>Ga0302120_10000929_pt1 | contig 13571 bp, 7 predicted proteins | sample AG5_Bottom_MG_FD_203118 | JGI IMG/M metagenome (GOLD analysis project Ga0302120, IMG submission 203118) | Marine microbial communities from Western Arctic Ocean, Canada - AG5_Bottom | ecosystem: Environmental > Aquatic > Marine > Oceanic | place: Canada: Western Arctic Ocean | collected 2017-10-01 | reverse complement strand
CCTACAGTACCAGTTAATTTACTTGTTATATAATCTGCTAAAAATTCTGTACCCATTACTACAGCCCCAGAAGTAAGCGCGGCTCCTTGATCTGTATATGCATCAGGATTTTTTAATGCTTCCATAAATTCTTCTGCAGTAGGCTCTCTATCTATACCTTGTTCTTTAAATTCTGCTTTTAATTTTCTTCTTATACCATCCATATAAGTACCTCCATATTCCATCGCCCCTTGGACCATAGAACCCAAGGCTATTAAACCTGTACCTGCTTTAACTGCTACAACACCTGGAACAGAAGCAACACCTGTGCCTGTCGCAATAGTACCAGTTATCATAAGCCCTTTACCAAGTGTACTTGGAATCATATGTGGTGCTTGATCTATCAAACCAGCTAATCTATCCATAAAGCCTTCAAGAGTAAATCCCATAAGACCTTCACCATCCAAATCAAAACCAAAAGGTTTGCCAGAATCATAAGTTTTATATTTAGAAACTTCTTCATAGGCCTCAAGCATTTCTATAACATCTTGATCAGTAGACCCCTCCCAATCCTTAAGGTGGTTTTGTCTTTCCTCCTTCAACTCACGCATAGTCATATCATTATCTCCAAGCCCAGTCCATCTATTTATTAATCTACGAAATTCTATATCTTGATCTGCAATATCTCTTTCTTTATATTCTCCCACAGTTTCATCCCAAGAAATATCCTCATTTTCTATAGCTGATTCTATCCTTTCTATATCTTCTCTTGCTGGCCCTTTAAAGAAAAAATCCTTTATTGCTATTTGTGCTTCATTCCCCCAGGTTCCTAGGCTAGGCCCTTGCTTCGCCCATGCTTCTTTAACCCATACGTTACCTCTTTTTAATATTCCTCGTATGCTTTCATCATCTTCGTATCTCCGTGAAGTATCATCTAATTGGCGTAATAGAGGATCTTTATATCTGACAAAGTCTTCGTGTAAACCCTGAAAAGCTTCATTTGATGCTAAACCATATTCTTGGAAAATGCGCCTAACTTTTTTATTGTCTTGAATTTTATCACTAATAGTATCATTATACCAATTAGCAAAGTCTTCTTGAATTCCTTCTAATTTTTCTTGAGTAATACCTTCGTCTAACTTATACTTATTTCGTATTTCTTCTAATTTAGATTTAGCTTGTGTATCAACTTCTTTTATAATATTTTCTTGTATAAACTGAAATCTAGGGTCATTCATTACAGCTGCCTGTGTAGCCGCTTGTACAGCGTTTAATACGTTCTCTGTATTATCTAGATCAGAATCTTCCATCTCCAGCATCTCTTCGGCTGATGGTAAATATTTTTCCATATAATCTTTCATCCCCTGATCAACAATAGCTATTTCTGACAACTCCAACATAGATAGTTCTATTTCACCATTTTCATATTGTTGAAGTTTTTCTTTTCTTTTTTCTAAAAAATTAGAATTTAAATCCTGTTTAACTTGTTTAGATATAAAATCAATATGCCTGCCCTGTTCTTTTAATTGATCAAAGGCTTTTTTTCTGTTTTCATTTTCTTGCTCGCTTAAGTTATCATTATATTTATATTCTACATTATTACCGGAATCTTCAAAAATATTTTTAGCTTCATTAAATATAAACCCATAATCTTTCATTTGATTTTTAAAATCAAGAGCATATTGTTCTTTTTCAGATAAGTTTACCTCAAAAGAGTCTTCAATAGGATCAACTCCTTCTCCTAGTCCACTTACTGTTAAATTTAAATCCTCGACATCTGAGAAATCTTTCACTTCTAATGCTGATGGTGCATTCGCCTCAATTTCATCTATAGCTGCTTGTGTAGCCACATAATCTACCTTATCATCTTCACCTTTTATAGGATTACTTAAAACATTTTGTATATCAGCATTATATTTTTTTAAATCTTCATAAAAATCATCACCTAATTTAGTGTCCTCACTGTCTTCAGGTTGACTAGTCATAACACCCATTACATTTATTGGTTGAGGTATATCTAGTTTGCTTTCATCTAAAATAGTTTCATCTATATCAAATTTAGGGTCTTCAAAAGAAAGCTTAGCTACAAATTTTTCATCTAAGTTCAACTCTTCCGTTCGCTCATTTAACCATTTAACCTTTTCTTCATGAGAGTAACCTCTTAATCTCTCTAGTTCCTTAGGGTTAGAAAACCAGTTTTGTTCTTTAGAATATTCTGATTCAATTTCTTTTTTAAATCGTAAGGCTACTTCATCTATATTTTCTTGCTGAAATTTTTCTTGATTTTCTAATTTTGCTTTTTCTTTTTCTAATCTCTCTTTTTCCTTTTTAGTATTAGCTTCTGCAATTGCTTTATTATAATTTTCTATTGCAATTTTACTAGCTTCATAATCTTTCTTCATCTTTTCCAACTCCTCTAGACTTATAGTATCAAATGATTCTCGGAATTCATCTGCGTCTTCCTATCAAACATAACAACCTCTTCCAATTGCTTTTTCTCTTCAGACTCAAGTTTAGCCTCAGGAAAGTCTAATAAGAATTGCTCCTTACTTTGCGGGCCTACTTCATAAGTTTGACCATTAGCAATATAAAATTCTGGCATAGTTTTAATTTAAATTATGATGCATACTCTTGACTCGCTAGATCTCTTTTTTCCTGCAATTTTATTCTAGCTGCAGATTTAGCTATTTGGTCTTCACTAGACACTCCTTCAGCTCCTAAAGCAGTACCTGGCACCTCAATATTATCCATTTTAGGTCGTACATTTTCTCTAATATAATGATCCATATATATCTTTTGATATAATTTTTTAACATCTGATTTTAGTTTTCCATCACTATTATAAATACTACCTTCTGTTCCAAAATCATTTTCCGAGGGTATACCAGCTAAATAATCTATTTTTCCGTCTTTGGTTAACCAGGGATATTTTTTAATATCCTCCTCTGTTACTGAATAACTCCCAGTATTTTTATCAGTAAAAGTTTCGTTAAATAAAGCAATTGCAGCGTCAGGACCCCCCACTTCTCTGTCAAACATTGTATCAATATCTGCACTTATTTCTGGTGTTAACCGCTCTTCTATTAGGTTTTTATCAAAAACATAAACCTCAGCAGTGTAAGACCCGGATGTTCCTTTCTCTTTATTATGCCATGTAAGTGTTTCAAATCTTGTATTATATTGTCCTTTAACAGCACTTCCTTTTATCCCATTCTTTTTGGCATATTCTTCTTTTGTTAATTCAGGATTCAATTCTTTAGCCTTATTAAATGCGGCTGTTTGTGTTGCATCGAGTTTATAACCTATGGTTGACGCAAAAGATACATCTAGACCTTGTTCTAATCCCCGATCTGAATAAACTGCTGCATTTTGGGGATTTCTATCACCTACCAATATACCAGAAGCTTCTGTTGTATCAAGAGATTGGTCTGCGAAACTAGGAGTTTCACTAATTAACTCAGGATTAGCCCCTAATTTTCCGCTATTTATTTTCCATCCATCTTCTCCAAAAGGGCACCCGCCTTCTTTATCTTTATTACAGGGGCCTGTAAAAATAATTTCTTGTTCATCAGTATAATGCCCATTATCATCTTTTAGTCTATTAACTGTAATTCCAAAACCATCGTCAGTCCCATAGAAGTTTTGTTTTCCTATTACTCTCCCTGCTATTTGTAATTTATTATAAAGATAATGTGTTTTATCAACATTACCCCCAAGTGCTGTGTCAATATTAGCTTGCACGTCAGATAAAAGATCCATAGATGCCTCAGGCGCATTTTTTAATATTTGTAATTGTTTAATCTCCATTTCACAACCAGGACTTTCACATTTATCATCTAACATGACTCTCTCTAATGCAGCAGCTTCTTTATTATACCCTTCATAAGTAGTATCTAAAACACCTGAAATTTGGGATCCCTTTGTTGCTTCTCCAAGCTTTTCTCCATAGCCAATAGCAACTTGTCTATCTAAAGTTTTATCAGCTATTATCTCATCTTCTCTTTCTTTTTTAGCTTTTAATTGTTCTTTGGCAGCAGAAACTAAATTTTGTTGCATTCTATTTACTGCCCCAGAAGTAGGAACGTATTTAGGTTCGGTTGGATTTGTGTATGACATTTTTATATATTTTATTTATTTAACTTGCCGCATGTGCCGCTCCTATTTGACCAACCGCACTAATTGTACCAGTTAATGCAGCAGTAGCATCTGCTCTCGCAGCCGCTTGATTAGCTTGGGCGCCAGTTAATAATGCAGAAACCCTATCTAATTGTTGCATTTCTCTTCCTTCTCTTTGTTGGAACATAAATGTTTTACCTGCGGCATCTAATCCTTGCATTCTTTGGCCTTCACTTAGTTGTGCTTGTTGCGTTCTACGTTTTTCTCCCATTTGAGCTTGTTCTAATGTAGCCTCTCCTTGTGCTCTCATTTTTTCATTTTGTGCTTCTTGCATTTCAATACTAGCAGTAACACCTTTTTTACTTTTTGCAGCAGCTTGTGCTAAAGCAGTGGCCCCGCCAGCTCCTGATCCTGTAGCTCTAAGAGTATCTAAAGTATTAGCTAATGCAATATCAGCTTCTTCTATCTGTATCTCAGCAGCTTGAGTTGCAACAGATAAATTTGCAAAAGGATTAGTCATTTCACCAGATAAATCTTGGATCATCCCTGCTAGGTTTGATGCCCCAGCATAAGGATTTATAATCTGTTGCCTATTGGCCTCTAAATTTGCTAACTTTGCATTTAGCATTTTTGAACGCTTTGCCGCTGCTCTTTCAGCTTTCTTTGCGCCACTCATTGAAATGATACCGCCTACTACAGCGGTACCTGCTGCTACCCAACTCATATCTTATTGTTTTAATTGTTTATTATTTGTATTTTCTAAAAATTTTTCATAAGCATCATATGTAGGAGCTATTATTTCTTCTTCTAATTCTTTTAAATCTTGTGTATTAGTTGGATTTAAATGAACAGTTGTCCATACTAACTCTGTTTTAGCGTATAAAGCTCTTTTAGTTCCTGGTTTAGAAATCATAGAACATGGGGCTTTTAATTCTTCTTTACCTCCTCCTTCAGTCACCACAACTACTTCTCCTTTTAATAGAAAATTTGGATGATCATGTTTATGAATCTTCCCTATTATTAACATCCCAGCTGGTATAGTTATTTCTCTAACATATATACCGTCTGAAAAAGAATGTTTTAAAGGACACATTTGCGAGTCACCTATAATAACATCTTTATGATCTATATTTTTTAATCCATTTTCTAACTCTATTATTGTAGTTCGAAAATCTTTTTTAGCTAGACTTTGATCTTTTTTTAAGTCTACCTCTTGTAATTTATCCATTTAATTTAATTTATTTTCCTATAAACTCAGAGCTAACAGCAAATAATGATTTTAACCCACCATTATTAGTATCTGTATCTGTTTTCATTGTTACTGTAGTAAAATATCCTTTGATGCCCATTGTTTGGTTACCCCAGATTACTTCCCCTGCTATAGGATCTTGTGTATTATTAGGTATTACTGCCCAATATTTATTTTGTTTTCTATCAAATCCCGCTCTATAGTTTATTCCATTTTCATTATATAAACCTTCATCATAACTATATATACGAGCATATTGATTAGCCAGCTGCCCCTGGATAGCTGTGTCAAAACTACTTAACCATGAACCAGTCGGTGTTACCGTAGGGTCTTCCCCTGTGCTGTCTGAAATAAAATTAGTTACTTCCCATCCACTACTACCTTCATAGTTTATAGTTTTAAAAGTTTTAATTTGACTTGGGGCAGGATTAAATACAAATTGTATAGTTGATGGTGTTTGCGTTCCATAAAAATTATTTCTATTATCTGTAGTAGTAGAATCATAATGCCTCCATAAATAATAATCTTGCGGCGCTAAACTTTGAACTGCTGCAGTATAAAAATTCCCCCTACAACTAAACATATCGTCTGGTTGATAAGTAAAGAAACTAGTCCAGCCTGCATTTCTTTCATCAAATGTTAAGGTTTTATATGTACCGCCAAGAAAACGTCCATCAGGTTGCATAGATAGGACATAGTTTTGATTATATACATCATAAGATCCTAATAATGCTCCATTTGTTCCTATTAAAGATAATTGATCTCTAAAGAAATCTGTCATTCCAGCAACTGATATTTCTTGTATCTGACTTCCTTGTATTTTTAATACTGCATTTCTATCTTTATCTATAAAATATTTTGTATATCCATAAGTAGCAAAAGATTCTGGATTAGTACCTATGCCCCAATTTCCAGGGACTGGTGTTATTTGTCCTATTACTACATTGGCAGTTGTAGTCATTGCTCCTCCCTCGGCTGTGTATATAGCATCTTTATCTATTAAAGCTACATTTACTTTTCTTTCTTGAAATATAGTTAAATTAGTATCTTCTGCAAATAATCTTTGTATAGTTCCCCCTAAAGGATCTACACTTCTTGTTATAGATTCTGCTACACTAAATTGATTTGTTTGGTTTATACCAGTTCTAGAATTATATATTCCAGAGTATATTAAAGAATTTCCTCTGCGTTGTTGCGTATCGTTATCTTCTACTATATATGCTTTTACTCCTAAATCAACTGTAGTATTATTATAACCCCCACCTATCCTTGATTCCTCTATATACCAATCATATGTTGTATTAGCTATAATAGGTGTTTGCCAACTAAAGCCAGTTGCTCTATCCCCCTGATCAACAGCATAGGGCATTTCCTCAGGACCAGCAGTGTCACCATAAATTCTCTTTAAATAAAAGGAGTTAAAATAATTTACATTTATAGTTAAACTCATTGTTTATATTATTACTTATTTTTTAAACTAATTACTATGGAGTACATGGGCCTAGGAGATTACAATAGGTTCCACCAGAAACCCTACAATTTCCATCTTTAAAATTAACACTTAATGTTACATAAGCTGGGAACTCTCCTGTTAAAGGACCAGTAATAACTCTATACTCACCTAATTGATCAAATTTAAGAATTTTTGTCGTAGAATTTGGAGTATTATTTACTGGTATGGATACTTGGAATGGAGCTTGTGTTGCAGTTTGCTCATTATAAGCCCAGTTAACACTAGCTATTTGTGTCCATGCACCTCTACTGTTAGAATTATTTGAATTAGGGGGTGTAAAGGTTCTATGTTGTACTATATAACTAACAACAGCATCTCCGGTAAATGTAGCTGTTGCAATACTTTCAAAAGTAAGACTTATTTCTAATTCTCCTTGCCATAGCCATGCTTTACAGGAATTTGCGGGAGATGTTGATGCTTGGTATTCTTTTTGCGCATTGTAAATTAGACTTGGGCTACTAGATAAACTATTACTACCAGCGTAATAAGCATCAGTAACATCACCAAAGATCCACTCTCCAGAATTTGCGGCCCCTGCTAATTTAAAAGCAGAATTTGTTAACCCTGCTTCTAAAACTAAAGGAGCATAAGGTGTTCCCGTATTTACAATTACGTCTATCTCTGTAGATAGAGGATTGGAATTCGTATTGGCATTGGCATCAGTTACTTTTACTTTCACAGAATATTGAACATTAGTAACCATATTACTAACGGTAATATTCCCAGTAGAATCTATACTAAAAGTAGAAGTATCAGTACCCGTATTTATAATTACTCCTGAAATACTCCATACTAATTGTTTATATTTATTTTGTTCACCATCAACTACTGTGGTGTCTGCACTACCGTTCTTACCATATAATTGAATAACCTGTGTATCTATAGAATCTATAGCTGCAGTAAAATCCGTTGCATCTCTAGCAGCATTACTCCATATACTTGGATCTTCATTTGTTAAACTTAAAACAATTACATTCTCTAAAATATTTTCCTCACCATTATATGTTGTGCTTAGATCTAATATATATACGTCTGTACTGTTTAATGCAGAATCTTCATTAAACCAAAAATATTTTTTTGTTTTAATATAATATTGTCCATTACTTGCAACATTAACAATATCAAAATAATCTCCTACGGGAACTAATGAAGTACCAGTTGCTGATTGTCTTACAATTTTATTAATAGTTGGAGGAGTAATTAAATTAGTATTTATCTGTGCACCTGATCCATTAATAAAATAAAAAGCATGCCCAGTATCCCCATTAATTGATAAATCTTCTGCGAATGATCCCGCATTATCTGTTATAGCCACAATACCATTATAATTTGTATCAATAGCTGCATTTAATTCTTCCAATTTACCTGTTAAAGTACTTTCCCAAAATATATCTAATAAAGAATATACTGGTTTTGTTTCAGCTACAGATAAAATAGGTTGCATTGCTCTTACCCCATCCGGGTAATTAGTATCATGATTTACAGCTCCACCTTGTGCTGGTTGCTGATTTCCGCAAACAATAGCTCCTACTGGGTTACTATAATTACTAACTTGTCCAGCTTTCATTATAAAAGGATTTTGATCTGCAGCATAAAAGGATTGTTTTTCTGAAACATCTCCCCAAGGTATACTACCTGTTGGAACTCTATTTACAACACCAGAATGTGTTACAGGAGTCCCTGCATTTTGAATAGGAAGGGGAACGAATTGGAGGGTAGAACCATAGTCCCCTTGGTATCCCGCAGGATAACTCCAGCCATAAACTTGTTCTCCTCCAACCGAATCTATAATAGTACCAGGAGGCGTTGCAGGATTAGGCCCTATGCTAAATCCTACAAAAGGAACAGCTGCTAATTCTGTTTCTTTTACAGTAGCTATATTTAATACATTTTGACTTAAAGTATTTGGATAATATTGTAAATTTCTTACCGCAAGAGTGTCGGTAGCATTTGGATTGTTAATTCGTATATAAAGTATTTCATCACTATTAAATTCTTCGTCCGTAGGGCCCACTGCCTCTAAATTTCTAGGAATTTTATTTACATTATCACTTAAAAGGGTACAGAAAAATATCTTATTTCTTTCTGTTTCAATAGCTGTAAAACCCGGGTCAGAATAAGGGGATGTTGTCCAGTAAGGCATACCATCCCATAATAGGTTATTAATAGGTAAACCATTTACAAATCCAGGTAAAAATACATTATAATATTCTTGTTCTTGTTGTTTAACAACGACTTTATATGTGTACCATCCTAAAGGATTAGCCGCTCCTACTTCTGTTAGGGTAATTGTTTCAGCACCCCCATCAATAGTTAATACATCTCCGTTCCTATATCCGGTTCCACTTGTTAATATAACTAAACTTGTAATTTTCCCTGGTGTTGCTGCACTAATTTCCGTAACTCTTACAGTACATCCTGTTCCGCCAGCAGGAGATGCTGTTGTAGTATAATTTTTATCAGCATAATAAGCTAGACTACCGACATTACCTAAAGTCCATCCAGACTGGGTAACATGATTGTTTTCTTTATAAATACCAGGTTCACCAGCAAGGGCTGTTGATTTTCCAAATGAATTTTCAATGGTTAAATTTAAACATTGTCCTATCCAATCTATAACTTGTGCATCTGTTGCGTCTCCAGAATTTCTATAAGGAACATAAATACTAGAACCTTCATTAGCCGTAGTATTGTCGTAAGAAGATAGAATAACATCTGATTGCCTTCCATAATAATCGGCCAATACAAATCCAACTTGATAAGTTCTATTTTGTTTAATTGTACTATAAGGATATTGAGTAGAATAATCGGTAGATGTTGCGTCCCTTGGCGCAAAAGTAGCTCTATAAGGAATAGATGATGGAGGCGTCATACGCTCTACATAATTACCATATACTACTCTATTAGAAATTAATTCTTGGCCTAAAGCTTTTATTGGTACTTTATCATATACCCTTACTGTTTGCGCTTCTGTTAAAGTTTTGTAAGGCTTATTGGATTTATAATTATATTCAATAAATTCTTGATCAAGTATACCATGGATATCATCATCGTATTCAATAGTTTTAATATCCCCGGTTACTAAACCTGATACCTCCAGTGTGTCTAGAACTTTTACCGCAAGAGCATCAGATTCTCTATATAAAATATCTATTTCTTTTATATGATAAGTACTAGATAATTCTGTTAAAGAACTAGGCATGGGGATTTTTAATGCAATACTATCAGTATCGTTTTCAAACCATTGTAGTATAGTGCTAGTATAGGCATCAATTTCATCCTGATAATAATTAATTGGATCACTTGTTGCTGGCGTTAATTGTCCTAACCCAAATTGACCAAACTGTTTAGGAATAAACATTATTTGAGTAAACGGAGCCATTAATGAATATTCATTATCTTCAAATCTAAATCTATAACTAAATCTTATAAATTTATCATCTAAAAATTTTTCATCTCCTTTAAAAATACCAGTATATAAAGGGTTAGTCCCAATAGAAATTATATCTCCAATTTGAAATCCTGTAGCAGTAGTCGTGGTAGTTGCTATAGTAAATGTTGCATTACCTCCTCCGCCACTAACTGTAATTATTTCACCATCAAAATAACCTGAACCAGCCGAATTACCAATTACAACAGCAGTTACTGTCCCAGCTACAACAGTAGTATCAACTGTTAATCCAATGCCTGCCCCCGCACTTGTTGTAGCTACATCATTAGCAGTGGTATATCCTGAACCTACAGCTGTAGGAGTACTAAGGGTTACTGCGGCCCCACCACTAGCGCTAGTAGGTCCCAACATTGATTTTTCAAATGATATTCTCCATTCAGACGGGCTTGCGGTATTATCAATGGCAAGACTTCCTACATTTAATTCATAATAAGGTAAAGTAGTACCCCCTATATTTGTAACTAATTTTATTATATCTCCTTCCCTTGGGATGCCGCCAAAGCTTGGATCGGTTATCACAATATTAGCACCTCCGCCATGCAAAGCATCTACTGTTTGTATAGAATAATTAGATAAATATTGTTCACTCTGATTTTCCATCGTTGTTCTACTAAAATCAATGACATCGCCAGAGGCTAATGCCCCAGTAGTACCTATAGTATCTACAATAATAGCTGGAGATACATTAAAAGTATTAAAAGGAGCAACTGTACTAACTATTTCAGTTACCTTTACTACAGGTATATTATTTCTTATAACACCACCTAAAGGAACATTTGTTTTGTTATTATCTGTAACTACATCGCCAACCCGTATATTAGGTTGAGATATAGAGGTTATTATTTGGGTAGAAGTACCCCCTGCTGCCGCAGTAGCAGTAATTCTTTCTAATGGAATTATTGGATTATAAGGATAATATTGTGCTACAGATATTTGAGCTTCATATGTATAAGCAGTTGCAGATGTAGATGCTGTTACAATATTTATTCTTCTAGGTTGATTTAAATTATCTGTCCAAAATAATAAATCATCTACTAAATTAACACCGTATATTGGAAAACTTTTATTAAAATTTAAGAAAAATCCAGATACTAATACTGTAGGGGCTGGGACAGCTTGTGAAGATAAATCAAATTGTAATATAGAATGTGTAGTATCATCTGCTGCCAAATCTCCATCGTCATTCATCCAGTCTGTAACAAAAACAAATACTCTATTATTTGTTTCATCTACATAATGACCAATCACAGCTGATTTTCCATTAGGAGCTACTAATCCACTTTCTATATTTCCTAAAACATTTTCAAATTCACCAACTGTAGAGCCTTCAGATCTACTAATCAATAAGTTGATAGCTTCTCTATATTCACCTTGAGGTAAAATTCGAGAGTCAAGATCTTGATTCATTCTACCTTTTAAAAAGGTATTTTTGATTTCTGGCATACGTTAGTGTTTTATCCATTTAGATTTATTACGCATAACTTGTACTATTTCATCTAATTTAATATTAGATAATCTAAGTTTAGCATTTCTTAATGCAGCATATCTTTGCTTTTTATAAAGTGGGGCTAAACTCACTGTGGCAGTTCTGGTAGATAATATACTATATAAAATATGTTGGTACATGGCTTCCTCAGCTAATTTAGGTACTTTAGTATCTAAATCATACGCAAGTCCATCTGATATATATTCTAATATTATTAATTTCCCTGCAAGATCACTAGAGAAGTTAAATCTCCCACGCCTTTCATCTATATTAAACCATCCATTCATTTGCATGTTAACTGGATCACCCCCATATCTTTGTCCATAATAACCATAAGGTCCAAAAGAATTTTCTCCATACCAGTCAGTCATCCATACACTAGGATTTTGAGAATCTATTGGCCACAAACCAGTTACATTAGCAGTATTATATTGCTGCCAACGTTCATTTGTAATAGAAGGACTATCAATATTATCACTAAAATTATCTTGAACTATTTCTCCTTGATTATCTTGTAGAGGAGATTCATAAGGGCTTATGGTTAGTTGTGTTGGGTATATAGTATGTATGATCCCGCCTAAATCTGTCCAAGACATTTTAACATAATTAACATAATCTTGTGGTATAATTACCGATAAATTAGGAGGCACGCTTAATTCTTGAGATTTTATACTTTTTAATGTATCATAACTAAATTCTTGTATTCCACGTTTTGCATGAAATATAACATCTGTTCTATTAACTCTAGGTATTAGTTTGTCTTGACCTACGTATCCAACTATAAAATTATTTACTATATCTTTTAGAGATATATATTCATAACTTCCATAATTATTTTCTACAGCTGTTTCTTTTAATTGAACCTTTACATATATTCCAACCGCCTGCGCAAGACCTAAAGTTATAACACTATTTCTTAAAGTAAAAGTAGTAACATATTCTGTCCAATTTCCTAATCCATTTGGACTAGTATATATTCTAAAATTATTTAATCCGTAGTCAGGATCAGTAGGGCTCCAACTAGTTGTACTCCCCATAGACAATGCCGTATTAAAAGTAAATGTATATATAGTAGTCGCAGCTACTGAGGTATATATAATCTGCGCACCCGCGTAATATTGTAAATTAGTTTCGGTGATTAATCCACCATCTGGTCTAGGCATATCTTACATTTTTGAGTTTTGTTCTTCTTTTTGTATTTCCCCTGCGGCGACTTGTATAATAGTAGGATCATTAATAATTATTCCCGCATAAGCTAATATTCTTGTAATAACATTAGTTTGTTCTGATATATTTAATTCAATGTTAGTTGAAGTACCCGCACTATATTCGAATTGGCCTAAAGTACCAACACCATACCCCCATACTACATCAGCAGGAGTTTTCAAATAAGAAATAGTTATATCCGTACTAACTATAATAGTAGTAGGATATACATATAACAAATCATTCTCATATAAATATATGGGGAAACTTGTTGAGGGTTGAGTTAACGGAGAAAGTAATAATTGTGTTATCTCGTTTCTTTGAGCATATTGAGTTAGCTCAGTTCCTTGATAAAATACAGAACCTAATCTATAAATATCTGTAGGGGTTAAAGTAAAATGAGGACCTACATAAGTTGTTGCTCCAGTCCTTTGGAAGAATTGTAAATTTTCTTCAATATTTTTAACGCGATTTGCGTATTCAGTATCATTCTGTGGCGCTCTGTACATTTGATTTAAGTCGTCTTCATATCTTTCGAATATGTTTAATTGAACCTGTGTAGCGACTTTGT
>Ga0302120_10000924_pt1 | contig 13602 bp, 11 predicted proteins | sample AG5_Bottom_MG_FD_203118 | JGI IMG/M metagenome (GOLD analysis project Ga0302120, IMG submission 203118) | Marine microbial communities from Western Arctic Ocean, Canada - AG5_Bottom | ecosystem: Environmental > Aquatic > Marine > Oceanic | place: Canada: Western Arctic Ocean | collected 2017-10-01 | reverse complement strand
TCGAGATCACCGGTGACTGCGAAGGTCTTGCCATCCGCCTTGATTTGCATCTGATTTACGCGCAACTCGCCACCCCAGGAGCGGATTCCGATGCGGCCTCGCAGCGGGAGAGGTGCAGGGTCGATGACGTCGATGAGGAGAGTCTTGCGGCCGACCAAGCCGGCTCGGATCCGCGACTCGGTCCAAGCGAGATGGATGTGGTGCCACCCGCTGGAGGGAGGAAGCTCCGCGGCTGCCAGGACCTGGAGATCCTCGGTGTGCTTCACAAGGGAGACCCTGTGCCTTCGGGGATCGAAGTGGAGTTCATAGCCCCGCAAGAGTTCGCCCTTCGGTTGGGCGCGGAAGATCACGGAAGCGAGCTCAGCCTGGCGGTCGAATTGCAACCGAGCGGTGATGCTGCCTGCCCCTTGAAGCTCCACCCCCTTCCAGAGGGCGAAGGGGCCTTGTGGCGGCTTCACGGTGAACAGATCAGCCATCCCGACAAAGGAATCTCCGCGATAGTAGATCCACTTTTTGCGAGGGCCGATAAAGAAGTCCTGCGGGCGATGCATGTCGCGGAACCCCCGAATCATGGTGGGCGGGACTGCTGGTCGGAGACGGATCATTTCCGGTGCTTCGGCGAAGGCCTTCTCCTGACGGGCGAGGTAGGCCATGGCGATCATCACCTCCTCGGCGGTGGCTTTGCGACTGAGCGCTGCGCGGAAGGCCAGGCGAATCTGTTGCTCGCGGTCCCCCTTGGCCTGCTTGGTCAAGGAGGCGGTGAAGAGGCGGGCGGTCTTGTTGATGAAGGGACCGTTGAGAAGAGTCAAAGCCTGGGGGGCGACCGTGGTGACTTGGCGCGTGGGGCTTGAGAGATCAGGGTTGGCGCAGTCAAAGGAATCCAAGAGGACCGGCATGGCGTTGCGCTTGGCAAAGATGTAGATGCTGCGGCGTCTGCGATCCTTCTCTGAGGAGAACTCCCATCCGTTTCCCGATCGCGAATCTCCCGCCAGGACTTGTGGCGCCAAGGCGGGGAAGAATCCCCGGCCGCCGGCTTCGAGATTGAGGGCGCCGGCTGCCGCGAGCACCGAGTCCCGGATGGCTTCAGCCTCCAACCGGCGACTGTTCTGTCGCCAAAGCAAGCGATTGTCGGGATCGGATTTCTGGATCGTGGCGGTCCGGGAAGATTGGCGATAGGTAGCGCTCGTGGCAATGAGGCGATGGATGTGTTTCAGGCTCCAGTCGTGCGCGATCAATTCAGAGGCCAACCAGTCTAGGAGCGCAGGATGGGAGGGGGGGAGTCCGGCCTTTCCAAAGTTGTTCGGAGTGCGAACCAGGCCCTGCCCGAAGTGATAGTGCCAAAGACGATTCACGATCACCCGGGCGGTGAGAGGATTGTCAGGGCTGGTGATCCAGGCGGCCAGCGCCTTGCGACGTCCGGTGGATTTCTCCCGCTTGGTGATCTTGTGCTGGTGCGGGAATGCCTTCATGAGCACGGGGGGGAGGGTGGGGGCCACCGTTGATGCCGGAGTCTTGGGATCTCCTCCCAGGAAGATCACGGTTTCCGGAGCGTCGGGGCCCTCTTCATTGACGGCCAGGGCCACTTCTCCGGATGGGAGATCGACAAGAGTGGTGCCATCGATCTTCACGTTTCGGAAGTGCGAGAGCATCGCGTAGTAGTCGCGCTGGGGAAACGGGTCGGAGGGATGATCGTGACACCTGGCACACTGCAGGGTGACTCCGAGGAAGGCGTTGCAGGTGGTGGTCAACATGTCGTCCAGTCCGTCGAACTGGGCCAGGTCTTTATCGTCGGGTTCCTGGTCCCAGGGACCTGCCCGGTAGAAGGTGGTGGCGGTGATTGAGCGATCGCTGACGGGATCGAATTCATCGCCAGCCAGCTGCTGGCGCACAAACTCGTCGTAGGGCAGGTCCGAGTTGAAGGCCTCGATGACCCAATCGCGATACCGCCACGCTTCTGGTTTTTCGGCGTCGTGTTCGTAGCCGTTGGTTTGGGCGAAGCGGACCACATCTAGCCAGTGACGTCCCCAACGTTCTCCGAAGTGGGGGGAGGCGAGGAGACGATCGATCAACTTCTCATAGCCATCCGGGGAGCGGTCCGCGAGGAAGGCGTCAACCTCTTCCGGGCTCGGAGGCAGCCCGAGGAAGTCGAAGTAGGATCTTCGGATCAGTTTCCTCTTGGTGGCGGCAGGACTGGGCTGCAAGCCAGCCTTCTCGAGCCGTGCGGCGATAAAGTGGTCGAGGGAGTTGAGGGCCCAGCCCTCGCCTGCCCCCTTTGGGAGAGCGGGGCGGACGACCTTGGTGAACGACCAATGCGCTTCGGCAAGCCGTTCTTCCCCTGCACCGAGGCCCGAAGGGGCGTCCATGGTCAGGAGGGCGACGAGTCCAAGAGTGGGTCTCAGGTTGAGCACTTCTCCTTCTTAATAGAGCATGATTGCAGCGAGGGCGATCAGGCAGATCCGCGGGAAACAGATGATGGGGTCGTGAGGTTCAGGGAAGGTGGTGCGACTGGGTGCATGATCAGATCATGCGCCCACGGGCTTGATGGAATTCTTAAGATCGAGGTAGAGGTTGTAGCTGGCGACCAGACAGGGGAAGGCATTGGCGAGCACACCGACGGAATCGGGCTTGCCGAGGATGAAGTAGGAGAGGAGGGAGAGACTGCCGATGACCGACATGATCCAGAAGATGCGGGGCATCTCGACTTGCTGAGCTTTGCGGCTGGCGAGCATCTGGGGAAGCCAGCGGCAGGCGAACATGATCACGCCAAAGTAGCCGATCAGTTTCCACGGATAGAGGATGACGTCGAAGCCGAAGTGTTCGCCCTCGTAAAAGATCTTGTGCAGGATTCCATCACCGACTGGTTCGGTGACGGTGTGAGCGAGGATCGAGTAGAAGTCCATGGTTGTGGGGTGGCTCGTGGTGCTTGCCAGCGGGATGAACTGGGGGAGGGCACCGAAGTGGCAACAAGGGGAGAGGTGGGGACCTTCCGCACCAATCCTCTAGGGCTCTCTTGGGCCTTGCTGCGGTTAGGTCATTCCGTAGTGGATTCAGAGATTGGGATTCAGGGATCAGTTGGCGGTTCGTTGCGTTCGCTGATGTCGAAGGAAACTTTACGATTGAGGAGCCACTTGACGCCGAAGAGGTCGTAGACGCCGCGGATGGCGCGGTTGAAATTGGTGTACTTGGAGTCGCCCGCGAGGCGGCCACGGTGATTGACGGGCGTTTCGACGATTTTCAGGCCGCCCTTCAGGAACTGGGCGGCGAGGAAGCGGTGCATGCCGTTGAAGGGAACGAGGTGATCAACGGCTTCCCGGCGGAAGGCCTTGAGGGAACATCCGGTATCGCGGAGGCCGTCCTTGACGAACAGGCGGCGAATGGCATTGGCAAATTTGGAAGCCCAGCGGCGCGAGACGGTATCCTTGCGCTGGGCGCGGTAGCCGCAAACGACGTCCGCTTCGTCGCCGAGAGCGTCGACCAGGGCCGGAATATCGGCGGGATCGTTCTGTCCGTCGCCATCGATGAAGACGATGATGGGGCGGCTGGCATTGCGCGCTCCGGCGTACATGGCGGCGGACTGGCCGCGGTTGCGGGCAAACTGGAGGGCGGTCACCCCTGGTACCGTGGAGATGATCTGCCAGGTCTTGTCCGAGCTGCCATCGTCGACCGCGAGGATTTGGGCCCCGGGATTGGTCGCAACGATTTCCTCGAGGACGGTCCGGGCAGCTTCCTCTTCGTTGTAAAATGGGACGACGATGCTGATCTCTGAACTCATGGTGTGGGACTCTCCATGGTGGGAGCGGGCCAATCTTTCAAGCCCTTCGCAAGGTAAAACGTGTAGCGGGGAAACCCTAGGGAGGGGTGCAGCTCATATTCGATATTCCTGGTGACCTCCTCAAAGCGGGCTGCGACCTCGGGGGCGAGTTCTCCGGTGTGCCTCTCATTCTTGCGTTCGATGCACAAGAGGCAGTTGCTGCCGGGCTGAGGGCCGGGCCAGAGGTCGTACTGGCTGTTGACCCCCTTACGGCTGGGCCAAAGAAAAACATCGCTGGAGGAGCGGAGGTGATAGGCCAACTGCGAGGCCGTGAAGCGATGCCCAATCACGATGATCTGCCGGCGCTCCTGGTTCCGAAAGAGATCGTCTTCCCTCGCGCGGGCTTCCTGGTCGGAGGCGCTGGTCAGTTGAGCTGTGAGGGAGGGTGCGCCCCGCCAACCCCGGCGTTGAGCAGGCGGCCAGTCTGGATCCGCGTGAGTAAGATAGAGGAGGAATCCCATCAGTGCGACGGTGAAGGCCGCGCCCAGCGCGATGGACTTGCGAAACCACTCCGCCCGTTTGGGAGCGTCGCCCTTGAGGCACCACCAGGTCGTCAGGGCAATGGCCCCGGGATAAAAGACCGCGGGCCAATTGGGATTGATTTCCTGGCGCAGACCGAGAACCGCAATTCCAAGGAGGGCGGCCGCACCGAAGCAGCAGAGCATTTTGATTTCAGGGGGCTGCCACGACCAATGGCGGAGGGACCAGATCGCCCCGAGCATGAGCACAAAGAGGATCGGGGTGAGGAGAAGGGCGCTCACCCCTCCGAGGCTGAGATAGCGGCCCGCAATCTCGGCGAGGTCAAAGGGCTCGGATTCAAAGTGGTGGCCGGTGTGGGTGACGGTGATCCAGTCGTGAGAGATGTTCCAAAGGAGGGGCGGAAGGAGAAAGAGGAGCGAGAGCAGGCTGGCGAGGTAGAGGTGTGGTTTGCGAAGGAGGCTGGGTTGCGAAAACCAGGTGCCGCCGAACATGAGGGGAATGAAGGCGAGCATCATTTGTTTGCTCAGGTGGCCGAAGCCGAGGGCGATGGTGAGGAGGAGGGCGTCGCGCCAGGAGGGCTTTCCTGCGGAGAAGAGGAGGCGACAGTAGAGATAAAAGGCGAGGCACCAGCAAAAGAGAAGCGGCGCATCGATGGTGAGAATGGAAGCGAGGAGGGTATTGCCGATGGACAAGGCGGACGCGGCGAGGGCCCAGAAGGCGAGGCCTGCATTGAAGATCTTGCGCACCGCGAGATAGAAGAACCAGAGGCCACCGCCCGTGAGCAGGGTGGCGAACGCCTTGAAGACGTAGAGCGAATCGTTCGTGAGCCGGCCAAGGCTGCCATAGAGCCACCCGATGAGGGGCGGCTTGGAGAAGTATCCCCAGTCGAGATGGCGCCCCCAATCCCAGTAGTAGGCTTCGTCACCGAGGAGCCCGATCGGTGTGAAGAGGTGCCAGAGGAGGCGCAGGGCGGTAAGCCCAAGGACGAGGCGCAGAGCCAGCGAGTTCCAGCGCTTGGAGTCAGCCATGTCTCTGCTCCGTTTTGCGAACCCACTCGATGTATTTGCGGATCCCTTCCCGGGGGGCGGTGTGGGGCTGGTAGCCGAGAAGGCGCGTTGCCTTCCCGATGTCTGCGAAGGTGCGAGGAACATCGCCAGGTTGATCCGTCTGCTCGATCACTTCGGCAGTGACGCCGAGTTCCTCCTGCACAATCTCGATCAATTCCGAGAGGGTGGTGGTTTGCGATCCGCCAAGATTGAAGATTTCAAACGGAGTGGCGTCGTACTCGATCGAGGCGCGCACCCCCTGAATGATGTCGTCGATGTAGGTGTAGTCCCGGGCGGTGCTCCCGTCGCCGTAACGTTCGATCGGTTTGCCCTCGAGGAGAAGGTGGGTAAATTTCGAGATGGCGAGGTCGGGGCGTTGGCGCGGACCAAAGACTGTGAAGAAGCGCAGGCAGACCGTGCGCATGCCAAAGAGGTAGGAGTAGTTGGAGCAGATTTGTTCGCAGGCGAGCTTGGTTGCAGCGTAAGGAGAGATAGTGCGCTCGATGGGGTCGGACTCGGAGAAAGGGACCTTCTTGTTGATTCCATAGACCGAAGATGAGGAGGCGAACACAACATGATGCACTCCGTGATGACGGCAGGCGTCGAGGAGGTTGAAGGTGCCGTCAATGTTGGTGGTGCAATAGAGCTTGGGGTCGGAGATTGAGGGGCGCACTCCGGCGCGGGCGGCGAGATGGACGACGCAATCAAAGCTGTTCCCGGCGAAGGTCCGCTCGACCAGGACGGCATCGCGGATGTCACCCTCGACTACCTGCACCCGGGCCGGGAAGGCAGCTACGTTGGAACGCTTGATCGCCGGATCGTAGAAATCATTGAAGTTATCGAAGATCGTGACGTCGTGACTGTCACCCAAGAGCGACTCCACAAGGTGCGAACCGATGAACCCGGCGCCGCCGGTAACGAGGAAATGCATGGCTGAGAGCACCCGCGGATTGTCCTACGGGCGGAGAAACTTATTCCATCTCGCTTAAATAATTCAATCGGAAAACCCGGTCCTGGCAGGGATCGAGGCGAGAGAAGGGCAGGGAACCTGAAGGCGGGTTGCGCTCGTCGCCCTCCCGCGCGCCGGAGCTCTCGATTGGTGATGAGGTGCTCATTCGGTCTCGGGATCAGGGCGGCAGGTAGGATGTTAATAACTTCGCGGGGAGAGTATTTCGGCGGTTGGCCCCAAGGGGATCTGGTCTCACGGTCCAAGCCCTACCGGGGAGGGGCCGGCGAGGGGCAAGCGGCTCGGGGAGGCCTCGACTCCATGAAAATTCGGGAAACGGGCGAAGAGCAGAAGCCAGCCACCCGGCGGGAGCAGGCGGAGAATCCAGAAGATCAGGGCCATCGCGGCGATGGCAATGCCGAGTGACACGAATACGAGAAACACCTCTTCGTCCATGGGAACCATTCAGCCAAGGGGAAGAGTCATCGGATAGCACTCTATCAGGCTGTAGAATTCCTCCCCAACGCCGCGCCAACCCATCCAACGGGTCCCGCGCAGCTTTCTCGAGAATTCCAACACCCTGCTAGGGAACAGGGGTGGAAGGCGATTTCCTGTTATGGTTAACCGTTCGGGGGGAGTGTCGGGAGGGGGTCGTTGGAGTCAAAGGGGACTCCTCCCAAAAGAAGAAACCGGGAACCTTTCGGTTCCCGGCAAGTCGTGTTGAGGTCGACCTAAGGTCTTGGTCACCTGCGGTGCTTTAGCTGTTGACGGTTTGGCAGATGCGCTGCCCCACGCGGTAAGGATCTGCGTTGGAGGCTGGACGGCGGTCCTCGAGGTAGCCTTTCCAGCCATCTTGGACGGTGCCGATTGGAATTCGGATCGAGGCCCCGCGATCGGAGACTGCGTAGCTGAATTTGTCGATGGCCTGGGTTTCGTGCAGACCGGTCAGGCGCATGTCGTTGCAGGATCCGTAGACGGCGATGTGTTCGTCATGGAGGGGGGCAAACTTGTCGAGCAGCGACTTCATCTTCTCCTCGCCCCCTTCCTCACGGATGAAGGTGTTGGAGAAGTTGGTGTGCATCCCGGAGCCATTCCAATCTCCGGAAACGGGCTTGGGATGGAGGTCCACTTGGACACCGTACTTTTCGGCGGTGCGAATCAGGAGGTAGCGGGCGAGCCAGGCATCGTCGCAGGCGCGTTTGGCACCTTTGCCGAAGAGTTGGTATTCCCACTGACCGATCATGACTTCGGCATTGACGCCGGTCAGGCCGAGGCCAGCCTCGAGACAGAGATCGAGATGTTCCTCGACGATGTCACGGCCCTCGACATTGCCCTCACCGACGGCGCAGTAGTAGGGGCCTTGCGGTTCGGGATAGCCCTGCTTGGGAAAGCCAATCGGAAGTCCGTTTTTCACGAGGACATATTCCTGTTCAAAGCCGAACCACATGTCGGGATCATCGTCCCAGTCCCCTCGGGTGTTCGAGGGATGGATGTTTCCGTCGGCGGCGAGCACTTCGCAGAGAACGAGAAAAGCGTGAATGCGGTCCGGATCGGGAACGATGCGCACGGGCTTGAGGAGACAGTCAGAAGAGTGCCCTTCCGCCTGATTGGTGGAGGAGCCGTCGAAGGCCCAACCGGGAAGAGAGTCCACGGCTGGAATGTCGTCGCGGTCGTAATTCCAGACCTTGGTTTTGCTGCGGATATTGGGCTCCGGGGTGTGCCCATCCAACCAGATATATTCGAGTTTTGCTGCTGACATTGCGCGGGAGTTTGATTCGCGTTTGAGTGCTGTCAAGTGTGCAACAAAAAACAGCCAACCCCTCTTGAGGGTTGGCCGTTTGTGATTGTTAGGAAATCCGTTTAGACTGCGCCAGCGGCCCCGTTGGTGGGAACGGTGGCGATGGTCTGCAGGATGCGACTCGCGATGGCGTAGGGATCCCCCTGAGAGTTGGGGCGACGATCCTCGAGGTAGCCTTTGTAGTCGTCGTTCACGAAGGCGTGGGGGACGCGCACCGAGGCGCCGCGGTCGGCGATGCCATAAGAGAAGGTGTCGATCGACTGGGTCTCGTGGAGGCCGGTGAGGCGCATGTCATTGTCTGGGCCGTAGACCGCGATGTGCTCCTCGCGGTACTTGTCGAAGGCACCCATGAGCGCTTCGAAGTAGTCCTTGCCGCCCTGATCGCGAAGTTGATCAGTGGAGAAGTTGGAGTGCATGCCGGACCCGTTCCAGTCGCCCTTGAGGGGCTTGCAGTGGAAGTCGACATCGACGCCGTACTTTTCACAGAGGCGGAGAAGGAGGAAGCGAGCAACCCAGACATCGTCGGCCGCCTTCTTGGAGCCCTTGCCGAAGACCTGGAATTCCCACTGACCTTTGGCGACCTCGGCATTGATCCCTTCGTGGGTGATACCGGCATGAACGCAGGCCCAGAGATGCTCTTCGGTGATTTTGCGACCGAGAGCGCCCACATTCTTGAAGCCGACTCCACAGTAGTATTCGCCCTGGGGTTCGGGAAAGCCGTCCTTGGGGAATCCGAGGGGCAGTCCGTTCTGGGTGAGGAAGTATTCCTGCTCGAAACCGAACCAGGCGCCTGCGTCGTCAAGGATGGTTGCGCGTGCATTGGAGGGATGGGGATCGCCGTTTGGCAGCATGACCTCGCACATGACCATCACGGAGTGGTCGCAATTCTTGTCAGGATAGGCTGCCACAGGTTTGAGGACGCAGTCCGAGTCACTGCCATCTGCCTGCTGGGTGGAGCTCCCATCGAAGCCCCACAGAGGAAGTTCGTTAACGGTCGGGAAAGAATCAAATTCCTTGACGCAGTTTTTCGTTCGGAGGTTTGGGACGGGAGTGTATCCATCCAGCCAGATGTAATCCAATTTGTATTTTGGCATGATCGTATTCTAGTCGGGTTGCGGGTGCCGCTTCGCAGCAGCCAAGGACGCTTCCAATTTTGGAATTGCGCTGGCGGGGGCCATTGAGTCCCTGCCAAAGCAGCGGCCGTGCCAAATGGCGTAAAATCCGCGAACCTGAAAGCTCAAAGTTTCGCAATGTCGGCCACGATGAGCGTCGCGTCGTCATCCCGGCTTGTTTCGCGGGCTCGGGCGAGAATATTTGCGGCCACGGCGGTAGGCGCGGCCTTGCTGCCTAGCTCGGCCGCGAGGCCTCCCTGCCAGAGCCCGTCGATGATGCCATCGGTGCAGAGGAGGAGGCGGTCGCCTGAGGCCAGCGGGTGGGAATCGATCTGCGGTCGAATGGTGGCGTGTCCGGAGCCCAGGACGTCGTAGAGTGCGCTGCGGCGGGGATGGTTGCGGTAGGCGAATTCGCTGATCTCGCCCTTGTTCAACTGCGACCACGCCATGGTGTGGTCCACGGTCATCTGGGCGGATTGCGCAGCGCGGTAGAGGTAGAGTCGAGAGTCGCCAATGTGACCGAGGTGGAGTCGGCCCGGGCTCAGCCAGGCGAGAGTGAGCGTTGCGCCCATGCCCTTGAGGTTGGGGGATTCTGCTGCGAGGGAGTTCAGGCCTTCGTGGGCATTGCGCATGAGCTCGAGAAGGGGCGAGCTGTCTTCCTCGTTTTCGTTGAACGCGTGGTAGAGCTCCGCTGCGTTCCTTTTCACCCAGGCGAGAATGAGGCGAGAGGCCAGTTCTCCGGCGGATCCTCCGCCCATCCCATCGGAGACTGCGAGGACGAGATGGGAAGGCTCCAGGAGGGCTTCGCCGTGGGTGGTGAATTTGCGCACTCCTTGCGGGCTCACTTCGAGGGCGAGGAAGGCGTCGTCGTTCGCGTCGCGCCGGATCCCTCCCGCCATGCAGGAGGACCAGGTGACCTTCCAAACCGCGCTCGGGGCGGGCTCCGACGGGCCTGGAACAGGGAGGAGTTTGGCCAGTTCAAAGTCGATGAGGCAGAAGCGACCCAAGGTGGGGGAGTAGGTCACATTGCGCGGTTCAGGGTCGTCATGACGAATCCCAAACTGGCGTTCCAGTTCTGCAAATAGAGCATCTGACTTTGCGCGCGAGATCTCTGGGGCGGGTTGGCCGCAGTTGGTGGTGACGAGGTAGCACTCCTTGGGATGATGCTCTAGCAGTTGCGGCACGTAGGGGCAGCTACGCTCTTCAAGAGCCCTCAAAATGCGGGCCTCGTTCTCGCATCGCTGCTCCCTTTGGTGGCCGCGAAATTTCTTGTGGACATGGCCCTTGAAATCAAGGCGGACGTGGGATCGGATGCCGTCTTTGAGATCTTTCAAGGTGATTGCGGGTTACCAGGGGATGCCCAGAAAGAGAATTCGGGGCTCCTCTGCGCCACGATCTTCTCTCCTCTGACCCCAATCACAAATATCAAATCACTTGACCTTCAGGGGTGGAGAAGCGAACTTGTTGGAGCGTGGAAAAGCTGGAAATCCCCAAGAAGGCAATTTACCGTCTTTCGATTTACCAGCGCTGTCTGAGCAAGCTTCTGGAGAACGGCAAGAAGACGGTCAGTTCCTCAGCGTTGGCTGGGGCTGCTGGGGTGAAATCGGCCCAGTTGCGGAAAGATCTGACCTACTTTGGCCAGTTTGGGACCCGTGGCTTGGGCTACTCGGTGGAGGAATTGCGTGATGCCATCCGGGAGGTGCTCGGACGTGAGCAACTCCAGCCGGTTATTCTGGTCGGGGCGGGTAATCTAGGGTCTGCCCTGCTGCGCTACCGGGGATTTGAACGGGAGGGTTTCGAGGTCGTGGCCGCTTTCGATGCCGTTCCCGATACGGTGGTGAAGCGCGGGATCTCGCTTCCGGTGCACGACTTGGAAGACGTGGGACGCTTCATCTCCGAGAATCACGTCAAGTTGGCGATTCTTTGTGTCCCGGCCGAGGCCGCCCAAGAAGCGGCCAACGAGCTGGTCGCGGCCGGGGTTCAGGGCATCCTCAATTTCTCTCCCTCGGTCCTGCAAGTCCCTGAAGCAGTTACGGTCAATAGTGTCGATTTGGCGCTCGAGCTCGAGAATCTGAGCTATTTTGTGAGCCAGGAAAACGGGGGTTAGGCGAAAGTGTGGGGATCCTGGCCGCTGTCAGGATTTTCTAGGGCCGCTAAAGCTCCAGAAATCGCCAGCGGCCCCTTGGCGGGAACAAATTGCCCGAATGGTCTAAGAACATCTCTTCTTGGACGTTTCTAGGGTACATTGCGCCCGAATGGGCCAAAATGAGAACATGGTCGAATCCCGCGAACAATTCGTGGAGCAAGCCCTCTCCCAATACGAGGGACCGCTCATCGGATACGCCTTTGGAATTGTCCACGATCTTGAGAGGGCCCGCGATGTTGTGCAGGACACCTTTATCCGGCTTTACCAGCAGGACCGGGAGAAAGTGCAGCGGGGCCTCAAGACGTGGCTTTTCACCGTCTGCCGGAATCGGGCCCTCGACATTCTCCGCAAGGAGAAGCGCATGGTCGCCCTGGAAGACGAGAAAGCTGCGCGCATCGAGGGGACGACCGTCGCTCCGGACCGCGCTGCGGACTGGGAAGAGCGGGTAGCCCAAGTCATGAACGCCCTCGACCGGCTCTCCGACAACCAGAGAGAAGTCGTCAGACTGAAATTTCAACAAGGACTCAGTTATAAGGAAATCAGCGAAGCGACAGGCCTCACCTCGGGCAATGTCGGCTTCCTCCTCCACACCGGATTGAAACGCCTACGATCCATGCTTCCGGAAGATCTGTTAGATAATTCCCTTCGAAAGTAACATGAAGCGTATTCATCACGAAGACCCCCGGGTCACGGCCCATGCTCTTGGCGAGTTGCCAGAGCATGAAGCCGCAGAACTGTGCCGCGTCGCCGACTCAAATCCCGCGATCCAAGCTGCTCTCGATGAGACCGCTGCGCTCTCCGACATGATCCGATCCGGATTCAAGAGCGAGAGTCACGAGCTGGGCGAGGCGAGGCGCGAAGCCATCCGCCGAGCCGGCCGCCGGCCCGTAGCGGAGAATCTGATCTCCCTGCAATCGCGGCGTCTTGATTGGGTTCGTCCCGCCTTGGTCTCTGCCGCTGCGGCGGCCTTGGTTGCCTGTGCGATCTGGATGATGCAGCAGATTCCCATCAGCGAGGACGCGATCGCAGACAACAGGGACGAGAGGGCCCAGCGCGAAGGAGTGAGGGTGCAAATCCTTCTTTCCCACGTCTCTCCTCCCCGCCGCGTCAGGGAGGGCGGATTCCCAAGGGCCCCTCGCGCCAGTCTCTGGGAAGCTGATCCCGAGCTGTCTCAGGAGTTGGTGGATGAGGAACTGTTGGCCATGCGGGAACTCCTGCAACGTGATCCCGATGCCTTTTTCGATCGGGTGAGAGAAGTGGCGCACGGCGCCGGGATGCCGGCTCTCTCCAAGTTGCCCCTCCTCCCGGACAATCCCTTCATCCCCACTCGGGAGGAATCTCGTTCCACCGTGCCCATCGTGTCCGGCGCCGCGAGCTATCATCTCGTCAATCGATTCATCTACACCGAGAAGAAGCTGCCTCCCAAGAATGGAGTGCGGACCGAGGAACTCATCAATCATGTCGTCTATGAAGATGACGGTGACGCCGCTCTCGACGGCATCAAGTTGGGAGTGGAGATGGTGCGTTGTCCCTGGAAGCAGGGGGCGATCCTGATCGGAGTCCTGCTGCAGAACGGATCGAAAGAGCCCATCACCAGGGATTCCATCCTGCAGATCGAGGTGAAACATGATCTCATCCGGAGCTACCGGCTCCTCGGCTACGCCGGAGCTCCTGGTCCGCGAGAAAAGGAAGAGAGTGCTCTTTCTGAGATCCTGGCCCCCGGCCAGTCAAACTACATCATCTACCAGCTTCAGCTTCTGGACTCGGAAATTTTTCGAGAGCATCGCGTCCTGGGACGCATCGGATTGCAGCTTGGGGGTGAGAATGACCGGGGCTTGATTGTGCCGATCACCAGTCCGCCGCAAGGTTGGGGGAATGCCAGCAACAACCTGCAGACTGCGATCTCGCTCGGTGCCTGGGGCATGCTCTTGCGCGAGTCGCCGTTCGCAGGGCGCCTGAGTCTGAAGATGTTGAATTCCCTGACCTACGATGCGATGAGTGGATGCGGGGACGGTGAACTCGTGCGGCGAGAAGCACTGCAACTCGTTCTCGATTCCCTTCCGTTCATGAAAACGAGGGCGCCGGTCAAGTAACACCTGCCAGGGCCGACACTTCGCAGAGTGAGGTGATTCCGAGAATGGCCGAGAGGCATCCGCTGATGAGCCCTTTTCCAAATTTCAGTTCGAGGGCTTCCTTCATGAGGCCCCAAAGAATCTTATCCTGGGAAAGAGAGGGGAAGGGGAGATTGGGCGGGAAGCGTGTT
>Ga0302120_10000915_pt1 | contig 13659 bp, 7 predicted proteins | sample AG5_Bottom_MG_FD_203118 | JGI IMG/M metagenome (GOLD analysis project Ga0302120, IMG submission 203118) | Marine microbial communities from Western Arctic Ocean, Canada - AG5_Bottom | ecosystem: Environmental > Aquatic > Marine > Oceanic | place: Canada: Western Arctic Ocean | collected 2017-10-01 | reverse complement strand
CGCCAAAGCGGCGGTCTGCGGAAGGTGCTTGCGGAACCCTATTAGAGTCTGTCCCCTCTCCAGGCGGGAAGTTGTTTCTCAAACCTGAATAGTCACGAGGGTCGTTTGACCTTCCTCTGCCCCCCCTGAAAAGACGACTGATTTATGGTTCCCACCAGGGCATTCTAGATTCATCTTCCTACTCTCCTATGAAAAGACATTGCTTTCTCTCTCTCCTCCTCTCCGGCTTACTCATCTCGCTCGTCTCGTGTGGAGGCAAGAAGGAGACCAATACCGACGACGGCAAGGGCGGCCCTGATAAAAGCGGCGGGAGCAAGGGGAGCATCGGAATGACCTGTATGGATCTCAACAATCCCTTCTTCCGCTTGATCGCCGATGTCATGGAGAAGGAAGCCTCCAAGGCGGGCTATAAACTGATCGCTCTCAACGGAGACACCAACCCGGTACTCCAGAACACCCAGATGAGGGATTTTGTGGCCCAGGAGTGCAAGGCCATCTTCCTGCATCCCACCGACTCCTCAGCGGTGGCAGATGGCATCAAACACGCCTTCGATGCAGGAGTTCCCGTCTTTACCTTCGACATGGAAATGGAAAGCGCGGAGGTCCGCAAGATGGTCGCCGCACACATCGGCAGCGACAACTTCCAGGGTGGCCAACTCGCCGGGGAGAGCATGATGAAATTGACCGGCGGGAAAGGAGAGATCGGAATTATCGACCTGCCCACCGCCAACTCCTGCGTCAAGCGAGTCGATGGCTTCATGGACTACCTCAAGAAGAACGGCAGCGAACTCAAGATCGTCAGCACCCTGAACGGCAATGGAAAAGTCGACGTCGGCAACAAGGTGGCGGAAGAGATGATCGTCGCCCATCCTGACATCGTCGCCATCTTCGCAATCAACGATCCGTGCGGACTGGGGGCCTATCGCGCCATTCAGAAACTGGAGCTCACGGATCAGATCACGGTCATCGGATTCGATGGGTCACCCAAGGGCAAGAAGGGCGTGCTCGACAAAAAACTCTACGACACGCCCCAGCAATTTCCCCGCAAAATGGCGATCGAAACCGTCGCAAATTTCCTCAAGCACCAGAAGGGCGACGAATTCGAGGCCAGCGTCTTCCTCCCCTGCAAGCACTACCTCCACGAGGACGCCGCCAAGGACAAGAACCTGGATGGCTGGGGAGAATAGCTGTGATCCGTGTCAGGCCCTCATCACAGGTGGTCTTCACGGCAACAAACCGACGGGAGCATCTGGAAATCGTGGCCAGGCTTTCGGCCATGGCGCAGGAGGGGCCCAGCTTGGGGAAGAAGTGAAAAAACGTGAGCAGTGTCCAGTATACAAGTGCACAGACCAGCCCTTGAAATAGACTGTCCCCTCTACATTGTTCTGCTTACGGGGTGCGCTCTCTCTCCACGCATTCATCCCTGACTTAGAACATTCCATCGTGTTTCGCTTCCAGATCACCGCCCTCTTCCTGGCCGTCCTCCCTCTCTCTGCGCAGGCCGAGTTCTCGAGCGTAGCGGGAGTTCTCGCGGGAGGAACCGAGTGGGAGACGCCCTACTACCTCATCAACTCAGGGCAGCCGGGACCGACGGTCCTCATCACGGGCGGAGTGCACGGGGACGAACCGGCGGGTGCCCGGGCCGCGGAACAGATCCGGCACTGGCGGATTGTCAAGGGACGCCTGGTTGTCGTTCCACGAGTCAACGTGCCAGCGCTCACCGCGGGAACACGTCATATGCCCGGGGTGGAGAAGCCCCTTCTCAATCTCAATCGCAACTTTCCCAGGGCAACCGGTCCGAACGAGGCCCGGGGCGAATTGGCCCGCGCATTGTGGTCCCTGGTCGAGAAGATCGAGCCGGACTGGGTGCTCGATTTGCACGAAGGATTTCACTTCCACCAAATCAACGATGCCTCGGTGGGGTCCACCATCATCGATGCCAACCGCGAAGAGGCCGACGAGATCATTCCCCGCATGCTCATGTCGATCAACGCCACGATCAGCGACCAGAAGAAAAAGTTCGTGCGTCTTCGTGGCTCCGCGAATGGCAGTCTTGCCCGCGCAGCGAACGCCCACCTCGGAGCAGCGGCAATGACGTTGGAAACAACGAGACGGGAACAGCCCCTTTCCTTTCGTACGCGGCAGCACCGCACCATGGTCCACACCCTCCTGGCCCACCTGGGCATGATCGAGGCGGGAACGCCCAACCTCGTGACGCCGTCGAGGGGGAAGAGTCTCCTGCGCGTCGCCCTCTACGACGCAGGGGGCGTGGGTGGGAATGGACCGAGGCAATTGGAAACGGTGATAAAGGAGATCAAGCCCTCCTTCACCTGGCGGATCTCTTCCGAGGACATTGCCGATGGCGCCCTCCAACAATTCGACCTCGTGATCTTTCCCGGGGGGAGCGGCAGCAAGCAGGCGGCCGCGATTGGCGCAGAGGGCCGCGCCCATGTCCGCAACTTCGTGGAAGACGGGGGCGGTTTTGTGGGCGTGTGTGCCGGAGCCTACCTCGCCGCCGCAAACTACAAGTGGTCGCTCGCGATCAGCAATCACAAGACCTTTTGCGAAGTGCGGGAGATTCCCAAAGTGGGACGGAAGAGCATGTGGTACCGCGGAAAATCCAGCACTGTGAAGATGGCCCTCACCAAGGCCGGGAAGGAGATCCTCGGCCAGGTTGAGGGAACCATTCCGGTGCGCTACCACAACGGGCCCATCGTCTCGCCGGCCAACCACGAAGGCCTTCCCGGTTACCAGGTGCTCGCCCACTTCCGCAGCGAAGTTGCGCGCTATGAAACGCAGAAGGGAACGATGGTGGACACCCCTGCCATCATTGCGTCCAATTTTGGCAAGGGCCGGGTGCTTTGTATCAGCCCACATCCGGAGTCCTCCAAGGAGCTCCGACCCCTGGTGGCGCGGGGGATTCAGTGGGCGGCGAGCAGCGGGAAGAATTGAGACTCCTCCAACAGGGATCCGCGGCTGGGGCGACTTCCGTTCCGTCTACGCGACGCTGCTGGAGAGCTGGCTGGGATTTCCCGCCGGGAAGGTGCGGGGAGGGAAGTTTGCGAAGTTGGGCTTTGACTAACAGAAGGGCCTGCACACGTCCTGACGTCACTTCCGCTGCAGCGACTTCACCTCCGCCACTCCAATTCGCGCCTCGCCCAATCCCGCGACTTCCACCACAAGCTCTGCGCCGATAATCGCCGCCTTTTGAGCCAGCAATACTGATCCCGCCTGAGTCTCCACACGATAACTCGCCGGAGCCTCGACCACCTTGCGCAGGACCAGCGCATCGGCCTCATCAAGGATCGAGTGCTCCTTCATGCCCAAGAGCACGGAGTCAAGTTTCATGCTCCCTCCGGTCAAGGAATCAAACCGGCCTTCGAAAAAGTCCCCAGAGCGCAAAAGTAATCCCCGGCGCTCTCCTTGCACCATCTCCTGCAGGTCCGATGGCAGGGGGTGAAAAAACTCGACCCGGGCGACTTGGGGCACGGTGAGCACAGTCCCCTCCCAGCGGCCACCCAGGTGGAAGGCGCTCCGATCAGCCGTGGCAAGATTGGATGCGAGCCGGGAACCCGACCGGAGAACGATGCTTGGGAGCATCGGTTCCGCCTCGGTGCTCCCCACTCCGTTCACGCTGACATGATCGATCACGGTCTCGCTAAGCCGTTTAAACTTCGCGACTCGCACCGCCAGACCGACATAGATCAGCTCGTCACGCATTTTTCCCTGGGACACTTTGAGAAAGCGCCACCGCCGACCGTCCGGCGAGTAATAGGCGGTCACGTCGTACTTTTCACGCACCAGCTTTACCCAGTAGGGCAGCTTGAGGGAGGGAATGTCCTCGCCCGTCGAACTCCCGCCTTGGTATCCCCAGCGTCGAAAGCTCACGCCGGCCTCTCCGTGGGGATGGACCCCGAGGACCGCCTTGCGATTCTCCGGGGTGAGCCCATCGCACATCACGATGCCGGCGTAGGATTCTTCGTCATCGTTATCGAGACTCACCACTCGCGCGATGATTTCGCCATCACCCTTTATGGGCATATAGACCAGATGGAATGCGTCAAAGCGTTCGTCCTCCACACAGGGAGATGAGGACACCACAAACTGGTCGTCCTGCCAACGGGTCCTTCCTGGAACCGCGACCCGCCCGATGTCCTTGCTCCGCCAAGGGGAGGGAAGAGCTCCGCGGGGGGAGGGATCGGGGTTGTCCTTGCCAACAGGTTCCACGTTCACATCGAAGCGGACGGCGTCCTCCAGGCGGATCGCGCGAGCCTCTTCCCCCGCCGGACGAATCAGGAGGGCTCCATTCTTGAACTCGACAAGCCCCTTCCGCAGTTCGCCGTTCTTCAGTTGCGCAGTGCCAGTGATCGAGAGTGAGGTGATGCGGGACCCTCCCTCCAGGGGCAGCGCGTCCTGCGCCTGGAGCAGACTGAGTCCAGAGACTCCGGTGGCCACCAATCCTGTTCTGAGCCAATTCCTCGTCATCACTAGCGCTGATAAAGCGGGATGTATTGATACGGCATGGCCAGGATCATGACATTGACCGACGTCTCGTAGATTGGTCCGACCGAGCTGTTCTGGTGCCACAGCGAGACCTCGCCGTCGTTGTCCACCCGCTCGAGGAGGAGAGTATGAATTTTTGAATGCCAGTTCTTCCACGTCTCTCCACCCAGCATGTATTGCGCTGGAGCCGCGTAAAAGTTTCCGTAGGTGAACCATCGTTGACCTTCCTTAAAGTGCTCAAAGAGATATTTCGAACCTTTCTTCACGAGCGGATCGTTGTAGTGACCACACACCTGCAGGGAGTAAATCGCAGCCGCCGTGCGCGCAAACCCAGCCTCGCTGCCGGGCTGATAGGAGAACCCTTCCTGCTCCTTGTTGTAACAACTCCGAACGTAGTCCACCGCATCATCGATGGTCGTTTGGGGTACTTTCAACCCGCCATTCTTGGCCGCCCGAAGGGCCACTACCTGAAGAACGGTCACTGAGATGTCGGCATCGCTTGCAATCGGCTTGTAGCGCCAGCCTCCATTCTGGTGTTGGCTCGAGATGATGATCTTGATGAGACTCTCCAGCTTGGATCGGATGACCGGAGAGCTGGTCTGGCCGTAAAGTTCCGCCAGCGCAATGGTCGCAATTCCATGGAAGTACATGTACTGCCCGTTGTCCTTGTCCCCAATCAGGCCTTCGGACGAAATCGAATTCAGGAGATAGCGCACCCCCATGGAAACCTGTCGGCCGTATTCTCCCTCCCCCGGCAAGTGTCCTGCCGCCTGAAAGGCCATCAAGGCATAGGCCGTGATGGCGATGGGATAGTGCCGCTCCTTCTCGGTTCGCCCCTGCCAGGAACCATCGGGCGACTGATACTTGATGAGGTATTTGAGACCTCGGTTGATCACGCGCTCTGTCTTGTCATCGACCCTGACTGAGCCTTCCTCCTGCGCCTGCAGGGAGGCCGACTGAAAACAGATGCTCAATACGCCGCACAGGCCGCTGCGCCAGGAACGGGTGAGGGAATTCGCGGTCATCATCTTGAAGGGGCAGGAATTCAGCTACTTCCCACTGGCGGCGTCGGAGAGGTTTTTGAGATATTGCTCGATCATGCGTCCGTACTCCGGGGAATATGTTTCGCCCTTCGATTGGCGGAGGGTCCCACGATCCCGTTCAGGCAAGCCGATGTGTTTGCTTGTTCCGCTCCGCTTCCGCCGCGGACCATCCGCACCACCGGCGCCCTTCCAGTTCCCTTCATTGCCATTGCCCTTTCCTTCCCCTTGGCCCTCTCCTTGACCTTGCCCCTCTCCCTGTCCTTCTCCCTGGCCCTGTCCTTCTCCCTGGCCCTGTCCTTCTCCCTGGCCCTGTCCTTCACTCTGGCCCTGTCCTTCACTCTGGCCCTGTCCTTCTCCCTGGCCCTGTCCTTCACCCTGGCCCTCACCGGGACTTTCTCCCGGGCTCAAGCCTGCTTGTGCCAGTGAGAGGGCCGCCGCCGCTTGAGCGAGGGATTCCTGGGCACTCTGGGCTTCGGATTGGGAACTCGCCGGACTTCCCGCATTGGCTTGCGCAGCCGCATTGGCGAGCGCTTGTTGAGCTTGTTGCAATGCGGCCTGAGCACCGAGCGGAAGAGCTCCCTCCGAGCCGGAGGCCAACGGGCTGATCGCCGCATTCGCTCCCTGCAAGGGACTCGCAGCCGGTTGCGCGGCAGCGGCGAGCGCTTCGGCCAGCTCTTGCACTTCGGCTTGCTCCTGAGCTTGGGGTTCCACACCCGACTCTCCGGCCAGCGCATCCTGTGCCTTCTGCATTTCTCCAACGGCCCCCGCCACATCGCCCTGAACGAGTTGTTCGGCAGCCTTCACCGCGGCCGGTTGGGCGGCCGCCGCTGCTTCGGAGACGGCGGGATCCCCTGACTGTTGCGCGGCTTCCCCCAACGCTTGGGCAAGACCTTCCTGGCGCTCTTGCAATTCCTGGATCGCGCCCGCTGCGGGCTCAAGCTGCGCCAAGGCATCAGAAACCTGGCCCTGCGCTTCCTCGATCGCAGCGAGGGCCTCCTCGAGTCCGGCCTGCTCATCTCCCGCCGCTTCCCCAAGTTGCTCCTGCAACTCGGCAATCTTCTCGTCCAATTTCTCGCGGGCGGACTGCAGTTCCGAAAGCGCTTCCCCTTGTTGGGGCTGGGCGGCCAGGGGATCAGTCTGCTCCAGGTTTCCCTGAGCCGCTTCCATCGCCTTGGCTGCTTCGCCAAGGTCCGCCGCGGCGTCCGGGGCGGGACTTTCCGCTTCCCCCTGTAACTTATCGGTCTGCTCCCCCAGGGACTCCTGCCGCTCCGCCAACTTCTCGGAGCTCTCTTCGGTCGGCTTGGCCACTTCATCAATGGTGTCCTTCTGCACCTCCTGTTGCCTCTCGATGACCTCGTCGAGTTTCTCGCGCAGCTCCTGCAAGGCGGCGAGGTCTTTCTTAGCCTGCTCCAGTTCCGCGATTTGCGCCTGCAATTTCTCTTCGGCCTGACCCAGGGCATCAAGCGCAGCCTGCTGCGCCAAGGGCGCATTCTCTCCCTGCGCAAGCGCCTCCTGGGACGCTGCCATCTGCTCGGCAGCCTCCGCGAGGGCCTGGGCGGCTTCCGGGGCCGGGGACTGCGCTTCCCTCGCCACCGCTTCGGTTTGTTCCTGCAAGGCCTCCTGGGCCGGAGCTTGTTCTGCTTTGAGCTCCTCGACCTTCCCTGCCTGTTCCGCCTCCGCGCTCTCGGCTTGAATCTTCTCTTCCTCTTCCGTGAGCTCCTGTAATTTCTCTAACAACTCCTTCAAATGCTCCAGTTTATCCTCGGGCACCTCTTCCACAAACTGAGCGTTTTCGATCTCCTCGATGAGCTCCCTCCGTGCTTCCTCCAACTTCGCCAAGGCGGCATTCTCAGGGGGCAGAGCCGCTTCCCTTTTCTCCCGGGCGCTCGCGGTGGTCCCCAATGCTGCTCGCGCTTCCTGCATCGGACTGAGGGACTCTTCCAATCTCCCAGCCGCCTCCGGGGCGAGCTCGCTCAGCTCCTGTCGTAAAAAATCCGCCTTGTCCACCAACTCCGCCTGGTCCCGTTGAGCGCGCTCCGCACGGCGCAAGTCGCTCATTTCAGGGGTGTCCACTCCAAGACGTTCCTGCGCCTTCTCAATGGCACTAGCCAGTCGTCGCTGGGTCCTGTCGAGAGAGAGCGCCAGCCTCACTTGTTCCTTCGCACTTGCTCGCTCCAGACGACGCTCCATCTCGGAAAGTTGCTCCTCCAGGGCGACCACCCGCTTGTCATTCATGACCATATTCTCAATCTTGCCCCGTTTCTCGTCGTCGATGTTGGTGGTTTTCTCGATCACTTCCTTCTCGTCCGCGATGAGTCCGTCGAGCTTCTTCAACCCATCAAGCAACTTGTCGAGCGGAGCGCGATCAGGTTGCAGGATGCCCACCACTCGCCAGAGGGTATCGCGGGCTGACTTTTCGTATCCCGCCGCACTCATGATGCGCTCACCCTTCAGGTCCTTGGAGGCAGCCTCCACCGCGGAGAGCAACTGGTGTTCCTCGACAAATGCGAGGGCCTCCCTTGGTCGGTTCTCCAATGATCCCACAAAAGCTGCTTCCATCGTCCTGAGAGTGGAGAGCACCAAGCCGACTTCCTTGCGCAGGGCGGCCTGCTCCGTTTCCTGCAGCTGACGCGAGATGGCGAAATCATTTTTGCGTCGAGGGGCATCGGGCCGTTGCTCCGCGGTGATCAGAGCCACCGCTTCATGCAGGTTGTCTGACTGGCGGTCGCCCAACAACTGCACACGCTCCGCCAGTCGATAAAGCGCAAGCTGTCGCTGGTATTCCAGCAGGACCCGGCGCATCTGAAAGGCGGCCGACTTCTGGCCCGCGTAGGCGCTCAGGGCCTGGCTGCGCTTCCCGGTTTCATCGATGCCGATGCGCGCGGCCTTCAGTTGAGTCACGATCTCCGGCATGAGCTCGGTGGAAATGTTGCCGAGCACGGACTGAATTCCGTGGATGATCTCCACGTCCGTTCCTCCTAGCCCGTTGCGTCCAAACTCGTCGACCAACTCTGCGAGCATGGTCGCACTTGCCTCCGTGGACGTTCCAATCCGCTCCTGCCGCTGTTCCTGCCTGAGGAGAGAGTCCGGCTTGCGGGCAATCGTGCGCTGGGCCTCGGCCATGGCAGGGAACAAGAGGAGGAGAAGGAGGGAGACGATCGCCAACCTGGCAGGCCTGCTCAACTGCTCGATCCATCTCCGTCCATTTCTGAGCCTATTCATTGCCGTTGTTGTTTGTGGGATTGGGAACCGGTGCGGAAAGGGGAGCCTGGTCGCGAATCCAATTCGCAAGGACGGAATTGAGGCGTTCCTGATCATCAGTCGCTTGGTCAATCAGTCCGAGGGAATCTCCTACTCGACCTAACAAATCATCTCGTTTTTCTCGGGGCGTGACAACCTTGAGGATTCTTCTGCTACTCTTTCCGACTGCAGTATCCGCATTCTGATCATACGCTTCGATCCAGAACACTATTTCGTCCCCTACCATCACGGCGGGCGCGATCTCCTCCAGGTGCCAATCGTAGCCTTCGCTCACTTTCTTGGCCCCTTCCGCTGACATCGGCAGATCGAGATACTGCGCCGATTCGTCCTCGTTAACGCGGTAGGCCAGAACCAGCTTTTCAATTCCGAATCGATCCTCGGCCTGGTATCCCACCAGGACGCGGGCCTCCGCGGTCACCAGTTCGCGTTGCCGGGATGGTTTCACGATCCGCACCTTGGGCGGTTCATCGCGCAGAATGTCGACCCGATAAACGGTGGCATCCTGCGAGACCATCTCCTCGGTGTCGGTGAGTTCGACCGTGAACCCAGTGAGGTTGAGATCCGTGACCATGAATTCAGCGTGCAGGGTATTAGGGGTCTCCGGATCGATGGAGGTCACCACCTGACCCTGCCCCCCCAACAAGCGTAGAGCCCCGCTTCGGAGGGGCTGACTCGCGGTGATCGTGAGGCTCAAGGTGCTCTCGGGAAAGAGGAGGAACTCACCGGGGTTGTGCATGCTCGGCGGCAGATTGGTGTAGGACGGATAGGCCTGCTGTCCGATCAGTTCCATGATCGTCGGCCGCGGCAAGGTGCGGACCTTCCGGCGCTCGCTGCGTCCATCGTTCAGGGCCGCAACATAGGTGAAGGACTCCTGCACATTTTCGATGGTGGCAGCGAAGTGGCCCTCTTTGCCATCTCGGCGTTCCATGCGCACGCTCCGCTTGCCTCCCGAGGCCGAACGAAGACGCAAGGTGCCATGACCGGGCTCATGTCCTTCCGTCTGGGCTTCCACCGTGACGCTGTCGCCGATTCCAATCTTCAGATCACCCGAGGTCCACACCACCCGGGTGGCGCGCGGAACAGGAAGATCCGAAAGAAAGGCCCGCTTGAGGAGATCCTGCGTGATCGCACCACCCGCGTAGTAGCCGGCTCCCGCGAGCCCAGCCACCAGTAGAAGAAGCCAGAGCGCCTTCTTGAGCGGTCTGGTGTTGACCACTTCAGTGAGGGCAAGCGGCTTGGCAAAAATCTCCGTGTCTCCCACCATGCGCTCGACCATGGCCTGTGCTCCCCGATCGGGAACGGTCGCCTTGCCCCGTGCAAACTGCACCGAGGCAATGAGGCGGCTGCGAAACCCTGGCTCCCTGTGTTCGACCATCAGGGCCACTGATTCCTCGTCGCGACGTTGGGTGATCAAGGCGATCGCCGCTCGCAGAAGGAGAATCGCGACCAAGCTTCCCAATCCAGCCAGGACGCCGATCCGGGCCCGCATGGGAAGATCCGCCAACCAATCGATGCTCACGAAGAGAGCAAGGCCCACCACCGCAACGCTTAGGGCGACCGCAAGGCGCCGGGTGACCTCCACCCGGACAAGCTTGCGACGCACCGCGCCCAACTTGCTGCGGAGACTGCTTCCCAGTCCCTCCGGCAGGGGCGGCCGCGCTTCTGTGGCAGATTCTCTCATCTCATTTTAGTTCAGACACTTTGCGCACGATCCACTCAATCGTGATCAGGAGGACGAGGAGGGCAAAAATCAGGGGCGAGGACCAGAGATCGACTTCCCGCAAGCTGGTCAGCCGGGCGCTCCGATTGGTGACTGCCGCGGGCAACTGCTCGAGTTCCGCGAGGGTGAGGAAAGCTCCCCCGGTTTGCCTTGCCAACTCCCGCAGGAGATCCGCATTCATGGCGGCTCGGGCATGCTCGCGATTGTCGTCCCGCACCGTGAAGTCGAGGGTGGCAATCTGGTCCCCGGGAAGGGCGAGGCGGTAGTTGCCAGGGTCCCCTGCAGAAAACTCGGCACGATATATCCCACGCTGGCCGGGAACGGACCGGAGGGAAACCTCGCGGCGACGAACAGGATCATCACTGGAAACCAGAACGCCCGGAAGGACCTCATCCTCGCGCGGCTCCCAGTTGCGCGTGAAGATCCGCCCGTAAACTTTCACGCGATCTCCGCGCCGATAGCGACGACGATCTGACTGCAACGTGACGCGAGGGTTTTCGGTGAGAAGACGCTGCCCGGCCATGCGCTGAATGATCTGACCCCACAACACCGCATGATAACGATCACCCACATTGCGCCGCCAGCGCCAGAAGTTGTCGGTGCCCACAAAGAGCACTTCGCCTGCTCCGTAGCGGTGAAGCACAAGGACCGGGGTCGTTTCGGACTCACCGGTGGGGTCCGGTCGCGAGAGGAGTACTTCCGCCGCGGGCTTGGCGCGTTTGACCCGGGCGGTCCAGTAGAGAGCTGGCAGTCGCCGCCAGATTGCTTCGCTCGCCGCGACCTCGTCCCCAAGCCGGAGCATCACGCTCTCTCGCCCCGCTTCGGTCAGAGAAAGTCTGACTGGCCGCGTCGCCATCGCGGTACCCGCGCTAATGGATGTGCCCGCCAACTCCACCGGTAACAAAAGCTCCAAGACACTTCGACGGTACTCGCTCGGAAGGAATCGTTTGCCCGCCACCACCACCAGAGCACCACCGGCGGTGGAGACATAGTCGCGCAAGAGCTCCTGATGCTTCTCGGTCAGAAAACGGGGGTCGATGTCTCCCAGGATCACAAGATCGAACTCAAAGAGGTCCTCGGCCCGGAGGGGAAACTGCTCAAGGTAGGGGCTCCCTGGCACCCGGGCGATCTCGCGGTCGCCCTCAAAGAGGAAGGCCGACAAGTCCACACGGCGCTCGCGGAGCAGCATGGCCTCAAGGTATTTGTACTCCCAGCGCGGAGCCTGGTCGACGAGGAGCACCCGGAGCTTGCGATCCACAACACGCAAGGCCGCCCGCCCGGCGTTGTTCTCAGTCAGGGCTTCGGTGACCCCGTTCGACTCGAAACGCACCTCGAGCGGATACTCGCCAGTGCGCTTGGGAATGAACAGGGTGTTCACCTTCAGGAGACCATCGTTCGCAAAATTCACTTCTTCCTCCGCAACCTGCACTCCGCCCAGCGAAAAAACAACGCGCCCACTTTCGCCCTTCATTCCCTGTGATCGCAAGCGCACGGTGACGGGGGCGGCATCATCGGCCAGGAGCACTTCGCGGACTTCCACGTTCTCGAGAGCAACATCGCGGGCATCCACCCTGCCCACCCCGATGGCATAAACCGGCACCCCGGCTTCCTTCAAGGATTGGGTCGCTCTCGCCAGCGGAATGCCGTCGTTCTGCCCGCCATCGGTCACCACCACGAACCCAGCCAGGGCCGCTCCCCGAAAACGCTCAAGCGCCTTCATCAAGGTGTCGCCCAAGGCTGTGGAGTCGCCGGTGGGATCCATCTCGAGAGCTCCTCCCTCCTGTTTCTCCAGCATCTCCCCGCTGAAAACAAACCGGGGAACTTCCATGTCCTCCTCCAGGGAACTCATGGCCGCCTGTCCCCCGGCGGCGGATAGCTCATCACGAACCTGTGCGAGACGATTCCCTCCGCCCACCTCTCTCAGGTCCATGCTTCCGGTGGTGTCGATCAGGACCGGCAGGGTGCGCGGAACTTCGCGCTCCAAGGTGAGGAGCAGAACGGGTTGCAAAAGGATGGCGAGCAGGAGGGCCAGAAAAGCAATCCGCAGGCAGGTGAGAACCAGGCGTCGAGTCGGTTTCAGTTCCTGTGGGCTCTTGCGGTAGAGCCACCACGTGAGAGGAGCAAGCGCCGCGAGCAGGACCGCCGCAAGCACGCCCCACTGCTGTGTTTGCCAACGCAACGACCAGTCCACGATGCTGTCGACCGCGTCGATGTCCGCGCCCAGCGCTTTGAGAATCCAGTCCGTCATGCTCACTTTGATCGGCTAAACCACTGCGCGAACACCAGCTCGACTCCTGCCACCAGGACCACCAGGAGCAGGAGCGGAAGCCAAAGTTCGGAACCCTTGCGGGCCTCTCCAAACTCGCTCACCCTGTTGGTGGTGTTCCAACGAATGACGGTGGCCGAATCGCGAAGGCGATTGACTTGTTTCGCCCCAATAAATTCCAGAGAGGACTCGCGCACACTGGGTTGTGCCGCGAAGAGAACCGGAGTGGGATGACCGGCAATGGTTGCCTGGTAGGCACCGGCACGGTGGGTTTCGCCGAACTGCAGGGTCGAGCTTTCCTCCCCGCCCCGAATGGTGGTTAGGCGCCCCAGCGCTTCGGGGTCACTCACTTCATAGACCGTCACTTCCCTCCCCGCAAGAGAGGCGTCAAGACGGTGGCTCAGGGCTTCACCCGCTTCTATGTTCAGGTTCGCTTCTCGATGTTGGACCACCACGCCCAGCAGACGGTTCACGAAAGGCACGAAGGCCGGGCGCACCGCAAAGTCGTTCCAGGCGGTGTCCGCCGTGCTCGTAAAGAGAAACACTTTCCCCAATCCGAGATCACTCTCCACCAGGGCCGGCGACCCATCATGATAGCGCAAGGCCACCCGATATCCCTCCCTCGGCAGCTCGAGATCGAATGATTGCCGAAAGCTCGCGCTCGCAAGGAGGTCGCCGTCCAGCCCGAGAGGATTCGTTTCGGTCGGTTGCAACTTGCGAGTCTGAGTGGCCGGGCCGGCCTCGCGGGCCACCAGATCCGCGGGCAACAAGTGGTGCTTGGCGTGCAACAGGGTGTTGTAAAACTTGGGGCGGACATTCTCACCGGGAAAGACAAGCAGGCCGCCCCCCTCCTTCACATACTTGGC
>Ga0302120_10000910_pt1 | contig 13671 bp, 6 predicted proteins | sample AG5_Bottom_MG_FD_203118 | JGI IMG/M metagenome (GOLD analysis project Ga0302120, IMG submission 203118) | Marine microbial communities from Western Arctic Ocean, Canada - AG5_Bottom | ecosystem: Environmental > Aquatic > Marine > Oceanic | place: Canada: Western Arctic Ocean | collected 2017-10-01 | reverse complement strand
TCGTATTCTTGATGGACGAATTGGTCAGCAAGTGGGGAATCGGCAGTGGAATTTCACTCTTTATCGCAGCCGGTGTCGCGCAGTCGACATTCGTCGGTACTCTCTCTCCATTAGCGACCGTACAAGGTGCGCCGCTGAGCATCGAAAACCCGCCGGCTGGTGTTTTGCCGATGGTTTTCTACACTTTGAGAACCGCTTCAAATTCTGACTTAGTGAGTCAAAATGGTTTCGAAATGATGTTGCTTAATCATGCGAATCCAATCGCTGCGTTAGTATCGTCTATCATAGTGTTCCTCGTCGTCGCGTTTGCGGAATCATCAAAATTGGAATTGCCACTGACACATGCAAAAATGCGAGGACACAAGGGCCAATACCCGATTAGACTGGTATATGCGAGCAATATTCCAGTGATTTTGATGGCTGCATTACTCGCTAACATCAACATGTTTACCCTTCTCTTCTGGTCACACCCCACTCTTTCTACCGCGCCAATCCTAGGGCGCAATGGTGTTTGGAGCATTGCTCATTTACTGGGGGCTTATGATGTCGGAGCGACCGCACCGATGGATGGTTTAGCTTGGTACACTTCTATGGTCAATGGTGTGGGTGATTGGTTAATTCCACTGTTAAATCAAAGTGGTGATGCCTATGGGCACGAATTATGGCAAATAATGATCCATGTATTCGCTTATGTCGGTGTCATGACATTAGGGTCAATGATGTTCGCGAAATTTTGGATTGAGACGACTAATATGGGTCCAAAGGATGTGGCTAAACAAATAGAACGAACGGGGATGCAAATCCCCGGTTTCCGTAAAAATCCAAAGGTTTTGGAGGATATACTGAAGAGATATATTCCGCCGGTCACGCTCTTTTCTGGTGCATTTGTCGGATTGCTTGCAGCCGGTGCAGACCTGCTCGGAACTGTTGGTAATGCGTCGGGAACGGGATTGCTACTGGCCGTAGGCATCATCTTACGTACATATGAGCAGATTCAGAAAGAGCAAGCGATGGAAATGCATCCAGTATTGCGAGAGTTCTTCGGCGCTGAATGACGACAGTCATTCGTTTCCGATTACCTAGATTTCAGGTAGCCCCAGTTGAGCCAGCCATTCGGCTCTGCTCAAAATTCTCTCATCATGTTCACCCAACTCGTAGGCTTTTTTTCCTCAAGATGTTATTCTGGCTCTGACCATGTCGTGGTCGTCTTTTCCAGTCGGTGGTTCTTGCCACTCTGGGTCGCCGGGCAGGATGAGGTTGTTTCCAATTTCGTCGAGGGTTTTGGCGAGTTGTAATTGTGACTCGGTAAGTTCTGTCCAAGGCACACTACCATTTCGAAGCCGGCTCCAGCGCCTGATGGTGTGTACCGACCGTAAACTCCTGCTCCAGAGCAGAAGATGAAGCCGAGCACCGATTGGCCAGAGTGGCATCAGAATGAATGCTAGCAACAACCATGAGATGCTGGTCAAGGTCGGTTGTAGAATCGGTAATAATCCGTACAGATTCAATTGCCACAATGGACTATTCTCTGCGGCGAGTAGCCAAGCCACCGGGAAGGAAATTAGGAACCACCAAATTGGCAAGAAAATGATTGCGACAGCGATTTTTTTCGTGCCGAGGCCATGCGGTTCATCACGAGCGGCATAATGTGCAACCGGTCCCGAAAGACGATATGGTGGATACGAACCGATTAAGGCGCTCCAAGTCATCAGACCGAGCATCCAAATCCAACACCAGATGAATTGTAATCCTGCGCTGAGTAGCCCAATCATTCCCGGTTCCGTAGTACGGTCGTATAGTTCGTGCTCCTTGAGCCCATAATTTCGCATCGTTGCCGCGTGTGCCTCAACTTGGGAGCGAAGTGATTCACTAAGTTCACGCTGCTCTTCAATCAGATGGAACCATGCTGCCCGCATTCGGCGAGCGCCCAATACTGCTTCAGCATAGGTCGCCCTAGTTTTCCTGCCCTCACTTCTATTTCGATGGACCGAGACTAAGCCACGCGTTCGCCACAATAATTTTCGGTCCTCCCAAGAATCTAGTCCAAGACTCGTCCGTTCGAGTTCTGCACCTAAATTTCGTGTCACTGCTAAGACCCAAGCGCGATCAGCCGCTTCATCATCACCAAATTCGTCAATAATACCTTGTTCGGCAATTGGAGCACCAGTTTCACCTGGTAGAGGAGGTAATTTCATCGGTGCGTGGACTTCTACCAACGCTCTCTCACGGAACCGATTAGCGTCCGTATAATGCAGCCCAATAGGGACTAATACTGGCTCCTCAACATCTTTGTCTCGGGCTCGCCTAATCGCCAACAGAAGCATCCTTGCAGGGCCGGTCTTGACCCGTTCTGGTCGGCTCTCGACATGTGAGACGCCCTCTGGGAAAATCACACATCGACCCTGCTCAACCAGAATGTCAGCAACTGTATTGATTACGGCCTGATTACCTTGACGTCTATCACCCTCCATGCCTTCTTTGTCGGCCTGTCGGTAGATTGGCCGAGCCCCCGCAGCTCGCATGATGCTGCCTAGAATTGGTGTCTTGAACAGCGTATGTTTAGCGATGAATGTCAGTTGGCCTGGTAGTGTCGCCGTCATCAGTAATGGGTCGATGAGCGCGCCCGGGTGCCAGGCGGCGAAGAGTACACCTCCGACTTCGGGAATATTGTCTACTTCGATGGCTTCATGCTCACGAAACCAAGTCGAACTAATCTCCTTAGCGAACCATCGAACGGCTCGATACGAGCGTGGTGCCGACATGTGAATCTGTGCTCTGACCGGCTGCAATACCTCATAGCCCATTCGACTGTTTCTCATTTTTCTAGTGGTTTATTCGGGGTTCGGTTAGGATCCATTACGAGCCTCCGTCACGCCTCAATATTCACCTCAAAATGCTCCCAATCCAACCTCATCGAGTAAGCATTATTTGGGTTGATTAATGGCTTCACGGCCCCTATTCGGAATTTGAAGCCGATCTTGAGGACTAACCTGAAAAACGACACACTGCTATCCAATACCAACTGTGCTGTCGGAGTCAGTTGTAGTCATGTTGATATATCGAGGGTAGGTCGCCGGCTTGCTGTGTCAAGCCAACGGCGTTGGAGCCGGAACCCTAGGGTGATGACGACCTCCATCAGGCGAGACACGAGCCGAGGAAGTGCGGCGCCGAGGAAATCTCGGTGCTGAGAGGTGAATTGTATCGACTTGTTTCAGGTGAAACAAGGAGCAAGTGCGATACCGTCAATGACACAAAATAATTTTTCAGTCAAAGCGACAACAACGATGAATAGTATCAGGATGATTTAGGTCATCCCATGATTACTGACCAGCGAACAACTCCTAGGGATCAGAGAGATTTCTCACGAAATCCGGTTGATCCTGCCGGAGGCGACCGCTATTGGAGTTCGATTAAGCCATGCGAGTAGAAAGAAATTAGATTCTTTGCGTACCGCTCAGTAACACGTGGGTAACCTGCCCTATGCTGGGGAATAACCTCGGGAAACTGAGAATAATACCCCATAGTCCACCACGCCTGGAACGGTGGGTGGATCAAAGGTAACGGCATAGGATGGGCCTGCGGCGTATCAGGTTGTAGGGGGTGTAATGTACCCTCTAGCCTTCAACGCGTACGGGTGTTGAGAGACATAGCCCGGAGATGGATTCTGAGACACGAATCCAGACCCTACGGGGTGCAGCAGGCGCGAAAACTTGGCAATGCGAGAAATCGTGACCAGGGAACTCCAAGTGTCTGTCCATATGGGCAGTCTTTTCTTGACTCTTCAAAGGTCTTGGAATAAGGGGTGGGTAAGGACGGTGCCAGCCGCCGCGGTAATACCGGCGCCTCAAGTGGTCGTCGCTTTTATTGGGCCTAAAACGTCCGTAGCCGGTCTGGTGCATTCGTGGGTAAATCAAGCCGCTCAACGGCTTGAATTCTGCGAGCACGGCCAGACTTGGGACCGGGAGAGGTGTGGGGTACGCTCAGGGTAGGGGTAAAATCCTGTCATCCTGAGCGGACCACCTGTTGCGAAGGCTCCACACTAGAACGGATCCGACGGTCAGGGACGAAGCCTAGGGGCACGAACCGGATTAGATACCCGGGTAGTCCTAGGTGTAAACGCTGTGGACTTGGTGTTGGGGGCTCTCAGAGTGTTCCCAGTGCCGAAGCGAAGGTGATAAGTCCACTGCCTGGGGAGTACGGTCGCAAGGCTGAAACTTAAAGGAATTGGCGGGGGAGCACTGCAACCGGAGGATTGTGCGGTTTAATTGGATTCAACGCCGGAAAACTCACCAGAGCCGACGGACATATGAAAGCCAGTGTAATGAGCTTGCTGGATTGTTCGAGAGGTCTTGCATGGCCGTCGTCAGTTCGTACCGTAAGGCGTTCTGTTAAGTCAGATAACGAACGAGACCCCCATCTCTATTTGCCACCAGATGTCCGCATCTGAAGGGACTATAGAGAGACCGCTGGCGCTAAGTCAGAGGAAGGCGGGGGCAACGGTAGGTCAGTATGAGCCGAATGCTCTGGGCTACACGCGCAATACAAAGGACGGGACAATGGGCGGCAACACCGAGAGGTGAAGCGATCCCGAAACCCGTTCGTAGTTCGGATCGAGGGCTGTAACTCGCCCTCGTGAAGCTGGATTCGGTAGTAATCGCGTCTCAAGAAGGCGCGGTGAATATGCCCCTGCTCCTTGCACACACCGCCCGTCAAACCATCTTAGTTGGGGGTGGGTGAGGCTACCTTTTAGTGGGGTATTCGAGCCTGCCTTCGACAAGGAGGGTTAAGTCGTAACAAGGTATCTGTAGGGGAACCTGCAGATGGATCACCTCCTGCGAAACCTCTGAAAACCGGGGGAGGGGAAGGGTGCTTCGGCACCCTACCCCTTCTCCAACCTTATCCACTTCAGCGGTCAGCATCATCTTCGGTACTTCTTTCAATCACCTCTCTGCTGATCGTCTTCGATTCACACTCTGCGTCAATCCTAATGTTGATTCCTTCTTCACATTAGTTCGTTCAAAGAAAAGAAAAATTCTCCTCTTCAATCACTTCACAGAAAACCGAGAACCAGTAGTTCATCGTCTTCTCACTAGAGTGAGTTTACATTTGAGTGATCTTGTTTACTTAATCCAGTGGTTTAGTCCATCGATAATTGCATTTCTGAAGGTCAGTAATCTCAGCGGCGGTGCTGAGAGGTCTACCTTCACTGTAGAACCGCGCGTAAAATGAGTTTCGTCCCAGCCATCGCTGACGACATAACCTCGGTGCATGTCGCTTGTCATTACGGTCTGAGCGTTGGTCCAGGCCCAATAATTTCCATCATCGGCTCGAACCGCACGCGGTAAGTCCCGGGCCACGAAGAGCATGTGTGAGTCAATCTCCTCTCGAGGAAATTTGATGCCTTCGATAGCGCAGACATGCCGGAACCAAGCGCCTTGCCCGACGAAGGTCGAGAACAGGACGCCACTAGACCTTTGGTCGATATCAATTGCCGGATGGCTGGCGTCGGCTTCTCGTTGTAGCCGATACTTCGATGGCTGATATTGGTGAGTATTTGCAATGAGTAAATCGTTGAGGGCTGGGTCGCAACGAATCTTGTTACCCGAAGTCGTGGTAATCTCCGCTTGCAGTCTAGGTAGAACATTCTCTATCGCATCGCCTGCAAGGGCGGTATCGAGATCGGCTGAGAAATGGGTTGGGTCACTGTCCATGAAGAAGCCGACCGACCCTTCCGGGTCATCTGCTATCGGGTGGCTGTTGACACCCATTACTGGCGTATCCGCGCCAATGTTGTGAGCGATGCTGGTCAATGTCCCGTCCCCACCGACTACGACGACTAAATCGCGGCCGATGAAGTCGGCGCGACGAACTTTCTCGCGAGCGTTGAAATCAACGCGTGCGCCGCTGAGCGCGACTAGTTTACGCAGGTCGTGCTCTATGGTCTTGATTGAGCGGTCATGAACCGCTTCGAAATTCTTCTTGTAAACTACGAGAATATCGGCGCTGATGGTCACACCTCCCCGTGTTGGTAAAACGGCGGATGCTGGGGTCCCTTAAATGGCCCACGCGACTGCCCGCTTCAATGGATAGCGGTAGTGAGTCGCTGCCGGACGGTCGGGACCGGTTGCCGGCAGGCCAATTTTTGACAAGCCGCTTTCCAGTCCTGACCTACGGCGCAACACCAAAGATTGCTTCTGAAGAGTGGAAAATGAAGGTTTGGGGTGCAGGGCTTAAATTACCAATCGAGTTCGATTGGAACGGCTTCAACGGCCTCGGCGATTATGAAACTACACGCGACTTTCATTGCGTCACGACTTGGTCCCGATACGATAATCGTTGGTCCGGAATAAGCGTTCAAGATTTTTGGCAGAGCATCGAACCACATCTGGAATCGACACCAAAGGCGATAATGTTCCATTGCTACGGCGGCTACACTACCAATCTACTACTAGACGACTTTCTGACTCAGGATAACCTCTTCGCTACCCATCACGATGGAGCTCCTCTGAGTCTTGACCATGGTGGTCCGATGCGCTTTGTCTGCCACCATCTCTACGCATGGAAGTCACCGAAGTGGGTCAACGGGGTGGAGTTGTTGAATGCGGAACAACGTGGGTTTTGGGAGCAGAACGGATACCATAATCGCGGCGACCCGTGGTCTGAAGAACGCTACGCATACCAGGAGTGATTCGGTTGACGCGTCTGGCTTTCCTTTTCATTTCGACAATTTTTTTAACATCATTTTCGGCGGGTTGCATCGGCGGCATTGAAGAACCAACATTTTCGCCATCAGACTCCGCTGAAAAAATTGCAGAAGAAGTTGTGCGCGCGGTGATTACTGATGGAACACTTTTCGATTTGCAGCGGATTGTCGAAGCAGAAGAACGATTTGAGATGCGCATTCGAGAGGTGACCGGCGACCTCCAGTCGAACGCATCATTCGCTTACGATAGGTCCAGCAATACCTCCAAGATCAGTCTCGTCTACGCCTCACCTCAAGGTTCAATTTCATACACAATTATCGAAGGAGGCATTGATTTTGCTATCAAAGAAGATGAAGAGTGGCGAGTCGGCCGTGACCTCGCGCCGAATTTTGAGGACCCTTTCAATTTCCAACCCGATTCCGCCTCGCTTGGGGTTGAAATGCCGGTTGCTGAATTGCCCCTTGATGTAGTAGATTTGGTGGATTTAGAGTGGTCTATCACTCACGATTTGACGAGTGGCCAGAGTATTGCTTTGGCTGATAATGAGTCAGCAACTATTATTTTGACCAGTTTTATTCAAAGCGGTGAGGTTGAATTGGCATCGATGGAAATTTATGGCGGCGATGACGCTTACATTCGAACTGTGGATTTTCTTCGTGATGAAGAAGTGAATCTCTCGTTCCCCAATGATTCCCCCCGGTTACCTGTACCTCTCCTACTCCAGAGAACTACTGGAGAAGCAGTAAACAATACATTTTGGCAACATGCTGAGTTCAAAGAGTCATTTCGATGGGAGGTGCTGGCCAGCGACTTAGAGATACATGTTGGCCGGACGGATGAGAATGGTACCTTTGCAACTCTTGGCAGCATGACACTCGGTGTGAATAAGTCATGGGTCGATGAAGATGGTGATAATTGGTGGGCGAATTGGACTGATGCCGACGCTGACGGACTGGTCAGCGCCGGTGACCATTATGATGTCGGGACGACCTCTAATGTCTCATTCGGAGTGGCGATTTACGACTCTTGGGCTGATGCTTATTCGACCGATATGGTACCGTCGGTTAGTTTGACAACATCGATAATTTCTGTATTGGTCGCTGCATTGCTCTTCGGTAGAAGAGAGTATCGTTAGGCCACACTTCGCTGCATTCTTCCGTTATCTGAGAGCGGTTTGTTTGGCTTACGCCCCGTTCGTTAATTTGGCTATCTCAAAAATGTGTTTATGGGTTTTCGATGTACGAACCTACTCTTCACTCAAAGTAGAGTTTGGGTAGATTTGCAACTTTTTTTCTAGCATACCGTTTTTCTGATTGTGCTCAGAGGGTGCAACGGTCGGCTAGACTCTGGTCAGACCTCAGGATTCTCCACCCTTTGGTGAGTTTGACATCGTCCGACAATTCGACATCGAGCCAATGTTCATCGAGTATCGTTTCTACCTCAGGTGATAACACCAGCATAGTCACATTGGCGAGGTCACCTTGATGCTCTCGAACCGTACAATTTTCGATTTCGTCCTGCCATGCGGTCTCGACCGCTCGCCAATGTCCCGTGATGTTCCTACTGCCGTTCGAATCGACTCCCATGTGTAACAGGTAAAGTCGGCTCATGCTAGCATATGTTCTGGTCACGAGCAAGAATTCTTCTTCGTCTTCGATTACTTCTCCGAGGACCAATGAGACATCTTCACCACTCTTGTCCGGGCTGAATGTCGGGCCAATTGCCGCAGCGGTAGAGAGTGGTAACATCAAAAGTGCGACGAAGACAACTCTGGCCCGGCTGGTCCGTAGATCGAAGAAACGGTTGTTGATGGGTTGCGGCAGCGTTTGTTCTGTTTCATCTGCAGGGAGTGTTTCGACGAGCCATTGAGCGGGGATAATCAGCAGGGACATGTATCTACCGTTGGTTGCGTAGGCAGCCATCGTCCAAAATAAGCCCATACCGTAAATCGAGCCTTCATAGGCCCAGAACGAAGCGTTCAGGACGATTATTACTGTCATCGGAATGAGTAATGCCATCCAGAGGTGAAGTCCGCCTTCGGGCAGTCCGCGGCCGATGGCTCGCTTGAATCGGCCGAGATGTGGCCAGAGAAAGAGTCCAAAGACGCCCCAGAATCCTGCGAATATCAGGGTGCTGAAGAAGAGCGCAGGAATCAGCAACCATGGCTGCCGTACCGATTCCGACATCGACCAGCCAGGCGATGGATTGAGCCACGCTTCTAATAGCATCGTGCCACCGAGTAATAGAACGACCATGACACCAGTCCCAAACCAGTGTTTCTCGATGATGGAACGCCAGCGCGGAAAACGGTCGAGTGGTAATATCCAGATGAGCACAGCGATACCAACGATGAGCGGTAATACCACTCCGGTCCCTTTGGTTGAGCCAAACAACGCGAGTGCAGCAGCGCCAATCAACCATCTCGTCGGCAATTTTCCATTCTTACGCTGTTCAAGGCCGGCTAGAAGGGCATCACAAGAGACGAGCATCAGCAGCGCCATCAACTCTTCTTGGTAGACATAAGTTGAACCGAGGATGAATGCGGGGTGGATGGATATCATTGCCGTTAAGCGAATTGCAGCATCTTCTCCGAATCGGCGCTTTGTGATACGGTATGCGAAAATCATCAGCAAGGCCGAGAGGGTTAGGCCGCTCGCGTGTAGAACGAGTCCACTTCGGCCGAACGGTAGAATCCACAACATCAGCCAACCATGCCAAGCGATGTACCGGAGCCCAATTTCTGCCCCAATTCCGCTAGGATTTGAGGCGAGTGGATTCCATGGGTTCCTATTCGGTCCCCAATCTAAAGCGAAAACACCATGTTGAAGGAAATTTGTGACATAAGTCGCATGTAAGTGAGTATCTACCCCGACGTTTGAGATGAGCGCTCCAATCAGACGGAAGATGATACCAACGACGATGAGCCGTTGCCAAAATCGGTGACTATCTGTTAGGACCGGCCGCAATTCTACCACCTCTCCCTCAACCTTCGGCTGGGATGCCCTTTTTAATTCAACGCCATTCATTAATTCCAACTACCATTTGAGCGAATGCAGGGATAAACTCGATAGCCGGACCCCTCCCACGCGGCGATGTGAAGCGGAAGACATACTGCGCCGAGTGTGGTTCAGTGTTCAATGAAGAGGCGGGTTTTTGCCCGACATGTGATTTCGATGCTGACGATAGTATCACAGTAATTCCTCCACTCGCTGACCTCTGGGACTTGGCTCTGGGTGATCTCCAGAAAATGGCCGAGAATCAAGGCGTACGCGGCTGGCGTAGATTGAAGCAGAAAAGTTTGATTTGGCAACTCAACCAACTACGCATCGAACAAGTCTCGGATGAGACCGAACGAGTCGATGAAATCGATCGTCTGAATAACATCACCATGTACACCGAGGCCTTCGTCGCTGCTTCGCACATCCGAGATGTGGCTACAGCACAGCAAAACTTTGATGCATTGCGAGCATTGACAGATGATATTCATGAGGATATCATCTTAACGATGGATTGGTTATTGTTACCGGGCCAAATTGCTGCGGCCCTGTCGATGGAGGACATCCCTCAACTCGCCTTCGAAATCGATGACCCAGAAATACACCATGCAGCGAACGCGATGATTGCGATGTTCGACTATCGAATCGAGGTGAAAAATATTCTACCAACCATCGACCACACCTCAAAAATACCGACGGAATTGGTAGACCACGCCGACCCGATTGTACATCAACTCGTCAGTGCCCGTCAGGCGTTACTCACCGGACGTGAGAGCGATCTCGCCGAAGCCGAGAGCGCCGAGAAAGAAACGCTCCAAATTCGAGCCGAAAAAATCGAAGAGTTGACTTTTACCAAAAATTTAGACCAATTCCCACACTATCTGTTAGAGCACGAAGATGGCGCTGTAAGGGCCAGAGCAGGTGAGAGGTTAGCGGAATTGGAGTATAAGGATGAATTGCTGGGCATTATCGAATCTGCAACAGAACTCGGAGACCTCGCTGTAGCGCTACAGTATGACGAAGAAGATGTTCAACAAGCCGCGAATAGTCGGCGCCGCAGCCTTATCAGAAAGGACAAACGCTCCCTGCTACGCCACATCGAGAACAGTTTGAGTCGAACCGACATACCTGAGGAAGCAATGGGTCACGAAGATTCCACAATCGCTGCTGCTGCCGCAAAACGTTCCGCATATTTTGACAAGGTAGACGTAACTGTCGACTCTATCTCATCGATTTACCTATCCGAGCAACTGGATGAGATGCTTGAACACGAAAATCCGAAAGTTCGTGAATCGGCCCGATTACGGCTTCGAATTTTTGATGAGATGCCAGACAAACTCCGAGCTCGCGGCAACCGCTCTGCGCGTCTGGTTAAGATGGTCGATGATCTAGCGTCAGAATGGGCTGCTGAGGCTGCTGAAACTCAGCGAGCCAAAGATTACGCACATGGTGAGGCGGACAGTCGAGGATTCTCATTAGGTGATGTGGTAGAGGTGAGTTATATCGGTCAGAATTTCACCGGGACAGTTCAGGGATTCACCTCAGATGGGGAGTTCGTCGAGATTATCAACAACGAGACATCGATGGTTTGGCCAGTTCCCTTCGATTGTGTTACCTCTGGTTGAATTGACCACCGAAATTTTTTGAAGGGTTAACATAACTCTCTCAACATAAACATCTTACTGAATGTAGATAGTTTAGGCGCCTGATATTATCGAGGTTTAGAATTTTTAATTTTTTTATTCAGCGAGGCACACCCTAACGCTTCCGTCGTACTACTCGGCGTTTAACGCCGCCACCCCGTTGACCGCCAGCAGTACTCCCAGCAGTTCCGTCAGACGAACTGCCACTCAAATCGCCGCTCTGTTGCGACCCCTCGCCATTTTTGCTTCCTTTTCGACGTAGGTTGCTCCCGTCCCCCCGTTCACCCGCTTCTTTCCGGTTTACGCTCCCTCTTCGTCGTACTGATTTTCTCGAACCTTCGTTGCGGTTCTTTTGTGCGACTGCTGGACTCGATGTAGGAGAAACTTTGCTGGAAATATCCGCACCTAGTAACCGCCCTAGAGCGCCTATTGAATCGGCTTTCCGCTCGACAGATTTTGACCATGATTCTTTCAAAATCTTCAGCCGCGCCGGCTTAGCAGTTCGCATTGTTCGCCGCCGTTCATCGATGCTACTGATGAACTCGCGATGGCCGGTTTGCGCGAGCCGTTCCACCAACCAGCCAGGCAGTCCAATGTCATAGGTGACGCCCCTGACGCTGATAAGAATCCCACCTAGCAACAAATGGGTGCCGACCGGCAGAGCATCAGCGTCGAACTTCACCCTATTGCGCCGCATCCTTCGCTGTAGGTTAACCATCGCCGCCTGATTCCGATGAGTGATGTGCTTCTCTTGGCTTCGTTGCATTCTGAGAAGGAAAATATGCCCGACAATCAAACTGAATGCTGTCAGTAGGCCTGCGGAGAGACTCTGGATGGTCACACCTATTCCGGCACCGAGCATAGCCCAGAGTGGCATGAGTAGGTAGTAATGGAGAAGTTGCTCTTTATTCGTTCGACGCAGGCTTGGCTGTAATCCCCGGTCGATCGCTTGATGCCCAACGACCAACAAATTTGCAGCCAGCGCCTCATCTTCGCCACCTTCGGCAAACATCGCTGCCACCGGGTTTACGGGCGCAACATCAATCCAATCGCTCCGACCTCCAGCATCGCTCTTGACCAGCGCCGGTTCTAATTCCTCCACCGAGACATCTTCTCCAAGAATCGCGCCGAGCGCTTGTACCCGAGGGTCTGCCCCAGCGTCACGAGTCAATCCTTGATAGAGGTCGAGCGCGCTGTAGTTGTCTTCGGGCAGTGCCATGCCGTCGAGCAGGCAGAGCGCTAACGCAATCCGTGCACCGACGTGGCTCGGTTCTTCCTTAACGGTCGATACCGCCAGTTGTAGCGCCTCGATTCCGAGCCGCTGCATTCGCAACATCGCGATGGCTGAGAGTTTACTCCTGAAATCCATCATCTGGTCATCGATATCAGCGCCATCATCCCAAGCGTCCCACGCCGGCAGGCGTTTCATTACCTGGGTCAGATGAACTACAGCGGGGTGTTTTCTGTGTCGCTTTCGCAAATCTTTGCTAACTAGACCGCGCCAAGGGTCGAGGAATTCGGTGAACATCATCAGCACTTCGACATCCTCATCGATACTTTCCTCAGGAATTTCATAGAGAATCCGTTTTGCAGCATCCAACCTTCTGGTCGCCAAATATGATGCTGCGAGTACGAGTCGAGGCTCGATTCCCTCACCACCTTGTTGAGCCAAAAGTGAACGCGCTTCCTTGGTTGCCTCGGGCCATAGTCCACGCAGTGCTCGTTCGATCATCTTAGCCCTCGTTTTTTCCATCCGAACAACCGCTTCATCACCGGCGAGAGGAGCCTCTTGGAACAGCCTTAAGCCGTTGATGTCTTCTTTACGCGCCGACTCGTGAATCATTTTCTTCATCCATTCTCCAGCCCCTTCCTTAATGGAAACCTCCCTCCTCTCCTCAGGCGATAGGTCGAATTCCATTTGCCTGAACTCCTTCATCCGTGGTAGACTGAATAACCACGTGACCAAGAAAACTGCTTGACCGACGGCAATAAACGACCAGGTGGCCATCAATATGACCGACTCAGTGAATCCTTTCGCCTCGAGAGTAGAAGCGTAGGGCATCAACGAGGCGAACTCCTTGTAGCAAACTAGCACTAGAAGCAGAACGGTGTAGCCGCTGAATCCGGCGAATGAAAAGTATAGCAAACGTGCTTGCACACTCTTTTCTGCTCGAATTTCGTGTGGTGTCGCCAAGACTAATCCACCATACCCTGAGAACGTTTGACCACCGATGAACAGGTTACGAATCAGTTCAAAGATGAAAGCGAGGCCGACGATTGCGATATTCAATGAAAGGAATGCTGCGAGGATAATCGGCACTCCCTTTA
>Ga0302120_10000909_pt1 | contig 13674 bp, 1 predicted proteins | sample AG5_Bottom_MG_FD_203118 | JGI IMG/M metagenome (GOLD analysis project Ga0302120, IMG submission 203118) | Marine microbial communities from Western Arctic Ocean, Canada - AG5_Bottom | ecosystem: Environmental > Aquatic > Marine > Oceanic | place: Canada: Western Arctic Ocean | collected 2017-10-01 | reverse complement strand
GAAACTGCTGGTACGGTTACCCTAACTATTACAACCGACGATCCTGCTGGGCCTTGTCCGGCGGCTGCTTCCTCAATGATACTTACCATATCTACTGATGCTATAGCTGATGCGGGGGTTGATGACACAATATGTGAAGGAAGCACCTACACCCTTGCGGGAATTGTAAGTGGTGGAGCATCAACACTTAGTTGGGCTACAAATGGTAGTGGAACATTTGATAATAATACCCTACCAAATGCAACTTATACACCCTCAGCGGCAGATATCATAGCTGGCACTCTTGATTTTGCCATGACGACCAATGACCCCGATGGAGCAGGGCCTTGTATACCCGCATTGGACAGTATGATTATAACCATCAATTTAATTGGCACCTCCAATGCGAATGTTGACGATACAATTTGTGCCGGCAATACATTTGTTTTAAGTGGAATAATTGGAGGCTCGGTAACATCCTCTCTATGGACAACATCTGGAACTGGAACATTTGATGATGCAACGTTACTTGCGGCAACTTACACACCATCAGCAGCTGACAGTATTGCGGGATCGGTAGGATTAACGCTCACCTCCAATGATCCGGATGGTGTTGGCCCATGCGGTGTTGCCATTGACTCAATGGTATTGATTTTAAATACGGTTGCTATCGTAAGTGCAGGCAACGACACAGTCATCTGCGAAGGAACCTCCCGCACTTTATCAGGCTCAGTAGGTGGAAGTGCAGCCACTGTAACCTGGATGACAACAGGAACCGGAACATTCGACAATGCGGCGCTCCTCACTGCGACCTATACGCCATCATTGGCTGATATAGCTGCGGGGACGGTGAGGCTCGGTATTACTAGTGATGATCCAATAGGACCATGTTTGGCAGTATCAGACTCAATGGTTCTCTCAATTGACCCAGCGGTTACCGTAAGTGCCAATGTTGGTGATACAATTTGCCAGGGTTCTGCCTATACTTTGACAGGTTCGATTGGCGGTGCGGCAATTTCTGCATTCTGGATAAGTTCTGGAACTGGAACCTTTGATGATACGACGTTAGTTGGAGCTACTTACACACCATCCCCTGCGGATGACACATCTGGATCTGTAACCTTGACCCTTACCACGAACGATCCCATCGGTCCTTGTAATGCCATATCTGATGCGCTGGTGTTGACAATAAATCCAATTGCGACGGTTAGCGCTGGACCCGACGACACCTTTTGTGAAGCTAGTTCCTATATACTTTCGGGATCTATGGGTGGAAGTGCAACGGGAATTACCTGGGCATCAACCACAGGTGGAACATTTGATAATCCATCCTTATTGGGAGCAGACTATATTCCATCGGCGGTAGATATCGCGGCGGGTAGCGTTAAGCTATATATCGCAACCAATGACCCCGATGGAGCAGGGCCATGTGCAACGGTGAATGACTCCGTGACACTGACAATCAACCCTATTGCGCAGGTTAATGCAGGTGCAGATGATACTATCTGTGCGGGAAGTGCCTATGCATTGAACGCCACAAGCGGAGGAAGCACGAGCTCAATTGTTTGGACCTCGTCAGGAACGGGAACCTTTGATGACACAACACTTGTTACAGCAACGTATACCCCATCAGCGGGAGATACAATTTTTGGAAGTGTTGTCCTGACAATTACAAGCAATGATCCTGACGCGGGAGGACCCTGTAACGCCGAGTTGGATGTAATGGTGCTTACCATTAACAAAGAAATATTAGTCAATGCAGGGATAGATTATGCTGTGTGCGCTAATAGCGCTGATATAACATTGTCTGGAACCGTAATTAATGGAAGTACCACAGGAATTTGGACTTCATCAGGAACTGGAACGTTCACTCCTTCGGATACTGACTTTACTGCGGTTTATTCACCTAGTCCAGCGGATACCGCGTCTAGCCCCATAACCTTGTACTTGACTTCTCGAAACAGTGGACCATGCGTACCAGTAGTTGATAGTTTATTAGTGACAATTGATCCGGGTATTTATCTGACGGCAGGTCCTGACGATACAGTTTGTGTTAACAATGCAATTGTACCTCTTGCTGGAGCTGTTTGGGGTGCAACAACAACGACCGGTGTATGGACAACTTCTGGTACTGGATCATTTGATGACAGTACGCTTACCAACGCCGTGTACTCAGCATCAGTTGCCGATACGCTTGCGGGCTCCGTGATTCTAACCCTCACTTCTACTAATAACGTTCTTTGTAACGCGGTGGCAGACAGTATGGTGGCTACATTCAGTCCAGGCATTTTTGTAAATGCCGGACTTTCTCAGACAATTTGTGCCAACATCTCAACGGTCAACCTTGTAGGTTCAATAGGCGGTGGAACAACATCAAGCGGAGAATGGAGCACATCAGGGACTGGTACATTTAGTGATTCATCATTATTGAATGCGGTTTATTTCCCTACTCCTGCGGATACACTTATGGGTTCGGTACTTCTTACGCTGACTTCAACTGATAACTCTGGGTGTATTCCGGCCACTGATACATTGACTATCGTTATTAACCCAGGAATTTATGCTACCGCGGGAGCTGACACCACGGTTTGCGCAAACAATGACACGGTGAGCTTAAATGGCGAAGTATGGGGAGGAACCACGACCACTGGCGTATGGACGACCTCAGGTACAGGAATATTCCTTCCGGATTCAATAACAGCAAACGCGACTTACATTCCGAGCGACTCGGACACTGCAGTAGGAATAATTACCTTAACGATGACGTCCACTAACAATGTATCGTGTAACCCTATAGTCGACGATATGATCGTAACTATTACCCCAGCACCTAATGTGAAGGCAGGACCGGATCGATTCATATGCGCTAGCAGTCCGTTTGTAACTCTGGCTGGAACTATTTCAGGAGGCGCAACTACGGGTTATTGGACAACCGGCGGAACAGGAACTTTTAATGATTCTTCTCTGCTTGGAGCGCAGTATTCGCCTTCCGCAACAGATATATCGGCCGGACAAGTAACTCTTGTTTTACAAGCCACTAATTACGGAGTTTGCTTAACTGAAGTTGATACAATGGAGATTTTCATAACGACTACTCCACTTGTTGACGCTGGTTCTGATACAACCATTTGCGCCAACGATCCCGTATTTCTGCAGGGTAATGTAACTGGAGGTGCGGGAACCGGGCTTTGGTCAACAAGTGGTAATGGAACGTTCACCCCCGACTCAACCACGCTGGCAGGAACCTATAATGCAGGGGCAGCGGACATCACTAATGGTTCCGCTTATATCAAACTTGAATCAACCAATGCGCCTGGATGCCCCATTATATCGGACTCGATACTTGTAACCATTGCGCCACCAATTGTGGTCAACGCCGGACCTGATGATTCTGTGTGTGCCAATAACGATACGGTGGTGTTGGCTTCTTCTATTTCCGGTTCAAGCACGACAGGAATATGGACAACCACAGGTACTGGTTCATTCTTCCCGGATTCCTCAGAAAGTGCAATCTACTACCTACCAAGTGATTCTGACACCATCCTTATCGATATTGATATTGCGCTAACCTCTACTAACAATGGGAACTGTAATTCGGTTAGCGATACCGCCCGAATTACGATTACTACACCACCAGATGTTGACGCGGGACCAGATTTGTTAGTCTGCAAAGGGGATAATGTGTCCCTATTTGCTATAATCTTGGGAAGTGCTGGTTCTGTGGAGTGGTCAACCGATGGTACCGGAACATTTAATGATTCTACTTTAGCCAATCCAACATACTTCCCAAGCTCATTAGATACTAATATTGGCAATATTGAAATCTATTTGGCATCTACCAACAATGGAGATTGCGTGCCAGCATTTGACACACTTCAAGTGATATTTGGGTCGCCAACCCAGGTAGGAGTAAATCCGGACACTACAGTATGTGCAAACAATGACACCATCTTCTTGTTTGGAACAGTTAGTGGTGCTTCCAGTACAGGACTTTGGTCCACATCAGGTGCGGGTACATTCCTTCCATCTGATTCTGACTTGGTTGGGGTATATATTCCCAGCGGCGGTGATGAAATTTCCGGATCGGTAGTCCTAACCTTAAATGCTACCTTCTCCTGTCTATCGCTTGGAAGCAGAACAATTACGATAACTCCGGGTCCACTGGTAAATGCGGGTAATGATACGATCCTTTGTGCCTCAGATACGTCTGTATCAGTTTCAGGGTCGATAAGTGGTGGCTCCACTACGGGTAATTGGTCAACTTTAGGTTCTGGATCATTCTTCCCAAATAATTCTTTGGCAGCGACCTCCTATCGGTTCAGTGTAGCTGACAGCATTGCAGGAGGGGCGACCTTGGTATTAACCTCAACCTTAAATGGAAGTTGCTTGGCAGAGACGGATACCTTGGTAGCAACGATGACTACGATCCCAATAGTAACTGCAGGAGCAGACTTGACCTTCTGTGCCAACAACGCAGTTGCACCGCTCTTTGGGGTGATCGCTGGTGGCTCCTCTACAGGGGTATGGTCCACCCTGGGTTCTGGTGAATTTACTCCTGACAGTATTACTTTGGGCGGATTCTACACTCCTAGCGCGGCGGATACAGCTGCCGGATCTGCATTGCTCGTGTTGACATCCACTAATTCATGTGTGATCAATACGGATACCGTAGAGTACTTTTACACTCCAGCACCCAGGGCTGATGCTGGACCTGATGATACGGTATGTGCAAACAACCCGAATATATCTCTTTCTGGCAATGTTTTGGGAAGTGCTTCTACCGGCGATTGGTTTACATCGGGATCGGGTGTCTTCACGCCTAATAACACTACTTTCAATGCCACCTATGTGCCTGATAGTAATGATATTATTGCTGGCAGCCTAATTCTTAACCTCGCGTCGACAAACAACGGAACCTGCTTCCCTGCAAATGACTCCATGAACGTTCTCATCACGCCAGCGCCTATCGTAGATGCTGGCCTCGATAACTTTGTTTGCAATGGAGATAATGTGTTTTTGTCTGGCAGCATCATTGGACTAACATCCTCAGGTATTTGGTCAACAACTGGATCTGGTACATTTGATGACTCAACTCTACTGAATGCTACTTATACACCAAGTGCAACAGATACTCTGGCTGGAAGTGTCACATTCCTATTGTCCTCTACGAACAACGGCAACTGTATTGCCGAAACGGATCTGATGACTGTAACACTAACAACGAGGCCCATTGTCATCTCAGGAATTAATGATACCGTTTGCGCTAACAATCCAGTTTACGCACTCAGCGGAACTGTCTTGAACGGACCAGGAACCGGAGTATGGACTACTTCGGGAACAGGTGTCTTTGGGGATGATTCTTCTTTGGTGACATCATATTCTCCTAGTGGTGCAGACATAGACTCTGGGTCAGTTTATGTAATGCTAACCTCTACGAATACCTGTATGGTTGTAGATACTTTTGAACTTACAATTGGTCCTGCACCTAATGTTGACGCGGGAGTTGATCAGGTTTACTGTGTTAACAACCCGATTGTAGCTCTTAACGGCTCTGTTACTGGTGGTTCAACGACAGGAATTTGGACCACAAATGGTACCGGTACATTTGACGACTCAACGCTACTTAATTCATTGTACACACCTAGCTCAACGGACACTCTGATAGGACTAATTTCTTTCGCTTTAACATCAACATCGAATGGGCTGTGCAATGCAGAGGTGGACTCTCTGGATGTGAGTTTCGTAGTTGCTCCATCAGTGGATGCAGGCGTAGATCAGGTGGTTTGTGCAAACTTTTATGTTCAGCTAAGTGGAGTGGTATCAGGTGGATCGGGATTGGGGGTATGGTCAACACTAGGTTCAGGAACTTTTTCTGATAATACAGATATGAATGCAATCTATGACTTTAGCATTGCAGACACTACAGGAAAAATGGTTGACCTGGTTCTCACTACGCCTGCGTCTGCGGGATGCCTGGCCGTTACTGATACATTGACTATCGACATTACCCCTGGCCCATTTGTCAAAGCCGGAAATGACACTACTGTTTGCGGAAATAATGATACCATTTACCTAAACTCAAAAGTTTCCGGTGGTGCAAGTACTGGCATCTGGAGCAGTACTGGCACAGGTGTTTTCTTGCCCAATGACTCTTCCTTACAAGCTGTTTATATACCAAGCTCTTCGGATGATACTTTGGATACAGTTGCACTGATACTTACCTCAACAGGCAATAATGGTGGCATGTGTTTGTCCGAAGATGACACTATATTAGTTACGATTACACCAGCACCAGTTGTTGATGCTGGGAGTAATCAATTTGTTTGCAATGGGGATGTGGCATTTATGAATGCCTCAGTTACTGGAGGTACAACCACTGGATTATGGACCTCATCGGGTACTGGAACATTTGCCCCAGACTCGACTTCACTCAATGGTACTTACACGCCTAGCGGGGCAGATACTTCTGGTCCACAACCAGTATCTTTCATTCTGGAATCAACTAATAATGGCAACTGCCTTGTCGAATATGACACATTACTAATTACGTTGACCTCTGCCCCAATAGTTATTGCTGGAACTAGTGATACCATATGCGCCAATAATGCAACCTACACCCTTTCGGGCAGTGTTTCAGGTAGTACAACCACAGGAGTGTGGGCCAGCAGCGGTACAGGTCAATTCGTTGATAGTACTGACCTGTTGACTTCATATATTCCCAGTGAATCAGATATATTGGCTGGCTCCGTGATGCTGACATTGTCTTCGACCAATGCCTGTCTCATTCAAGACTCTATGTTAATAACAATAACTCCAGAACCTGGCATTGTTGCGGGCCCGGATCAAATTATTTGTGCAAGTGATACAGCGATCTCGCTGAACCCTAGCATAACAGGCAGTTCCATTAATGGACCCTTTACCGGGGAGTGGACAACTCTAGGCACAGGTGCTTTTTACCCCGATAGTACTGCTGGTGCATCATATTACCGATTGAGTGCAGCGGATAGCATTGCTGGAGGGGCGACACTTGTCTTAACTTCTGATAATAATGGGATTTGCAACAGTGTTTCTGATACACTGACAATAACAATGACAACCATTCCTGTTGTAGATGCAGGAGTAGATGACACAGCGTGTGCCAATACACCTGTCCTGGTCAGTGGTTCGGTCTTAGGTGGTGCCTCAACAGGTATGTGGTACACGTTAGGAATTGATTCAGGATCTTTCTCTCCTGGTGATACAAGCCTTACCACTTCCTATACATTCAGCCCAGGTGACATTAGCACTGGATCAGTGGATATGGTAATCACATCTACCAACGCCTGTGTGAATATAACTGACACACTGACCATTACCATAACACCGGCTCCTAGTTTGAGTACAACATTAACAGGGAACCTTTGTGCTAATAATGATACCATTAATATATCATCATTCGTAACGGTGGCTGGAAGTGCTGTGTTCTCTACGCTAGGGGATGGTACATTCTCCCCAAATGACACTGTTAATTCAGGAATAGACTCGACAACGTATCTACTTGGATCTGGAGACATTAATAATGGAGGAGTTACTATACTATTAACGTCTATCAACAACGGCAACTGTAATTCAGAAACAGACACGCTACAATACAATATTGTTCCAGCGCCTATAGTTGACGCTGGGCCTGATCAAAATGTCTGTACTGACGTACTAAGCCTGGTACTGAATGGAAGTGTATCTGGAGCGACAGTGACCGGTGAGTGGTCTACTTCAGGGTCTGGTTTATTCACCCCAAATAACACCAGTATTAGTGCTATCTATTTACCTAGCAATACTGACACCGGGATTGGGTCAGTTGAACTGACACTCACGTCAACAAATAATGGAATCTGTTTCCCTGAATCAGACATGTTAATTGTAGAGTGGTCTGCTCGCCCTGTAGTAGATGCAGGAACGGATACAACAGTATGTTCAGATATACCGGGCATACCACTTAATGGAATAGTCACTGGAGGCACTGTAACTGGTGTTTGGAGTACCAGTGGAACAGGTGTATTCACACCAGACTCATCAACCCTAGACGCCACTTACATACCAAGTGCTGCAGACATAAGCAATGGACTGGTGACGCTTACACTTACAGCAACAGGAGGCTGCGCTGCAACAACAGCCTTTATAGATATAACAATTAATCCAGCAATAACTGCAGACTTTGTTTCAATTATTAGCAATAGCTTAACAGTTCCTCATTTTGACTCATCAACTATTGCAAGTGGCAGCATTGTACAATGGGATTGGGATTTTGGTGATGCTACGACAGATACAACACCCAACCCTACACACACTTATTCCACCATCGGTGTGTACCTTGTACAACTTGTAGTTACCTCTGACCTGGGATGTGTAGACACGATTCAAGTACCAGATACAATTGTGTTTATCGAAGCTGACTTTATTGCAGATACGGTGTGTGAAGAATTTGCTACTACTTTCACAGATTTATCACAAGCATTGGGGTTTGATACAATAGTCAGCTGGAATTGGGACTTTGGTGATCTTTCAAACTCCACCAGCCAAATGCCTACGCATACATACGCAACTGCAGGCACCTATATTGTCCGTCTGGAAGTACAATCAATACAGGGTTACTCCGACTCCTCAAGCCAGAGTATTGTAGTACATCCAAACCCATCTGCAGATTTTATCATGGAACCATTAAGGGCAACTATTCTACAGCCAATTCAATTCACTGATTTATCTACGGGATCGCCCACGGTATGGGACTGGGACTTCGGTGATGGCAGTGCATTAAGCAATTCTCAAAATCCTACCCATACATATACTTCGGTTGCCATAATGCAAGTAACCCAAATAGCCATAAATACGACCACAGGTTGTAGAGATTCTCTTACCGTGGACTATAAGGTAAGAAATATCTATCCGCCAGCAATCCCGATGTCATTCTCGCCTAATGGAGATGACATAAATGATTTACTTTACATACGTGGTGGGCCGTTTAAGACGCTTACCATGAAGGTATACAATGCCTGGGGTGATTTAGTATTTGAAACTGATGATCCAATGTTACCATGGGATGGTAGGAAAAATGGAGTTGACCAACCAATTGGAGTATACGTTTATGTTGTTAAAGTCACAACATTGAACGGTTTGGACTTTGTAAAAACGGGGGATATATCGCTTATAAGATAGATGAGACCAAGAATGGAAAACAGAATTGAAATAAGGCCTTATACATCTTTCGGAGGAGCAATCTCCTTATTCTTCATTATGATATCCTTCTATGTGCAAGGTCAAGATGCACATTTATCTCAGTTCTATGCCTCAGAACTTACATTGAATCCTGCCTTGACGGGACAGTTCAAAGGAGAACACAGAGGGTATCTAAATTACCGGGCGCAATGGAGATCGGTGATAAAAACAGCTCCATATGAGACGACCATTCTGGCATACGACCGCCCTATGAAGAGGTTCGGAGTTGGTGGATATATCATGAATAACAGAGCAGGAAGCAGTGGTGTTAATTTTTTGAATCTTGTTTTATCAGGTTCATACGAAGTATCTATTGATCCACAGCGAGTACATCACCTAACCACCGGATTACAGTTGGGGGTGATTAATAAGCAATATTTACCGACCACCTACGACGCACAATATGATACAACTTATGGTGCTTCCTGGTTTAATGAAACTTTACCAACCGGAGAGATCTATCAACAGCTAAACTATATTATACCTGAACTTAATTGCGGGGTATATTATTATAACGAGAAACGACATGCTACTTTTAACCCTTACGGTGGAATTAGTGGATTACACATGACAAACCCTAGGGAAACATTTTACACGGATAACAACAGGTTACCTTTGCGTATTCTAGCCTATGGCGGGTCAAAAATTAAGATAGATAAGATATACTCAGTGGATGCCAACTTCCTTTATATGAAACAAGCCAACAATCACGAATTGCAGGCTGGGGCTATTGTAACTTATAACATTCAAGGATCAAATGACAATTTCTTCGCAGGACCCTATTATAGGAACGGAGATGCTTTCGTTTTTCATTTGGGTGGTACGCATGAAGAATATGTTATTCGGTTGAGTTATGACTTTAACACATCTTCCTTGAGTTCAGTTTCTCATGGACGTGGTGGCTTTGAGTTATCGGTGACATACGTTAAACAGAAGGCAAGGTACCTGCCTAGTATTTTCTAATGGTATATAAGGACAACATCAGCTTTTGGGCGCAACTAGCGCTGGCAACTTTCGTTGCCTTGGGTATCTCATTTAACCCAGTAAGTGCCCAGCAAGATGCAGTCAACGCGGACTCCTTATCAGCAGATTCGCTCAGAACGGCAATCATCAAAGGATTTAGGACAGAAGACATTCGGACAAGCAAGAACGTTCCATCAGAAGCCTCCGATTATGTTCGAAAAGGAGAGCGCATGTTTGCTGTAGGCCCTCAGAAATATGAGCAGGCCATTGAGAAATTCAAAATGGCATTAGATATCGCCCCTAACAATGCATATATAAACTACAAAATAGGTGAGTGCTACTTATTGGGCAACAGAGACAAGATAAAATCAGTGACTTATCTGGAAAAGGCTTATCATCAGAACAAGCGCGTAAACGATAAGATACTACTGCATCTAGGACGATCATTTCATTTGAATATGGATTTAGACAGGGCAATTTTGGACTACAACAAGTACATAGTCGCGTATAAGAAGAAAATCCGTTTCAAGGAAGGTTCACCACCAGATTCAACCATAACTTCTGTTCAGCGATTCATAACACAATGTGAAACCGGGAAATTGCTCCTTTTGGAACCGAAGAGAATATTTGTCCATAATCTCGGTGAGAAAATCAATTCTGCATACCCCGATTATGACCCATTTCTACTAGCCAATGACACCGTCTTGATTTTCACTTCCAGGAGGGCAGCCACCAAAGGTGGAGGGCGAGCAGATGTTGACGCACATTATTACGAGGATGTATTTGCCGCAGTAAAAAGAGGAAACTCCTGGGTGGAAAAGCCTGAAATGACCAAGAAATTTAACAAGAGAACCAACAATGCAGTAGTTGGCGTATCAGGTGATGGACTCACTATGTTTATGTACCGAGATATCGAAAGGGGCAACATATATGAGACTAAATTCGAGGAAGGAGCGTGGACTAAGCCTAAAGGCTTGAAATTCATAAACACTGAATACAGAGAAACATCAGCTACCCTGTCCAAGGACGGAAACACTATGTACTACGTGTCAGATAAGCCAGGTGGCCTGGGTGGAGGAGACATCTACGTGATTCAAAAGGACACTGCGGGAGAGTGGTTGGAATCAAGGAATATGGGTGCATTACTAAACACGGAATATGATGAAGGAAGGGTTTTTCTGAGCAGGGACGGAACATCTTTATACTTCAGCTCTAAGGGACACAACACGATGGGCGGATATGACATCTTTGTTTCTGAGCGAGACAGTGTTGCTGGTGAGTGGAAAGAGCCAACCAATATCGGTTATCCAATTAATTCAGTAGATGATGACATATCGTTCTCTGTTACACCTACAAAGGGCAAAGGGTATTATTCATCAATTAAACCAAATGGCTATGGTTCTAAAGACATCTACATGGTGGCATTCCTGGACTTTCTAAAGCCAGTGCACATGGAAACACAGAGAACCAATGTTGACGTTAATATATCCTTATTTAACGTTCGTTTACCTGAAGTGCCTGGAGCAACATCGGAATTAGAAACAAACTCAACCCAAAATGATGCTATGATTAACCTGCTATTTCTGAGGGAAGGAGTATCAGGCATGTCTTATGAGACTGACGATTCTAAATTAGTGCAGGAAGGATTGGAAATAAACCTGAGCACAAGAGTTTCGGCTAAACACGTGGAGCTGGTTAATCTGGAAGAGGTCTTGAATAGTAGCAAGGACTCCTTACTCCAGGCAGGTATTGAAGATCTTATAACAGCCACCAAAGAAGCTTTGAATTTACTTGAACAGGAACTACAAGTTACGGGTGACATAGCAGTAGTTGCAGTTACGGAAGATACAACCAGTGTTGTAACTGACAAACCGCCCGCGACTCAAGACAATAAAACATGGTCAGATTCTATAAATAATACTATTGAATCTATGGTAGAGATAGCGATGGATCCCGGCCACCAAATTGATATACAATCGAGAAATACGGTTGATGTATATGTGCCAAATGGGGTAGAACTACCACTATTGAGAAAAGAGATTGAGATGCTTCAAGCCACAATCAAAGAACGCGTGAATGAACTCACTCAGATGGAAAAACTTCTGGCTGGTGCTGAAACTTCCGAAGAGATGTTGTATCTGGTAACGCAAATTCAAGATCGAAAGAGAGAGTTTGAGGTAATGGATGAACAATTGTCTTCAGTTGAGAAGCTATTGGATGAACTTGGAGAAGATTCTACAGGAATAGCAAACAATGCGGCTATAATTAGTATTAGTGAGCAAGTGCAACTTAAATACTCAGAGATTACAGCCCTCGAAAAGGAGGTAGAGCACAGCATGATACCTGATAATATTGTTGAGCTTATGGTTAGCATAGATAACAAGAAGTTCGAGCTTGAACAATTGGAAACCTCACTGGAATCAACACAGGACTTGGAGCAATCTCTGGTACTCAACATCAGAACTCTTGTGAAGAGCAAGAGGATAGAGCTAACGTCCTTAAAAGAGGAGCTTTCCAATGCATCAACCGAGGAAGAAAAAGCGAAGATCCAAGGAGAGATTGCCATACAGGAGAGAGAACTTCTAAAACTTGAGGAGCAGCTGGTTGAAACGCAATTTATTGCGTCGATTGATGATGCAGATGGGGATGGAACTTTGGATAATGTGGATAAATGCCCTGACAAGAAAGGACCGATGTATAACCAGGGCTGTCCACTAAAGTTATACCTACTAGGGCCGAAATTGGATACATTGGATTTTGCTTTTCAAGACAAAGACGGGACCTTTGTATTTGAGAATTTAACTCACAATGAAAGCTATAAGTTTACTATGGAAGCGTTTAATGTAGATGAAGTGCATGAGGTTAAAATAAAATTCATTGATGAGCTAGGTAACACCCGATTTATTTTTGCCCATAAAACTAACAGCAAGTATTTCATGTACAATTATATGCCGTATACGCTGCACCTAATAAACAACAATGGAGACACACTTCTTTCAAGCAAACAAAATGACAGGGGGGTATTTGTTTATGAGAAACTAGATAACGGTAAAAATCAACTTTTTGTACTGGAAGGGCCTGAAGCAGACTTAGTGGGTGAAGTTAAGCTTGAGTTTATCGCCGCGCCTGGTGTTGCAGGTAATTTGATAGCAATTAAGGATGATAATGATCATTTCACCTACATTACTTTGGGTGAAGAAGAAGTGCAAGACACTTCATCTGATAGTACAGCAATAGCCAGCCACGATAAGAATACTGAGCAGGCCCCAGAATATGAACCGCTATTTCGCGATCCATCTGATACAGCTACTGTAACTGTATTAACCGACAGCGGCAGTTACACATTGCAGAATATTCTTTTTGCGTTTGATAGATCAAATATTCAGGAGAAGTCATTTTCTGAATTAGATAAGTTAGCAATCCTCCTAAAAGCAAAACCCCATTTCAGGGCTGAAATAAGTGGTCATACGGATCATTTAG
>Ga0302120_10000907_pt1 | contig 13685 bp, 12 predicted proteins | sample AG5_Bottom_MG_FD_203118 | JGI IMG/M metagenome (GOLD analysis project Ga0302120, IMG submission 203118) | Marine microbial communities from Western Arctic Ocean, Canada - AG5_Bottom | ecosystem: Environmental > Aquatic > Marine > Oceanic | place: Canada: Western Arctic Ocean | collected 2017-10-01 | reverse complement strand
GGTGCCGCATTGAGTCGTACCAAGGAGGGGGTCGGTTGGCAAGATTTTAGAACTGCAACGAGGCAGACAACGACGGCTTGCGCGCCAAGTGCGTGAAGAATTCCGATGATTTGGGCATTATCTAAAACTCGAAAAGCCCCAAGCCCGCCTTGGATAATGACCAGACCAAGGTTCCAGAGAGCAAGGCGTCGGGTGTGTGGCCTTCGCCAGGAAAAGGCAACAAGGGCAATGGAGAGAAGACCGAGAAGAGTTCCGGCCTGACGGTGTGTATGTTCCAGAGAAGCTCCAATCCCAAACTGTTCTGCAATATCCTGGTAGAAGAAATTAAATAAACTCCAGCCATTGATGTTGGGCCAAGTTGGATATGCCATGCCAACTTCGGCGCTCGTCACTGCACCCCCAAGGCCGGTTGTCAAGATGACAGTAACCGCCAGTGTGAACCAAGTGAGGAGACGGAGTGTTTTATGCGAAGAGGTCAGATTCATGATTTCGCAAGAGAAAGGATGAAGTTTACAAGGTCCCAGATATCATCGGAAGAAAGTTGGGTGTGGTAAACCGGCATTGGCGTCCCTGGAATGCCCTGATGAATGCGTCGCCAGAGATCCTCCGGCGCGGAGCCTCCGCGAAAGAGGCCTTCGGTAAGGTCATGAGGGCGTAATTCTTTTCCCCAGGAATCCTTAAGGAGATAATTTCCGGTGGATTTCTGGAAGGAGGCCGGGCCTTTCCCCGACCCATCCTTTCCGTGACAAGTAAAACAGGAAACCTTGTCGCCTTGGAAAAGGAATGCACCGCGCTGAACGGACTCCTTCGAAAGCGGAATCCGTTCTGTGTCGGGAATCACCTCCCTATTTTGCGAGTTATTCCAAAAGAATTCCGTGGAGGGCATGGGGCCTACACCGCTTTGTTGGTAAGAGGCGTCTACGCGTTTTTGCAAAGCCGTTAAGAGAAGGTGCTCGGTCCAAGCGGCCAGGGCATGGAGATCCTTAGCTGGTAAATCCCGAAAAGACCCCATGGAGGTGGTGGGGACACCCTGTTGGATGACACGAAGGAGGTCCGATCTTGTAGAAAGATGTCCTCGTTGATTCGTTTTATATTTAGTGACGCCTTTTCTGAAATCTCTTGGTTGAGGAATCAATAATTTTGCCGTGACTGTTTCGGCGGATCCGTCGACGGCATGACACTGCATGCATTGGTTTTTCCAAAGTGCTTGCCCGCGCGCTAAAGTCTCTTTTTTAACACCGGTAAAGGGAAATGGCACCGGTTCCGGCCCATCCGCGGAGATCCCGGGCGATGAAAATGAGAGGGCGATGCCAAGACATGCTAATACAGCAACGACGCTGAGTGCAATGCGATCAAAGCGTGGCAGCATAAGAGTCCGTCCAAACGTAAAGGATAAGGTAGATTAAAACACCCGAGATGGAAACAAAGAGCCAAATCGGGGCAGTGATCCGCGCCCATTTTTTATGGAGACTTCGCTCATCCTTAAGGGCATGTCGAATGACTTTGATGACAAGAAAAGGAACGGTAACGGCCAAAACAGTATGAACTAAAAGCATCGTAAGGTAGGGGATTTCCCCCCATTCCGGTCCCGCATAGGCAATACGAAGCCCTACGGAATAATGATGCCAGATGTAAGACGCAAGGAAAACCACAGAGCAAAAGAATGCAGACAGCATTGCTTTTTTGTGTGCGGCCTCATTGCCTTGGCGAATGAGGATGAGCCCGGCGACCAGAAGAATGGTGGCGGTGGTATTTAAGACAGCGTTAAGGAGTGGGAAATTCATTTTTCAAGAAGGAGTGTTTGTAGAGCTTGATCAAGGCGAGGAGCCTCAGACTCATCAAGTCCATCGAAATACCCTCGAACTTGGCCTTGGCTGTCTACAAGGACAAAGCGGGAAGAGTGGGAAATCTCACCATTCGATTTCATCGCGCTACCCAAGGCCAAGAGGAATGACTCTTCGCATAATGTGTGAATGGCATCCGGGCTTCCAGTCAGAAAGGTCCATCGGCTTTGTGGAAGAGCATGTTCATTGGCAAAAGCCTTTAGGATTTGGGGTTGGTCATATTCCGCATCGACGGTGATGCTGAGAAACCGGACCTTTTTCTCCGACTTCCATCGTTCCGCGACCTTTTCCATGCTTTCCGTTAACAATGGGCAGATGGAGGGGCATCGGGTGAAAAAGAAGTCCACAATCCATATTTTTCCGGCCATGCTCTTTTTTGAAAAAACCTTTCCATCTTGATCCGTCAATTCAAAATCCACCAACGTGCCGATGGGGCTGAGGTCAATTGTGTACTCAGGCTTGGAACAGGACGGGAAAATGACCCAACCGCCGACCAGAATCACCGGGATAAACCAAACGAAAAATGGGAGGGGTCGGCGCATGGGAAGGGGCATAGAATACTCGGTATGGCGGAAGCGCTCCCTCATCAATTCCACGATTTCAATCCAGGTCCGGTTTTCGGCCCTCTAGCCAGGTCATCTGGGAATCCTTAGGCTTATAGCGTGCTTACAAGGATTATCCTTCTTGCGGTTGCAGGTGCGGCTGGAACGTTGGCCCGTTACGGCCTGACTCATCTGATTCAGGGAAGTACTGGTTCAGAGTTTCCATTCGGGACCATGGCCGTCAATGCTTTGGGTTGCCTTGTCTTTGGTTTTGTTTGGTCTCTTGCCGAGGGTCAAAATATTCTTTCTCAAGAGCTTCGTTTCTTTTTGCTGGTCGGATTTTTGGGTGCGTTCACAACATTTTCCACGTTTGCGGCGGACAGTAGCTTGTTCCTTAAGGATGGAGCTTGGCTTGCTGCAACAGGAAATATTCTATTGAGCAATGGAGTCGGAATATTATGCGCTTTTCTTGGAATGGGTGCAGGGCGTTGGATTCGCTAGATTCTTAGAGGATTTATTCCAAGGATTTTCCGACGCTCGTTCACCGCATGCAGAGCGTGGGGGTCTATGCCAAGGAATCGAATCAATTGCGAAGTCGTCACCGAAAAATTAATAGCCGTTTTAGCCAGATTGTCTTTTTGAACTGACAGTTGATCTAAAACTTCGGCTAAGATTGCTGGAAAGTCATCGTGCTCCCCATCGACTTTAATTTTTGTTCCTCGCCGACGCTTTTCCCAGGCGTCGGAGGGAGAGAAGTTTTTCAAAAAAACATCATCACGCAGTGGAGGACGAAAGTGAAGCGCGAGGTTGATTCGTAATCGGAAGAGTGCCACTTCCGCATTTCTTTTTTGGGAACGACGCTCATTAGCTTGGCCCATGATTCCAGTTTCAGTATGGGTCAAGCGAACAGCAGTGGCGACACGATTGCGGTGTTGTCCGCCTGGACCCGAAGCCCGCGTATTTTCACGGCGAGTTTGCTTGAGGAGCTCCTCTAGGGGAAGGCGGGAGGGGTGCACAGGGGAAGTCTAAAGGGCTCAATCGGGCGTGGCGTTGGGTATCTCCATCCCTCAGCAGGCTGGGACAAGTCAGACTATGACTGTTTCCGGTGCAGCCACTTGGAACTTGCCTATTCCAGCGGGGCCTGCCGGCGTAATCCTTTGGCTTCAGGCTGTTCAAATGGGCGAAGTTCCAAATATCTCGTCAAGGACAATTCAGTAATTCGTCTGGCCAAGAAACCGCAAGCCCCAAGGTTTTCCCTTGGGGCTTGCGGTATGCTAGCCGATATGGAAAAACGCATTTGGCATCAGTTTTACGACTCAGGAGTTCCTGCAACGCTGAATTTTGAGGAAAAGACGGTTGTGGACTATTTTGAAGAGTCTGTTCAGAAACATCCTAATAAAAGATCTTTGGTCTTCATGAATCGATCTTTGAGTTACAAGGAATTTGGGGATCACGTAGACCGTTTTGCTACGGCCTTGTCTGGCATGGGAGTAAAGCAAGGCTCCCGCGTGGCTGTTCAGTTGCCAAACCTTCCCCAAACGGCCATCGCTTTCTTTGCTATTTTAAAGTTGGGTGCACAAGTGGTGATGACCAATCCACTTTATATGCCTCGTGAAATCGAGCACCAATGGAATGATGCTGAGGTCGAAGTGGCTATTGTTGCCGATTTTTTATATGAGCAGAAAATCAAAGATATGCGGAGCAGGGTCCCCGTGCAGGATTACATCATTGCGTCGATTCCGGAATACCTGAAATTCCCTCTTAACTTGTTGGCTCCGCTTAAACTGAAAAAGACACAGCCTGCGCCAAGTATTGCAAAGGTTGCGGCAGGCCAAGGAATTTCTTTTTTCTCGGATCTCGTGAAATCCACCCCGCCCTCGGTCCCTTCCGTAAAAATCACTTTAGATGATGTCGCTTGTATCCAGTACACGGGGGGGACAACGGGTGTCTCTAAGGGTGCCATGCTGACTCACCGAAATCTGTCCAGTAACGTGCAGCAAATTCATGCATGGTTTAGTGAAGTGCAAGAGGGGGAGGAGACGCTTTTGTCTGCATTGCCGTATTTCCATATTTTTGGACTGACGGTTTGCATGTGCTGGCCTGTCCGTGCGGCGGCAGGCATTGTTCTTATGCCAAACCCTCGAGACATTCCCACGATGGTGAAGAACATTGTGAAGCACAAAATCTCACTTTTTCCTGCCGTTCCGGCCATGTTCCACGCAATCAATCAGTTCCCAGGTATCGACCGACTTGACCTTTCCTCGGTGAAATCCTGTTTCTCTGGATCAGCCCCTTTGACCGAGGATGTGCAGGTTCGTTTTGAGACCTTGACCGGGGCTAAAATCGTGGAGGGCTTCGGCTTAACAGAAACTTCCCCGGTGGCTACAGTGAATCCGTTACTCGGAACACGGAAGATTGGCCATATTGGCATTCCCGTTTCCAGTACGGATGTTCGCATTGTGGACCCCGAGGATGGTATTACCGATTTGCCCGTCGGCACCGAGGGAGAGTTGATTTTGCGTGGGCCACAAATCATGAAGGGTTATTGGCAACAGCCCGATGAGACGGCAAATATGATTCGAAATGATTGGCTATACACAGGCGACCTGGCTATTCAAGATGAGGATGGGTTCTTGCGTATTGTCGGCCGGAAGAAAGACATGATTTTGGCAGGTGGGTACAACATTTACCCGGATGAAATTGACCGGGTTCTTTGCAATCACCCGGCGGTTTCGGAGGCTTGCACTATTGGAGTCCCCAACGAAGAACGTGGCGAAACCGTGAAGTCTTTTGTTGTCCTCCAAGAGGGTGAATCCGGAACAGAAGCTATTTTGGATGCTTGGTGCCGCGAGCAAATGGCGGCCTATAAGGTTCCGCGCTCGTATGAATTCAGAGAGGAACTGCCGAAGTCGGCCATGATGAAACTTTTACGTCGCGTCCTTCGTGATGAGGAAATCGCGAAGGGATGAGCGCATCCAAAAAAATGTTGCTCAGTCCAAGTCTTGTCCCTCTTCCTGATTTAGAGGGGAAAGTCGCGATCGTCACCGGTTCCAGCCGGGGATTGGGCAAGGCCATGGCCCTTCGCTTAGCCGAAGCCGGTTGTTCCGTGGTGGTTGCTGCAAAAAGTGAACACTCCAGAGACAGCCTTCCCGGAAGTATTCATGAAACCGTAGCAGAAATTGAAGCCCTTGGCGGGAAGGCATCGGCAGTAAAAACAAATCTTCGCAAGGAAGAGGACGTGGAAGCGATGATTAGCATGGCAATGGACTGTTTCGGCCGCCTAGATATTTTAATCAACAACGCTGGTGCTTTGTGGGTGGCACCCATTCAGGACACGCCGGCAAAACGTTTTGACCTTGTGCATGAGGTCAACATTCGCGCGTCTTTTTTGGCGGCTCGGCTTGCGGCTGGCGCCATGAAAGACGGTGGGTGGATTTTCACCGTTTCCCCTCCGCTAGATTTCGGGTTCCTCCCCGGAAAGTTGGGCTACGGGATTTCAAAATTAAGCCAAACTATCATGACCATGGGCTTAGCCGTGGAATTGAAAGATGCAGGCATTGCCACGGCTTCCTTCTGGCCGGCCACGATGGTGGAGTCACAGGCAACCATCAACCATGGCATGGGCACCCCAGAAATGTGGCGTAAACCCGAAGTCATGGCCGATGCTCTCTTGGCGTTGTTAGCTGCTGAGGCAAAAGAAATCACCGGGAAGGCTTTTTTAGACGAAGAAGCCTTGGCTTTAGCCGGCGTGACGGATTTGGAACCCTACAATTGTGTGGAAGGAGGCAAGCCATTCCGTATTGTGGGCAAAGTGCGTTGGCCGTCTTAATAGCCCGTTTCGTTGGGTGCGCCTGGTAGCCAATCTAAAAATTGCCTTCGTACTTCTTTGATGTTCTCATCCATGTTGCTGGGTGCCCATGAATCAGTTGGGATGAGGGGAAGGTAGACCATGCGAATGGTGCCGGAATAAGCAACAAAACTGCCCTCCGGCATGATTTGATGCATGCCTTGGGTCAAGATGGGGAGGAGCGGAGCCTTTGTTTGAAGGGCAATATGAAAGGCTCCCTTTTTGAACGTTTGTACGTTTCCATTTTTGGAGCGCGTTCCTTCGGGAAACATGAGAACGGCGCGCTCTTCGTCGCGAACCTGTTGGGAAAGACTCCGAAGACTTTGAATAGCCGCTTTGCGGTTGCTTCGATCAATGGGAAGCATGCCTAAAGAAACCATCACTTTGCCCATGAGGGGTATTTTTAAGAATTCTTTTTTGAAGACAACGGAAGTGTCTATTTGCCAGACGGAAGATAGGACGAAGAGATCAAAAAGGTTGACGTGGTTCGGAAGAAGGATTTTGGCTCCCTTAATATTTCGGTGTTCTTTTCCGATCGTGATGATTTTCACCCCACACAAGTGGAGGGGAACCTGCCCCCAAGCGCGGGCCATCCACCCCATCCATTTCCTCCAGAGGGGAGGGATAAAAGAAACAAGGGTCATTGGAATGAGCCAAAGAAAACACCAGAGAATGCACAGAGGAAGGGCCACCCATGCGCGCACGATTCCCACGAGTCCTCGTTGAACTTTGGGGTTCCAGGGGTGCTTGGGCGCGACCATCTTGAGAATCGTAAAGGGGCGTTGGCCTTAAAAGAAGAGAGCCGCTCTCCGAAGAAAGCGGCTCTCTGGGAAAAAGGGTGATGCCCCCTATTCAATCACATGATTGACTAAGTGAGAGTGGCCTATTTCGCGCCCATTGACTGTGAGAACCTGCATCCAAACCTGAATGTCCTTGGTCCCTGTTGGAACAGAAACGGAGGTTGACGTATTGCCATTGGAATCTACGGTGGCCACACCGATGATCATGATGGGTTCTTTGAGGGCGATGCCGAAGCCGCGTGGGTGGTAAGTCGTCCCTGCTCCTGCTGTAGAGGCTAGGAAATACGCGGTGGCGCCAGGCGTCAGGCCTGTTGCCATGAGGTTGGCATCAGCGCCCGCGGTAAGGCCACTGACGGTAAATGCTGTTCCTAAGCCGGATGAAATCCCGACGACGCGACCGTTATCGGCAAAGCCATTGGAGTCTGCTTCGGAGCTTGCGACGTAGATGTCGTCAAAACCGTCAAAGTCAAAGTCATCCCCCATTATGACTGCATCACCCATGCGCATGTCGTTGGTACTACCATCATGGCGCCAAAGTTCTGCACCGGTTGCACCGTTGTGCGCGCGCACTGAACCATTGTTAATGAGGTCGCCCGTATCTGCGTAGGTGACCCAAGACAGAACTTCTTCCACTCCGTCTCCGTCAAGGTCATTGATCATTCGGATATTTGTACCCAAGTGGGCGTCATTAGAGTCACCCTGTGTGTTCCAGAGTGGATACCCACCCATTCCGGAGATAGCCATGATTTCACCATTGTTGGCGAGGTTTCCGGAATCAGCAAGTCCACTTCCGGAGAGGAAGTCTTTGAATCCATCCCCGTTGATGTCTTCAGCAACAATCATGGTGTGTCCTAGGTGAGCGCCAGAGATGGATCCTGTGGCAACCCAAAGTGGATAGCCGCCCATTCCGGAAATGGCTTCTACTAAACCATTGTCAGTCAGGGGGTTCCAAAAACTTCCGGTAGAAGCAGCTGGGCTGGCCATGACAATGTCACCAACTCCGTCTCCGTTAATGTCCCCTGCGTCAAAGATAGTTTCTCCGTAGCGGCCATACATGTACATTCCGGAGCGCTGCCAGATCATCATGCCATTCGCACCAGAAAGTGCTGTGACGTGCCCAGAGCTTGGAAGGCCCATGGCATCGGCTTCTGGACTACCGAGAACGATGTCGCCGACACCGTCCATATCCATGTCTTCAACCTGCATCCAAGTCATTCCGAAGCGCTCTCCATTAAAGAGGCCTTCGAATTTCCAGAGCTGGCTTCCATCGGCGCCTGAAAGAACCACGGTGCTTCCGTTTTCAGAAAGCCATGTGCCGAAGCCGTCTGGGTTGAGAACAAGGATGTCATCCACGCCATCTCCATTGACGTCGGGAAGGCTCTCTGCATTTTGACCTAGCAATGCATTGTCATGAGCCCCTATTGTTTGCCAGAGGACCTGCCCAGTTTGACCGGAAATGGCCATGACCATGCCATTGTGGTAGAGCGAGTTGGAACTGAATTCAGAGTTGGCTGCAAGGACATCAGCAATGCCGTCACCGTTCAAGTCTTCCACGCGTGCAATATAAGCGCCAATGCCTTCCGAGTCCGCGGTGCCGTTGACGCGCCAAATCGTGAATCCCCAGCGGCCAGAAATCATTTCTACATATCCATTACGGTTGAGGCCCATGCTGGAAGCGGTGGCGGAGCCAACGACGACTTCTGTTGACCCGTCTCCGTTGATATCGTCTCCGTGGGTGTAAGAGGTTCCTAACTCTTCTCCGTCAGACATTCCGAATTTTTGCCAAATAGGGGCACCGGTCGTTCCTGATATGGCTTGGGCGTAACCATTTCGGATAAACCCATTCATGGAAGCTGTACTTGTAATGGTGACCATATCACGAACACCATCTCCATCCAGGTCCTCGACTCGTGGAAAGTTAATCCCTAACTGTTGGCCGTCGTAGGCGCCGTCTAATCTCCAGAGAAGATCCCCACTGCTGCCCGAGATGGCCTGGATGGCACCATTGTCTGAGAGAAGATTAGTGGAGGCGTGCGGGTTTACAGATAGAAGGTCACGAATACCATCTCCGTCGAGGTCATCCGGAATGTAGAGCCGGCGGCCCAAACCCTCAAAATTGACGGCACCATCTGTGGTCCAGCTAACGTTTGCGGTTTGTCCATTTTGGGCGGGGAGTTCGGCCAAGAGGCCAAATACACAAAGGGAAAGGGTTAGGAATTTGTACATGATTTTAGAGAGATGAGGATGGCTAGGAATCAAACCAACCCCCGTGGTTAGTATACAGGAGAATTGGAGATTGCACTGAAAACCAAGAGACCCTAACCTATTTCCTGACCAAGACTTAGGAGCCATGAAAGCTATTACCGTTTCCGTAGCCTCGCATAACCGTTTGGATTATCTCCAAAAGGCTCTGCAAAGTGTGGTCACGCAAGAATGGCCCGCACTGGAAATCTTGGTGGTTGACGACGGCTCGGAAGAAGAAACGCGGACCTGGCTCAAGCAGTGGGGGGAACAGCATCCTCAGGCGCGCGTCCATTTTCAGGCACAATCTGGCGTCGGTGAGGCGCGTCGTGTGGGTGTTGAGTTGGCCAGCTTCCCCATCATTGTGATTTTAGATTCGGACGATTTACTTGCCGATGGCGCCCTTTCTAGGATCTCCAAGGCTTTTGAGGCCGACCCGGAGTTAGATTTACTTTATGGAGATATTGAGTCCCGTCGCTCCGACGGTGCAACTTCGGTACGCTCTTATCGGTCTTGGCGGAGCAACCGTGTCATGGCATTGGCTACCTTGATTCTTCCCCGCCTTCCTTTCAAGCATTCTGGCTCTGCCTATCGGAAAGAAACGGCTTTGAGCGTCGGGAACTACGACGCAAGTCTTAAGAAGAAAATAGACATTGATTTTTTCTTAAAGTTTTTAACCCAAGGAAAAAAAGTGCGTCATTTGCCCGGTGGGCCCCTTGTCATTTTCCATATGCATGGAGATTCCATCAGCCGAAATCGAGTGGCGGGCCTGGACTCTTGGCGGGTGATTTTGCATCGTTATGGGCCTCGTGGCCCCTTGGGTTGGGCGATGAAAGGTGTCAAATACTCCGGCGAGATTGCAAAAGTTCTTTATGAGAAGCTTTTTGTAAAGTGAGGTAAACTTCACCCTCGTTTTGGATTCTTCTCTCCCTCCAGACCCTTGCATAGACCGGCCCATTATGATTTTGGGAACCGGGCGGGGAGGCACCACTGTTTTTTTAGAGATGCTGGGGGAACATCCGGACCTGGCTTGGTTTTCAAATTTTACGCATTACGCAAAAAAAGAGGCCTTTTACCCACTTGCTGCACTTTCACGGATAAGAGACTGCCCTGTTTTGGGAGATGCCTTGCCATACCACTCGAGGTTTCGGCCTAAACCTAGAGAGGCAAACGACCTTTATCGCACACTCTCGAGAGGCGTGTTCAATCAACCTCGTTCCTTGGAAGCCCTGGATGCCGATGAAAACCAAGTGCGTTACTGGCGAAAGGCCGTGAAGGCGCATTTGCGCTGGCACGGCAAACCAAGGTTTTTGAATAAGCACACGGGTTTCCCTCGGACAGATTACTTCGGCCGTATTTTTCCGGACGCAAAGTTTATACATGTCGCTCGAGACGGTCGTGCCGTGGCCAACTCTTACATGAATGTTCCTTTCTGGGACGGCACCGTAGAAGGGTGCTGGCATTGGGGCCCTATGGAGCCAGCGTACAAGGATGAGTTTGAGTCGTCCGGGCGAGAGCCCATTGTGCTTGCGGGTATCTTATGGAAGACTTTGATTAAGCATATTGATACTGCTCTTGTTCGTGTGCCCAAGGACCAGCAGATAGAAGTGAATTACTCACAATTTTCTGCAGATCCAGAGGGGGTAATGAAGATGATTCTTGATTACACTGGTTTGCCGCATCGCTCAAAATTTCAAAAGAGAATAAGGAAAATGAAGGTGCATAATGCTGATGTGAAGTGGAAAGAGGATTTAAGCACGAAGCAAAAAGAATTGTTGATGAAAACCATCGGCAATGAGCTCGAACAACATGGGTTTTTGACACAATGAGTGCGTCAAAGAAAACGCGAGTCACCATGATGGGCTTGGGATTGTCGACAACCACTGGGATTGCCACGGTAGTCAAGAATTGGTTAGGCGCTGGATATGACCAGCAGGTAGATTTTTGCTACTTGTCCACCAATGATTCGCAGGTCCCTGGCCAGAAATTCCGGAAACTTTTTGAGGCTTTGCGCTCCTATTTGGCTCTCATGGGTCGGACGCTAAAGACAGATGTTGTTCATTTGCATCTTGCAATGCAGGGAAGTTTTTGGAGGAAGCAGTTTCCATTTTGGTGGTCGAAGCTTTGGCGGAAGTCTGTTATTGTGCATTTGCACGGTTCAAACACGAAAGATTATTATGCAGATGGGTGCGCCTGCCGACGTTGGCTCATGCGGAAAATGTTTGAGCACGCTGACGTGTCCATGTTGCTTTCAAGACAATGGGAGGACTGGCTCAGGAGTATCTGCAAGCGCGAGCCACGCATTGAAATTGTTCTGAATACAGCTCCAAAGAGAAAGCCGGTCAGCCGCGAAGGGCGTGAAATTTGCACGATTACATTGATGGGGCGCGTTGGCCAACGAAAGGGAACATGGGATTTACTGCAAGCGTTTCAAGGTTTAGTGAAGCGTCACCCTCATTTGCGGCTTTGTTTGCCGGGAGACGGGGAATTGGAAAAAGCGCGTGGCATGGTGAAGGAAATGAAACTGGAAGGTGTGGTGGAAATCCCTGGGTGGGTTTCAGGCGCCACGCAAGATGCCGTTTGGGAGAAAACGGATATCTATTGTTTGCCCTCTTATAACGAGGGACTACCCGGCTCTGTTCTTGAGAGCATGTCCGCAGGACTTCCTGTTGTGTCAACTCCCGTAGGAGGAATTGCCGAGGCTGTTTTGGAAGGCAAGACAGGATTTCTCGTGGAGCCCGGCGATGTTTCTAAGCTGGCGTCTGTTTTGGACGAACTGGCTTCAAGCGCTGAATTACGTACTCAAATGGGGAATGCCGGGAAAGCACATCTAGAAGATCATTTTGATCTTGATCAGATTGTTCAGCAAGTGGTGACGATTCAGGAAAGCCTTTGTCGTCACTGAATGTAGCCTAACTCCGTTAAGCGGGCAAGTTGATCCGTACTCAACTCCGTGTCCGTCACACCCTGGTTCTTGGATTCCGCCATGAGGCGAGAGGCTTGCAGAAGATCCCGGAGATTTTTCATGGCTTCCACAAACTCTCCAGGGATTACTTGAAGAGAAACGGTGGAGAGCACATTGGCCGTCAATTGATGAGGGGCAACAAAGGGAATTTGTTGGGCCGAGTCTGTCGTGAGGTCATAAAACAGGGGAAAAAATTGGCCCTCGGAACTTTCGAAAACCTCGGTTAGTTTTTGTCGCTCCACTTGCATGGAATATTGTTGAGGCTTCCGGAGTTTTTCAGAATAAATCCTTCTGGGTCGTGCATCGGGGCGATCCAAGAGAAGATTTTGAAGTGGCTGCCCAACGCAATCGGGAGTGGCTGCACCAGCAATGCCACAAAGGGTCGGGAGTAAATCTACCAAGCTTACGGGGCTATGGACGGTCAGGCCTTGGCGTGCGTCAGGGCCTTTGATAATGAGAGGGATCCGGATGACTTCGTCGTAGAGATTTTGTCCATGGCCCCATTGTTCATGTTCAAAAAACTCCTCGCCGTGGTCAGAGGTGAGGATGAGCCAGTCATTTTCATCGAGCAATCCCTGGACCTCAAGTTGATCGAGGAGGTTTTGAAATTCGTGGTCTAGGAAGCGAATTTCTGCATCGTAGAGTTTTGCGAATCCTTCTGAAACTTCGGCGGAAGGAGGGGGTCGGTCTCCGAAAGGAAAAGGCTCTGGCCGAATTTTCACATTGCCCGTTGCGGCTAACAATGCATCATAACTTGGCTTGTCTTCGTTGAGATAGTCAACGGGAGGGTTGTAGGGGAAGTGCGGGTCTAAATATTGAACATAGGTGTAGGTCGGCCGATCTTTATCCACGGACTGAATCCATGGCAAAACTTGGGCATTGACCAATCGGGCGTCGTCGGCTGTTTCATACATGGCAAGGGCAAGGCGGCGGAGACGAAAGGTGATCTCTCCCCAAGTCGAAATATCGACGAGTTCTTTGTCGTCCAAACACCAAAAATAATCAAAGCCTTGGGCAAATCCAAAAACCGCGGAGATGTTGGCGTTTGCGGAGAAGCCACCAGTTTGATAGCCCTGTGCATGCAAGACTTCGGCAATGGTGGTGGCCCAAGTTGGCAAAGAGCGTGTGGGCTCAAAGGCCCCGTGGCTGGTGGGATGGAGGCCGGTGAAGAGTGATGCCACTGAGGGCCGGGTCCAGGGGGCAACGGCAAAAGCCTGATCAAATCGGACAGATTCTTCAGCAATTTTGTCGATGTTGGGAGAAGTGGGCCGCTCGTAGCCGTAGCAGGAGAGGCGGTCGGCACGAAGGGTGTCAAAGACGACAACAGTGATATCGGGAAGTCCTTCTTGGGCAACGGGAACTTCCGGTAGATTGGTTTCAACTTCTCGGTGGAGAATCCAAGTGGAAAAGAAGGCGAGGCAGAAAAAGAGGGCGAAGGGATTTCCG
>Ga0302120_10000905_pt1 | contig 13723 bp, 12 predicted proteins | sample AG5_Bottom_MG_FD_203118 | JGI IMG/M metagenome (GOLD analysis project Ga0302120, IMG submission 203118) | Marine microbial communities from Western Arctic Ocean, Canada - AG5_Bottom | ecosystem: Environmental > Aquatic > Marine > Oceanic | place: Canada: Western Arctic Ocean | collected 2017-10-01 | reverse complement strand
GCCATCTTGGCGGCGCTATAACATATGGCATCTGATATAAATCGTTCCGAGGCTGCATCTGGTATCTTATAATGAAAGTACATTTCATCAAACGTCTGTGACTTTGTAATGATTTTGGATATTGCCCTTATTACTTCTATTGGGTGGTTGCCCAAAGAAGTCTCAGCGCTCAGCATCACAGCATCCGCTCCATCCATCACTGCATTGGCCACATCATTTACCTCGGCACGTGTAGGTGTTATGCTATCTATCATGCTCTCAATCATTTGAGTAGCAATAATTACAGGCTTTGAGGCTTTCTTGCACTTAATAACCAGCTCTTTTTGAATAATCGGAACATCTTGCATGGGGATTTCAACACCCAGGTCTCCCCTAGCTACCATGATTGCATCTGCAGCGGATATGATTTCATCAATCTCCTTTAAGGCTTCGGGCTTTTCAATTTTTGCAATGACCTTCGCCGGACTATCAGCTTTATCAATGATTGCGCGCACTTGACGGACATCGTCTGCTGATCTCACAAATGACAGTGCAACCCATTCTACTCCATGATCCAGGGCAAAATTCAAATCGGCATAGTCCTTCTCTGCAAGGCACGGCATTGAGACCTTCGTGTCGGGGAAATTTACACCCTTGTTGGGCTTTAGAAAACCTCCCTGAACAATTTTGGCCACAACATCTGTTTTCCCATCACTCTTAACGGCTGTCAATACAATTTTCCCATCATCAATCAAAATTCTGGCACCTTCCTTAACATCCTTTGCCAGATTGGGATAGCTTACAAAAGCCCTTTCTTGATTGCCGGCCATTTTCTCACAAGTAAGAACAATATTACCCCCAGCATATATCTCCACGGCGCCATTTTCAACATCCCCCAGTCGCAGCTTCGGGCCCTGGAGATCGGCCAACATTGCTGTATGGTACCCCTTTTTATCATTAAGGGCCCGAACATTGTTAATGACTTTCAAATACTCGTCATGAGATCCATGAGAAAAGTTGATCCGACAAACGTTAACTCCAGCTTGTATTATCTCAGACAAAATGGATTCGTCGTACGTAGCTGGACCAATTGTAGCTACTATTTTAGTTTTGTTCATAGGATATCAATCATTCAATATTAAATGGTCCTTCGATTTGAGCTTGTTGGGGTCAATCTCAAAAGCCGTTAAGATCATTGGAATAGATTTAATTTTAGTCAACGCCTCCCGTTTTTCCTTTTCATGTGCCTCACCAGTAATTAATAAAAAATAGTCGCACTCCTTTTTCTCGGGGATGAGCACATTTCCTCCTGACCTATTGGCCACGACATTATAAATCAATCCAGTTTGAGAATGCCGGTGTACATACACAGAATACCTTGCTCTATAACTATCCTCTTCTTCAGGTATAAGTCCGGGTTCTTTGCCTTTTTTCTTCACCGATACGCCTAATTCAATGTCATTAACCTTCTTAAGCATCAAACCCAATTTGGTATTGATCTCATAGCATATTCTATAGTCCTTGGACACGCAACACATCCCAATTAACTGAAAATCAAAATCATACTCAACTGCTAGTAACTGCTTCTTCATTTTGTGTCCTTGTCTTCTGCGCCCAACAGCCCCATAGTATCCAATGCCCGCTCAGCTGCTTTTTGTTCCGCTCCTTTTTTTGAGAAACCTACTGCTTCTCCCTTGTTGTCTCCCTCTATCTTTATGGCAATCCTATACTTTTTGCCAGGCCCATAGCTGATCTCTTCAGCCAATTCAAATATAACTTCTTTTCTTTCCTTCTGGCCCCAATCAATCAGCTTTCCCTTGAAGTTAAATTCTGTGATTTCTAGTTTCCCTAAATCAACATGGTGTTCTAATATGCGACTAACCATGAAACCCGCTGCAACCTTGTACCCTCTGTCCAGATATATTGCTCCTACAAGGGCTTCAAATGCATTCCCATATACTGATTTACTCATTGTATCCCGGTCGTCCACAATAAATTCATTTAAGCCTAACTTTAGGGCTAATTTATTTAGGTGCTGTCTACTGACGATTTTAGAGCGCATTTCGGTTAAAAAGCCTTCATCTTTGTAGGGGAACCGCTTGAAGAGAAACTCAGCAATAATAGATCCCAATATAGCATCCCCCAGATATTCAAGACGTTCATTATTTCCACAGACTTCTGAATTATCGTGGGATATTCCTGACTTATTCCTGAATGCTAACTTGTATAATTCAGCATTCCTGGGGTAGAATCCTGTTAAGCACTTCATCTTTTGGAGAAACTCCTTATCCTTTGAGAACAAAATGCTTAACCTTTCCATAGTATTCCCCTTGCGCAGTGGAATCGTGCATGCAAAAGTTTGGTAAGTGCAAAATTTGGGGGGATCGTCTAGCCCTCAAACTTTTCAAACATAACACTGGCATTATGCCCACCAAAGCCAAAAGTGTTGCTCATTGCCACCTTCACCTCTCTCTTTTCCGCTTTATTGAAGGTGAAATTCAACTTATTGTCCAGATCCGGGTCATCATTGAAGTGGTTGATGGTTGGAGGGATAATTCCTTCTTTAATAGCCATAATACAAGCAATTGATTCTATTGCACCTGCTGCACCCAAAAGATGTCCCGTCATAGACTTCGTTGAGCTAATATTCAGGTTATATGCATGGTCTCCAAATACATCAAGAATTGCCATGCTTTCTGATATGTCACCCAAAGGAGTAGAGGTGCCATGTACATTAATATAGCCTATATCCTCTTTATCACCATGGTACTCATCAAGGGCCGACTCCATAACCAATTTGGCGCCAAGACCTTCTGGGTGTGGTGCAGTGATATGATACGCATCAGCTGACATACCCCCCGCCACAATCTCTGCATAAATGTTCGCACCACGTGATTGGGCATGTTCCAGTTCTTCAAGTATCAGAATTCCTGCTCCTTCCCCCAACACAAATCCATCCCTGTCAACATCAAAAGGCCTGGATGCCGTTTTTGGGTCATCATTACGCACTGACAAAGCGTGCATAGCATTGAAACCTCCCACGCCTGCTTGATTTACTGCTGCCTCCGCACCTCCGGAAATGAACACATCGGCTTTGCCCAACCTGATCAGGTTATAACAATCAATCAAAGCATTGGTAGCGGATGCACACGCCGATACAGCGGTATAATTAGGGCCTTGAAACCCATACTTGATGGAAATGTGGCCCGATGCTATGTCAGCAATCATCTTTGGAATGAAAAACGGGTTGAATCTGGGCACCCCTCCACCTTCCGCAAAATTGACACATTCATTAAAAAATGTTTGTAGCCCTCCTATGCCTACCCCAAGAATTACACCGGCTCGTCCCATATTGAGCGTCGATAAATCCAGGCCACTGTCTTTTATGGCTTCGTCGGATGTAGCTATGGCAAATTGTGCGTAAAGGTCTAGCTTTCGCGCTTCTTTTCTGTCAAAATGATCAAGTGGATCAAAATCTTTGACCTCGCACGCAAAATGCGTTTTGAAAAGTGAATGATCAAACCGGGTTATTGTATCAGCACCACTAACTCCACTAACAAGATTTCCCCAATATTCTTTAACACTATTGCCAAGCGGGGTTGTGGCGCCAAGACCTGTAACCACTACACGCCTTAGCTTCATATAAGGAAGGTTTACTTGGAATTATCTTCGATATAGCTAATAGCATCGGCGACTGTTCCGATCTTCTCGGCCTGGTCATCAGGAATGGCTATGTTGAATTCTTTTTCAAATTCCATAATCAACTCAACAGTATCAAGTGAATCGGCACCCAAATCGTTAGTGAAGCTGGCTTCTGCGGTTACTTCGCTTTCATCAACTCCTAACTTATCGACGATTATTGCTATTACTTTCGAAGATACATCTGACATAATAATAAGGTTTTAAGTTTGCTTCGACTTTGTTGTTGTTTTTTTAAGTGATGCAAAGAAATAGATTTTCTAAATGAAAAACAATGTTTTTTATTTAATAATCAGGGGGTAGCACCCCTTTAAGTTTATGATGCTGCATTCCCCTTAAACATAAGAAATAATATCGTGCAGCGGCTTTCTTTTTATGTTAGGCACTTCTGTTTTATCAGCGGCATATCCAACAGGGATCAACAAGAACGCTCTTTCATTGCCTGGCCTGTTCAGTACATTGGCCAAAAAATTCATCGGACTCGGCGTGTGTGTTAGTGAACACAAACCCGCGTGGTGAATGGCTGAAAGCAACATACCAGTAGCAATACCTACGGACTCACCAACATAGTAGTTGTTGTGCTTCTCACCGTCTATACTTTCGTATATTATTTTAAACACCACAATTAAATAAGGTGCTGTTTCAAGAAATGGCTTCTGCCAGTTTGTGCCAAATGGATTTAGATCCTTTATCCATCTAGCACTCATTCTGGAAGTGTAATTTTCCTTCTCTTCTGCCTCTGCTGCCTCCTTAATTTTTGACTTCATTTCAGTACTACTCACAAGACAAAAAGACCAGGGCTGCTTATGGGCTCCAGATGGTGCCGTAGATGCAGTTTTGATAATGTTCTCTAATATCTCCCTGGGTACCGGTCGGCTGGAGAATTGACGGATGCTTCTGCGAGCTTTCATAAAATGATAGTGCTCTTCGCTGCGCTGGATCATCTCCTCTTCAGAAAACTCAACCCCTTCAAACGGTATAAACTTATTCTCTCCCAAAGCATTACGAATATAGTAAATGTAACCACGTGGATGAAAACTCTCATGTTTGATCTAAATACCTAAATTTGAACCAATCACCAACCAGAGATCAACGTGACTAATATTTGCATATTTGCCTCTGGTGGAGGCACAAACGCTGAGGCAATTATCACACACTTTTCCAATCACCCTAACATAAGAGTGGGCTTAATTATAAGCAGCAGGCCGGATGCATTTGTTTTGAAAAGAGCAAATAATCATCATATAGACAGCGTTGTCTTAAATAGAAATTCTTTTCTATATACTAATGAGCTGCTTGAAGACCTAGAAAAATTTAGTGTTGACTTTATTGTTCTCGCTGGCTTTATGTGGCTTGTGCCCTCCTACATTGTCAATGCATACCTTAACAAAATAGTTAATATTCACCCCGCATTATTGCCTAAATATGGCGGTATAGGCATGTATGGATCTCATGTCCATGAGGCTGTGATTGCAGCTGGTGAAAAGGAGAGTGGGATTACCATTCACTACGTGAATGAACACTATGACGAGGGAGCTATTATCGCTCAAGAGACCTGTGCTGTGGCACCTGATGATACGCCAGGAGCTTTGGCGGAAAAAATTCATGCCCTGGAGCACAAACATTATCCCCGAGTTATAGAAAGTGTATTATCGACCTAGCCCCTTGCCGTTCTTGTCTTTCCATAATTGATTAAAAGACCTACTGGAAATTGTGGGTAGTTTTCTTTTTTCTCCCCATGCTTTTTTAAAGAATACTGAAAGTAGTGTATTCTTAAACCCCGAGTTGACGCCGTCCATTAGTTTACGTTTCAGCATACCCTTCTTCCATAAGAACATTGTTAACCGTTCGAGCAGGCCAGAATTGCCCGAAGAAACCGAGAGATTGCGGTTGTGAATGAGCATCTTGTGTAGGTCAATTTTAACGGGGCATACCTCGGTGCATTTACCACATAAGGATGAGGCAGAACTCAAATGCTGAAATTGCTCCATGCCCCTGAAGTGAGGCGTTATGATTGACCCAATTGGGCCGCTATATGTTGTATTATATGCATGTCCGCCAATGCTTTTATATATAGGACAACCATTTAGACAGGCACCACATCTAATACAATTCAATGCCCTTCTCAATTGTTGCTGTGCCAACACATTGGTTCTTCCATTGTCCAGCAACACAACATACATTTCCTCAGGACCATCTACCTCGCCTTCTTGTCTCGGGCCGGTGATTAGGGAATTATAAACTGTCATGTGCTGACCCGTACCATGTGTGGCAAGAAGTGACCAAAATAGATCAAGGTCCTCCATATAAGGTATCATCTTCTCTATTCCTACAATGGCAATATGAATCTTCGGGTAAGATGAAGTCAGCAGCACATTGCCTTCATTTTCCGTGATTGCCACACCTCCAACATCCGCAACGAGAAAGTTGCCGCCCGTTACTCCAATATCTGCAGAGGTAAACTTTTTTCTAAGCACCGCCCTCACATGCGCAGTAATATCCTGTGGCGTACTATCAGCTGGAAGCCCTTCTTTTTCATGAAAGAGTTCTGCCACATCTTCTTTCGACTTATGCATAGCAGGGGTGACGATATGGTACGGTGGCTCTTCGGCAAGTTGTACGATATATTCTCCCAAATCAGTTTCAATAGATTCTACTCCCTGCTCCTCCATATGCGCATTCAAGTGAATCTCTTCCGTGGTCATCGATTTACCCTTAACCAGCATTCTGGCCTCGGCATGGCTTACAATCTTACTGATGCTGGATATGGCAGCGTCTGCATCAGGAGCCCAAATGAGTTTACCCCCATTATTGGTGAAATTAACCTCGAACTCCTTTAGGTATTTTTCAAGGTTCTCTATTGTTTTAGCCTTGATATGCGCAGCCCTCTTCTTGGCAAGTTCCAGATCAGCATATCTGCCTTTACCCTTTACAACAGTGTCATCATATTGCTGTATGTTGAATGCAAGTTTCTCCCGGTGCACTTTACTAGCCACTTTTTTAGCAGAATCCTGTAGAAATGTTTGAAGCGTTTCTGACATTATTGAGAATGAATATTTATTCCTCTTGAGTTTTGTCTACTACAATACGCTCCTCCCTATTTGCCAGGGCCCAGGCCGTAAAAAAAACCAGTCTCGTAATCTTCTCCATTTTTTTAAAATCTATTTTATCTACCGTATCTGTCGATTTGTGATAATCTTCATGAATTCCAGTGAAATAAAAAATAACGGGGATGTTGTGCTTGGCGAAATTGTAATGGTCTGACCTGTAATAAAATCTATTGGGGTCTTCAGGATCATTATAAGTATAATCCAAGTCAAGTCGCGTGAAGTCGCTGTTACACTTACTGCTTATTCCGTGAAGCTCAGAGCTTAGTTTGTCTGCACCAATCAAATATACATAATTAGCATTTCCCATGTGCTGAGAATCTACACGTCCTATCATATCTATATTTAGGTTTGCAATAGTATTCTCAAGCGGAAATACTGGATTTGTTACATAATACTCTGACCCCAACAAGCCCTTCTCCTCGCCCGCCACAGGCATGAATAAAATACTCCGTCTGGGACCATGGCCCTGGCTTCTCGCCAAAGCAAAAGCCTCTGCCATTTCAATAAGCGCTACTGTTCCAGAACCATCATCATCAGCACCATTAAATATCTCTTCTTCTTTCACTCCCAGGTGATCGTAATGCGCTGTAATTATCAATACCTCTTCCTTCTTATCGGTACCTTCAATAAAGCCAAGCACATTTTCTGACGACAGCTTATTTAATTTACGGTCTACTTTAATATTAAAAGCAATATCCAATGTGGTACTCACTGGGCCTTTTTTTCTCCGTATCTTGTTCTTTAGCCTCCTCTCTACTCCTTTTCTGCCCAGAGCTTCAAAAAATCTTTCTGCCATTTTGGGTGAAACATAAAACATAGGAATAGATTTGGATTTAGTTGTATCATCTTCCACAGCCAATTTAATTCTGGGTTTCCCCACATAATGCTTCAACCTTTCCAAATTGCTTTCATAATCATCAGAAAGAATAATCAAGGCTGCTGCCTTCTTTTGCTCTGCTATATTTCGTTTTAGGCGCCAATTCACAATCCACTCGGATGGCTCTTTACTGCCGGTAATAATTGACCTTCCTTTTTTATCTATTGGTTCTCCAGAAAAAGCCACCAACACCTTCCCCTCAACATCCAAGCCAGCGTAATCATTATAAGTACCTTCTTCCTCTATACCATAGCCTATAAACACTACGTCGGCTACTTCCAGTACCACATCCTCAAAAGTCTGAAAATAATAGAAGTCCTCTAAGAAGTTATATTCAACACCCCCAACGGTCAATACAGCCCCCTCCGGACTCCTTAATTCCAGAGGAAATGGCTGATAATAACCCTTAAGAAGGTCTGAATTATTAATGGGTTGAATGTTAAAAGAAGCGAATTGTTTAGAAATATACTCTGCTGCAAGCTTTTGCCCTGGTTGTCCAGTTTCTCTACCCATAAAAGAATCTGAGGCTATAATATGTAGGTGCCTGCTAAGGTCTATACTCCTGATAGTGTTGCCATACTTAACGGCAATAGAATCTTGTGGCCCACCCAGTGAACTCAAAGAGTAAGCACAGAAAACGGCTAAAGCCACTGCATTCTGTGTTTTCATAATTTTAAATATAATTGTGCCGCAATATCATGCGTCAATTTTATCAACCCTTTTTTGATGTCGACCACCTTCAAATTCATGTTCCAAAAAAGCATCAACAATTTCAAATGCTTCTTGCGTAGTGATAAAGCGTGCTGGCAAAGAAACTATGTTTGCGTTGTTGTGTTGCTTTGCGAGTATTGCCACCTCTTTCTCCCAACACAAAGCAGCTCTAACACCTGAATGTTTATTTGCAGACATGCTAATGCCATTTCCACTTCCACAAATCAATATACCCTCATCAATATTATTCTCCCTAGCAACTGAACTGGCAACAGAGTGAGCATACTCAGGATAATCAGTACTTTCACCTGAGTTGGTACCATGATCTTCTACTTCATATCCTCTTTCTTCTACATGTTTTTTTATAGACTGCTTCAATTCATATCCCGCATGATCACTACCTATCGCCAGTATCTTAGTCATGTTCTTTTTATTAATTCATTCCTGAAATATAGATTTGTATTGTAATGCAAATCTATGAATATTCACCCTTTTCTATTGAACCTTACTGTGAATATCCTGGTAGTTGATTGTTAATAAACTATCACAAATAAATTTGTATTATTCTACATCATTTCTAACGCGCCATGCTTTGTTATCATCCTAATTTTTCTGCTGTGTTTTTTAATCAATTTTTCAACATTGTTACTAACATAAATATCTATTTTAATTAAAAAACTTATGAGTAATCTTAGTTACTAACACACAGTTGATAAAATCATATGTCTACTAATAACTAGTTGATTATAAAATAAATCATGTTTATTAAATGTTTACAACATGTTAATTATGAATTATAAAAGCCTATCTAGTTATATTTATTGTACTTATTAACAGGACATTACTACTACTATATATTTTATAACTTTAATTTATATATATATTATCTAGTTAACAGGGTTTAGTATTTGAATTAATGAAAATCGTTCTATCCATACAGCTCATATTAATATTGCTACTCCTTACCGTTGTATCATTAAGTTTTGGTCAAAACACAGTAGATCCCAATGGTTACAATAGGTTCTACTATGAGAATGGTAATATATCCAGCGAAGGTACCATGCAGAATGGTAAGCCAGATGGATATTGGAAAACCTACTACCCCAATAAAGTGTTGAAGTCAGAAGGTAACCGTAAAGTTTTTGAGTTAGACAGCACTTGGGTGTTCTATAATAAGATGGGTAAGGTAGCTATAAAGATAAATTATAAAAATGGATTAAAGCAAGGCCTGAAAAAGCGCTACACAGAAGAAGGAATATTATTATCCGAAGAAAACTACACTTCGGATAAGAAAGAAGGCATCTCCAAATACTATTATGATAATGGAAGTATTCATAGAATAATTGGTTATGAGATGGATTATAAACAAGGCAAAAGTTTGGAGTATACTGAGGAGGGATATGTTATTACAATAAGAAAATATGAGAATGATTTCATGGTAGAACAGGAATTCATTAACAGAAAAGACACGCATGGTATGAAAACAGGGAAGTGGAAAAAATTTCACGAAAACGGATTTGTCAAAATGGAGGGGAATTACATAAAGGGAGAGCGTGAAGGATTTTATAGAGAGTATTCTGCAGATGGAAAGCTATTGAATACCTACAAATATGAAGATGGAGAACTGATGGAAAATATTGTAGAGTTTACAGATATAAAGGTGGACAAGGAATATTATAAGGGAGCCAAAGTAAAATCAGAGATGACATTGGTAAATGGACTACCTCATGGAATATATAGAGAATATAGCGTAGCAGGAAATGTAACGGGTTCTAAAATGTACAGCCAAGGTCATGTAGTTGGTGAAGGGATAGTAAACAAGAAAGGCTTGAAGCAAGGTAAATGGGAAGAGTATTATGTGCTATCGATGCTAAATAATTCAGGTGATGTGCTCAAGGCTGCAGGCACCTATAAAGAGAATCTAAAAGTTGGTGAATGGATATATTACTATGAAGGGGGCATGATAGAACAGCGAGGCAGTTTTCTGGATGGTAAGCCAACGGGAACCTGGAAGTGGTTTTACGAGAATTCTAATATTTTTAGGGAAGAGGAATTTACGAAAGGCAGGGAAAATGGAAACTTGGTGGAATATAGTGATACTGGGAGCATAATTACTCAAGGACAATACATCAATGGCCTAAAGGATGGCCCGTGGATGTATGAAATGGGAGATCACAAAGAAAGTGGAGGGTATGTAGATGGAAATAAACATGGTATATGGCAGCATTATTATCATAATGGAGAGTTGAACTACGAGGGGAAATTTGTCGATGGTGATTTGAATGGGAAGCACAAATACTATTACAATAATGGCAAATTGAGAGAAGAGCAAGAATATGTAATGGGCGTGAAAGAAGGAATATGGAAACGGTATGACAAGGAGGGAAATGTATTATACGCGTCCGAGTATGAACGGGGACTGGAAGTGAAGGTGGATGGCGTTAAGGTGAAGCCAGAGCCTCAAGGTGATGGGCATTGAGACTATGAAATTACCTAGCAGTGTTGTTTTAGGTTTTATTATTGTCAGATAATTCGATATTTTCGCAGGTAACCAAGCTACTAATGAAAAAAGCAAAGATCCTAATAGTTGAAGACGAGAGTATCGTCGCCAAGGATATTCAAGTGACATTGGAGAAATTGGGATACGATGTTGTTGGCACCGTAGCGGAGGGAGAGAAGGTGCTTGAAATAGTTAAAGAAAAGACCCCGGATTTAATCCTCATGGACATCATGCTTAAGGGGTCGATGACGGGAATAGATACTGCCGTACAGGTTAACAAAGAGATAAGCATTCCCATCATTTATATGACCGCCTATGCCGATAAAGATACTTTGTCAAAAGCGAAACTGACGCAGCCACATGGCTATATCATCAAACCATACAAGGAAGTAGACTTGCGCACAACGGTTGAAATAGCTCTTTATAAGCACAAAAAAGAAGATAAGATTAAAAAGGAACGGGATCTATACTATTCCATTATTAAGTCAGACAAAGATTCAGGAGGTAGCATCTTCGTAAAATCAAAATATCAACTAATTAAAGTCAAAACGCAGGAAATTTATTTTATAGAGGCGTTAAAAGATTATGTAAGGATTAACACCGTCGACCAGCGCTATATAATTCATTCAACGATGAAGAGCATTAAAGACAAGCTGCCAAGTGCTGACTTTGCTCGTGTACATAGATCCTTTATAGTGCGTATTGATAAAATATCAGCCATAGAATTTCCAAACATCATTATGGACCACGAGAATAAACACATCCCAATTGGGAGTTCTTACAAGGAGGATTTGATGAATAAAATCAAACTAGTATAATTCTCTAATTGGCCTGAGTTGGCACCTTTGGGCCTGTCCAAACGCGTAACTCTCTATGGTACAGGGCGCTTAGAGTATGTGGTTTGTCGCTAAGAAACCTAATCTCGTCTAAAAAGGACCACTCACCCCTAATATTTATTGTATTATTGTATAGAACGTAATTAATCGTAATTAACAATCAAGTCATGAGAGCAAGTAGTCTTCTTATTTTAGCCATTATAGTTGTATTTACAAGCTGTGGTCCCAGTGGTGACGACCCTAGTGACATAGGTGCCTCGATTGAAACATTTGAGATGTTGGAGTCTGTATTTGACGGACCCTACAGCAAGTATGCGATCAAAGACAAATTAGACGAGGTTTTTGTAATGTATAGTGTGAAAGCAGAACAAAGTAATTATTTAAAGGCGGGGAATTCCCTGGTTGATTATAGGAAGAAAGGTAGTGGGAGTTTTAGAGAGATGGACATCATTAACCACATGATTGAATCAAATACAGGAGAAGGTGGTGTTTCGTTTGATGAGCAGCTCAATAAAAGTGTTAGGGCTATGAAGAAGGAGTTGGCTGACAAGTAAATGAATTATTTAGTTCATTTGATTATGGGTTAATATTTTAAGCCCCCGAAAGGGGGCTTTTCTTATGTGCTAAGCCAACACAAGGTTAATTTGCTTCTTTGTTATATCTACACTATTAATCACAACGTTTATGTTATCACCAAGCTGATACTTTCCACCTCTTCGCTGACCCTTAAAACAGTAATTATCCTTGTCAAAGCGATAAGTATCATCATTAAGATCCTTGCTTCGAACAAGACCTTCACACTTATTGTCAACGAGTTCCACAAAAAGACCATATTCAGCTATTCCTGAGATGACGCCATTGTACTCATTACCTATCTGATCCGACATAAACTGTACTTGCTTGAATTTTATAGAATCACGTTCCGCTTGCTCTGCTGCGCGTTCTTGCTCTGAGCAGTGCTGGCATTCTGCTTCTAGAGCATTGATGTCTTTTTGATCAATTTTTTCTTTCTTTAGATATTGTTCCAATAAGCGATGTACAATTAAATCTGGATATCTTCTGATTGGAGAAGTAAAATGTGAATAATACTGAAAGCCCAATCCATAATGGCCAATGTTCTTGGTAGTGTATTCAGCCTTAGCCATGGTGCGTATAGCCAATGTTTCTATAACATTTTGTTCAGGTTTTCCCTTAATATCTTGTAACAACTTATTCAACGATAATGAAATATCTCTTGGGGTACCCAATTTAATAGAATGTCCAAATGTGTTAATAAACTTGGTAAATAGTGCAAGCTTGTCCTTATTGGGAGCATCATGGACCCTATAAACAAAAGGCTGTGCTTTATTGGCCTGCTTGCCAGATGGGTCGCTAAAGGTTTTGCCAATTTTTTCTGATACCAAGCGATTGGCAAGCAACATGAATTCTTCAATTAACTTGTTCGAGTCTTTCATCACCTTTGGAACAACTCTTAGAGGATTTCCATTTTCATCTAAAACAAACCCCACCTCCGTTCTTTCGAAAGCAATAGAACCTTGAGCCAACCTGGTATTTCGCAGTATTTTAGCAAGGCGGTCCAACACTTTGATTTCTGTAGACATTGGCGTGTTCTCATTATCTGCCTCAATTAGTTCCTGCGCATCCGCATATGTGAACCTTTTGTTGGAGCGAATCACCGTTTTGCCCAACCAGTTGTTCAGAATATCACCATTGTCGTTTATCTCGATGATTGCAGCGAAACAGAGCTTTTCTTCATCGGGCCTAAGGGAACATACAAGGTTCGAGAGTTTTTCAGGAAGCATTGGTATAACCCGGTCCACCAGATATATTGAAGTTGCTCGCTCATAAGCCTCCTTATCAATTTCGGATCCTTTCCTAACATAATGGGAAACATCTGCTATGTGCACCCCAATTTCCCAATTCCCTGATTTGGTTTTTTGTATGGATAGCGCATCGTCAAAGTCTTTAGCATCAGCAGGGTCAATAGTGAATGTCATTACCTCTCTATAGT
>Ga0302120_10000904_pt1 | contig 13724 bp, 4 predicted proteins | sample AG5_Bottom_MG_FD_203118 | JGI IMG/M metagenome (GOLD analysis project Ga0302120, IMG submission 203118) | Marine microbial communities from Western Arctic Ocean, Canada - AG5_Bottom | ecosystem: Environmental > Aquatic > Marine > Oceanic | place: Canada: Western Arctic Ocean | collected 2017-10-01 | reverse complement strand
TCCCAGCCAACTGGGTTGCTGGTGGTGAAAAGGCTATTCAACTAGACGTTGACGATGACGACTTCATGTCGTCGCTCATTGAGTTCCAGTTGATGAACGAGGACACCGAAGATTCCAATTAGGGATTAGAAGGTAGGCCCAGATGGCGGACTTTGTCCATTTGCGGCGCGTATATGTATCTCAACGGCTGACCCGAGGTCGGCGTGACTTCAATACCGCCGCTTTAGATTTTCAGGCACAGCAGTATTTGCTGAGCAAATCGCGTGTCTTGGACCCCGACTATGCCGTCAAGGTGTTGAATCCTGACGAAGAGCGGGAGTCGGAGAAACGTGTTCCGGGTGGTTACACGAAGCCGCCCGAGATTCGCTTTGACCCCAAGGCCACTCGGAAGCCCGGACAGATCCTCAAGTTGCATGTGACCGCTGAGGACATGCTGGATACAAGCGAGAAACCCAACTTCGGATGGGTTGATCCTCCCGCCCCCGTGGATTCGTTTGAAACAGTCCGCCGCCTTGCCAGGGAACCAAAGATCCAGATCAGGGAATATGACATCGATCCCCGTACCGGGGGAGCAGACAGAAGTGACTACCGGGACATTGAACTTAAGTCCCTCGGTGACAAGATCGGTGGTGGTGGCCGATCCCTGATTGGTCGTGCGGCCCGAAAGTTGGGAATGGTCGTTGACGACCTTGGCAAGTTCCGCTGCCCTCCGGGCACCCCCAATGCAAACCAGTTCACTGACATAACCGGCTCTACTTGTTTCCCGTCTCTGGGGCGTGTGCGGGGAACAATCGATCACCTGCTGAATCGCATGGGCATCGATTACGGCGCCAACCCTTATGTGGGAATTCCCAATGATGTGGCTCAACGCATCGGCCTCGGCTGGACTCAGGAAGAAGCCAGAGCGTTGACTCAGATGTCGATAGCCGAACAACTGAGACACGGCGTGGCGGACGCCCGACGACGCGGTGTCAGAACCGTCGAGCAGTTGAAACAGCACCAAGCAGGACTAGAAAAGAACGTCAAAAAGTTTGCCAAGAAACGAGGGATTGAACTTCCGGATGATCTGCATGCTGACCCTCGGGCATCGTATGAAGCCCTCAGGGGACTTATGCGGGAAACGATAGATAACGGAGAATGGACCAACGGTTCAGATCGGGATGGCGATCCCCTTCCCCCACCGAAGTTGACGATTACCAGTTTCGCGGGTCATACGAAGCGAGGGCTTAGACCTGAAGAAGACGGTTTCGACCCCGACACCATCACATTGGTCGACTTGTCCGACGATGAAATGGAAGACCTATTAACAGATGAACTGATTGATGCTGTACGCATATTGGAAGATCCCGGGTCGAACCCCTCGAGAGACTTGCTCAATTTGGGTGCGGTAACTCACACTTCGCGGGAGCGGAGGGAATATGAGAAGCGAGGGGAACTCTACGACGCCGTGGAGAAACTCAGAGAGAACTGGCTTGTAAACGCGAACGGAGCCATGTTCGCCCATCTCGAAATGCTGGATAGAGATCTGAGGACTGGGACGAACCGGGCTGGTGTTGTTGGTGAACTCATTTTAGGTACCGATCGTTACCTTGGGATGGGTACGGGTGGGATAACCCGCCATCCAGGCCAACCGGCACGAATCACAATCAACTCGGTTGACGCCACTTTCAAGCAGTACTACACCGTACCTCCCGGCAAGATTTCTCAAATCATTTCCACAGGCGACGGGTTGGAAGGCGAGAAGTGGGACAAACTTCATAAGTTTCTAAAAGATCAGCAGCACATGTCACCGTTCAAATTCTTGGACAAGATGAGGACAGAACATTCTCAAGATTTGGCTGAAGGAATGCTCAGGTCGCGTTTTGCTGGAGCCATGCAGGTCACATATCACGAATACACGCACGCTCAACAGCATGACATTTTCTTTGAACGTGTTGCATCCCAGTTGAGTGCAGATGGCAAATACACCATCCATAAACCTATTGGATACACCGATCCCCACGCACGGCCACCAACGACGTGGCGTGACCCCAAAGGGAACCTGCGAAGAGGAGAGGGGAACTGGACGGGTGATTCAAGAGAGATGTCTCTCTACCCGGAACAACATCATCTTGACGATCCAGAGTTCGAGGGAGCCGAGGAGGGTGTCGCGTTCTCCCACTGGACCAACAAGGACCTTGAAGACGCAGTTATCAGTGAAATGTTCGCACCTCCGGACAACGATTTCCCACCCGGAGACATGCCCCTCATGAAGGACTCGATGTTGGACCTTCTCGCAGGACAGCGCCTGAAGGGCCTCCGCGACAGACAGCAAAGGGGCGCTCAGGGTTGGATCGACCCGGCAGACACGGGCGGCCCCCTACTGAAGGAAACCCGCGAGCGTCAGAGACAACGCGAACGGCTGATGTACATCGAAGCAACAGCCGAACTCAGCGCCCAAAAACAAATGGGCATCATCGGTGGACCAGTCGTTGACGGTCATCTCTCATACCTTGATGCACCCGCCCGGCAGGTGCGCGCTCAACACGTCACCGACGGACAAGTGCTGATCAACGAGGCTGATCTGCCGGAATTTGTTAGACCCTCCGGTAAACCAAATCGCTTTCGAGTGGTTCAAGCAACCGCAGAAGGTCGTCCCATCAGACAGGTGGATCGAGCCGGTCCACGCATTGACAGCATGCACGCGCGAGGCGTCGGTTCTCGTGGGGATGGTGTGCAGGTTCGTGCTCTCATCAACGAAGAATTTGGTATCGCAAATCGTGGGTTGTTCGAAGACGCTTCCATGGACACGATCAGCGCTGATCTTCTCGACGAGCGCTTCCAAGCCCTCCACGACGCATTCAAAAGGTTGGACCAGGACAGAGAACTTACCCACAACGAGAAGATACGCATGTATCTGGCTGCTCGTGGCATGGAACAAATCCTCAACGAGAACGCACGACGCGCAAAAGCCACCGACTATTACAAGAACAAACTTGCTAATGAAGGGAAACCTGTTGCGCCTGGAAATCCCTTAGACGGACGATGGATTGACGACTGGACGAGGTCACTTCGGAGCGACACGGATCAACTGTTCGACGATTTGGGCGGAACCAGAGTCTTCCAACCTCCGAGCATCAGAGAAACCGACGAAGCCCTCAGTGCCCACACGGCTACCCGGCGGGCAATCATGATGGGTGGTCTAAGCCAACAGCAAGCAATCGCGATCGATGCCGACCTGCCAGCCAAACACCGTGACCTGACAGACCCAGAGAAACTGGCAAAACGAATCCAACTAAACACTGCTGCCGCCCGGTACGCGGACGATCACAGCATCGAAATCTCAACATCTCCAGATGAACCCAGCCCCCATGTGGATAGGGAGATCATCGACTTCGTCATTCCAGCAATGAAAGTTATCGACGAGAACCCGCTGCCCGAATCTGTCACGGTGAGAGTGCGGGACGAAAACGATCGCGACGTGAGGCAAGTCGGCGACATCATCAAGCGCGATTTCACGTTCGGTACCGCATCCAGCCACGCTGACAGTGACCGACACGATCGAACAGAACCGGTGGAAGGTGCTTCGTTCCGAATCGAAATGCAGGCAGGCGACAGAGGGATTCACAGGGAAAACGATGTGCTGCTCCCGCCGGGCGAGTTCGAAGTCACCTCCATCGACGACAACGGCGACATCGTCCTAACGCCTGCTACCCAACGGACGGGCGCAGAGGTCCTCAAAAACATTGAGAACGCCCTGGACGACATGCCGGCTCCCCTGGATCACGAGGAAGAGCATCAGCGAAAAATGGTCCGTAACGCAGTGGTCAGGGGTCAGGTACAGGCGACAGTCGAAGAGCCAGAGGAAATCCGCGTCCTGTACGACGCTCCCGAGCAAATGCCACTCCCTTCAGTTCACAGAGAGTTGAACGAACTCGCCAACAGGAACGAACGAGAACCACTCGTGGGCCGAGAGAAGGACCGTCTAAATGAGTTGAGCCGATTCGTCAGGATGCGTAGCACCGGTAGTTCCGACTTGCCCGATCCGGACGACCCCCAACCTGACATGCCTCGCGTCATTCATGTTCCCAGTACGGGTGATCTATCTGCAATATCTTCGGATGGTGATTGGATCGTGGTCGGCCCGAATAACGGCCTGCGCTCCCAGCGTGACGGGGGTTTCCGTTCTTCTCGTGCCGATGTTGATCTTGATGAAAACGGTGTCCACACGGATAGCAGTGGAATCCGAATGGTCTACGACCGACGTGAGAACGGATGGCGGCATTTGGAGATACGCCGCAACCCGGTGAGGGACATGAAGGGGCGGAGCCTGTTGCAGCAATATACGGGCAGGCTCGACGAGAACGGAGAAGGCATCTTCGAAGATTTGCCGCTTGTCCCGAATGGGGATGGGGTTATGTTCCAGTGGGATGGGGAGCGGTGGCGTCCCGACCTTTCCCAAGTACCAGAAGATATGTTTCATTGGGAACTCGGTCTGATAGTTGAGAATCCCGATGGTAGCCAGAGGCGATATGACCCCGTAACTGAGACATGGTCTGATTACCCCGTTCACGCAAGGGACCAGATGTATGTCCCCTATACCCCAGAAGACGTTCACCTTAAAGATAATTGGAAACTGCGCCATTCGGGTTTCCTGATGCGTGATTCCAGGTTGGGTGACCCACGGCCGGGGACTTCTTCCGATCACCGCGAAATGGTGGCACCTCTCCCCACCGACATCTTGTATCACGGATCACCAGTGGAGTTTGACGAGTTTGAGTTCGGGGTACGCCTTAGCGGCGCCGGGACGGCGAGGGTAAAGAATCCTGATTCCGGTATTGGTTTCCATTTCTCTCCGTTTGAACAAACTGCCTCAGGGATGGGCGGCCATGTGAAGACCGTGCATATCAGAATGGATAATCCCATACACGTTAACCAACTCATGTTCGCCGAGCGGATACGTCAAAGGGCTCTCATTTCTGAATTGGGACTTGACGATGTGTACGAAGAAGCGTTCACGGAATATCTGCGTAGGACACCGGAACTTTTCGACCTAATCAGAGGTGACGAATCCTCTATGGAGCGCCTGCTGTACCTTCCGGGAAACGACGACGATTACTACGACCCGGGCGGGTTCATTGGGTCTTTCATGGACGAATTGAAGCGTGTCGTGAAATGGCATGAGTACCAGAAAGAACATGGACGCAAGCCCTTCCAGCAAAGTTGGCAAGACTTCAACGACAATGGTTATGGGAATCCGGAACTAACCGGGCTGCTCACTGCCGAACAACTGGAAGACAGCACCCTCATGCGATTCAGGAGCGGAGACGATCCGGTGGGCGGGGAGGGGGTCGGCACCCGCAGCGATGAGATAGCGCGGGAATGGATTAAAAGTTTCGGCTACGACGGCATGATTATCAAGGAAGCCTACATGGGCCGGCCTCAAGGAAGAGATCGGGTTCAGACTGGCACCATGGATTCCGGTGATCCCCGGCAGTCTTCCTATGTGGTGTTCGATCCGGACCAGATCACCACAGCCGATCCCCCCGAACGCACTCCGGCGCAGCAGGCTTTCCGTCAAAAAGTACTTGACGACTTGGCACTTCGCGTTGAGCAGGGAATACCCATAACAGACGACACCGCCAATACTGGTAATTCTATGTTTGTTCCATTCGATGTGCCCGTCACCCTCGGTGGCGAAGAGTTGTTCACAGGCGGAAAATCAGAGCCTACCGACAAGAGAGGCGACGCAGTATTAGCGCACAACTTCTACAAGAACTACGGGGAAGCCGCCTGGCAGCGGGATAAGGAAAAAAGGAGCGTGAATGAAATCCAGGACGAATATCTGCGAGTAGGCGGTTTGGCTTCTCGTCGTAGCGACGAGTTGCGGACGAGCCTTGGGGAACAGCAGGAACGCCTAACGGAAAACATGCGTGCCCGCAGGAGAACCCAGGATCCGGCCGAACTAGCAGAACTTGCTGAAGACTTCGAATACCTGGCCAGAACAGAACGACGCGACCGTCGGGAATTCAACAACAACAATCGGGCGGCACTCAAGTCATCGCGTGGCAGTGCCGACCGTGGCACCAGGGCTCGCATGCAGGACAAAGACAACGAGCGGCAAGCGGTCAGGACAGAGAACGGCGTGGGTGGTGCGACGGGTGACATTTTCAACCCTGACGACACCTGGGTTGAAGAGGCCATTCGCAAATTACGGGAGGACCACGGCACGCCAGAGGGAGACCACACTCCCAGACTGGGGGGAGGACACTATGACTGGACTATTGGCACTCGCGATGAGAAGGTCGGGCGCGCTCTAGACGAGGCGCGTCATGCGATTGAAACCTTTCGCGGAACGGAATGGGCGATCGATTATGGCGATCAACGGAGTGAGAACTTCGTCAATGTTCCCCTGCCGCCAGCGGTTCGCAAACTCATGGCAACAAGTACCGACGAAGAGGTCTTGGACCGTCTCAGACAGGCCGTGCGGCAGTATGTGAGCGATTTTGATCCCAAGATTCGTATCGCCGCCAAACGTGGCAGGGCTGAAGAGTTACTCGCAGATCCAGACAGGCGGGCAAAGTCAACACACGAAGTCACTTCTCAGCACTCAGGGGCATATGAACGCAGGCAACTGGAACTGACGTGGGGTGTCCCCATGGACGCTCCAGCAGAGGTTCGACCAATCAGCGGTTATGTGGATCACAAGGAATCTCGCAGACTAAAACTCGCATGGTTGGAAGCCCGCGATAAGGATCGGGGATCAGGCCGAGCCAATTTCGGGAACGCAGTCGATCCAGATTTTCTCCCCGACTACTGGGCAGACAACGGCATCTCCCCGGGCGGGCCAGCGACATGGGTGTATGGCGAAACCAGCACCGGGTCAATAGAGTTTGTATTGAAGGCAGATCGCGCCAATGATTCTGGAGTCATATTCGGCGACTCTGCGATCCAGGGGGCTAAACGACCAACCACGTTGACCTCAACCAACGCCGACGATTTACTTGCGGCACTGTTGTTCCCGGAAACGTCAAGATCGTCGGGGGAAAACCGGATGCATGTGATGTCTCTTCTAAATGGGAGCCTCACGGGCGACTGGAGCGGCGTGCTTGATCCCGACGTTCACCGGAGGGCGACTCGGAACGATGTGAGTCCTTCACAGGCAGCCAGCGTGTCACATCGGTATGCCGAAGCGCTTGTGCCGGGAGGTTTCGATTTCGAAGACGTTGAACATGTCAGCATGCCGACCGGAACATTCAACGTTCCTGAGGACTTGGCCCCCGGAGACATGGGTCGCAATCATCAGGACCTCGTGGATGCCTTAGCACCATTCAATCTCTCGGATGCAGAGTTGGACCAACTGTTCTCCAAGTACGGATCTTCGAAGGCTCACCACTACGCACTCTATATGAGAAACTATTTAGGGATGTTGGAGAAGAAGCGTGAACTAAGGAAACTGGGTCTTGAAACGGTTTTTCCAAACCATGACTCCATCGATTACTTCAATCCGGAGACATGGTTGTCTCTTCCACCAACCGCATGGGGCGGAAATAAGCCCAGTCCCAATAGTAACGTTTACGAACTGTTGCAGCATCTGATCCGAGCGGACATTATTAGAAAAAGAAAATCTCTAGTAGACGACGTTCGTCGACCTATTCCAGTTTATGATCCAACAGTTTCGGTAGTCTGATGCGTGCAATTCTTCTAGCCACTTATTATGATGACAGGGTTTACTTCCTCATCGACAAGGAAGAAGATCACGACGGTGCCGTCGTCCGACCAGGTCAAGAACCTTTCTTCATGGATCTTTTCCCTTACATGATGAAAGTTTCTGGAGACAAGGGTTGGAAAGAAATCACCAACACCAAGTTTCACGACTTCTTATGGCATGGACGAGACGGAGCGCTCGCAAAGCGTTGGCATAGGGTGTTCCGGGAGCACAGCATCGAGCCACGCAAAGAACTCTTGTTGAGTGTTCCTGTTGTTACGAATTTTCCCGAACATCAGAAGCGCAAGAAGGCCAGCGAGAAGCGCGGTAATCGGGCTTCAGAATTCAAGAGTCTCCTAGCGGCGGGTCTTCACGAGAAGGCGCTCGGCAGGGGGATCGGCAGGGCTGGTCGGCGTCTTGCCCGTGGGGGCAGTTTCGATGCCACTGCCAGAGACGCTGACATGGACATGATTGTTCAGGAAGGGACTCCGTGGGAACGGCCAGCACTTCCCGGTGTGCCCGATTCGCCTCGACGAATGGCGCGCCGCTCCAGACAGCAGGGTCTTCAGAGCCACAGGGGCGATAGCGACAGTGGCGTTGAGCGCGGATGGACGCGTGACGGAAAAGGTTGGAGAGAATTCCATAAGGATCCAGACCGTTATGTCGATCTCGATCCCAAGGAATTACGACGGATAATGGAAGCCGAACACAGGTCGGTCGAGAAGGCGTACAGCGGTGGGGAACCAATCCGTACCCGTAGTGAGTTCCAGGCGGCCCTCCAAAAAGCCCATCCCGGATTCGCCCCCGATGGGGGATCAGAGTTCGATGGCGCTGGAGACGCATTCGCCTACTTCGACGGCGAATTGGGTCCGGTAGAAAGAGAAGTCGGCTATGCGCTCTTAGAACACTTGCGCCTCAATCCCAACCTTCAGGACGCAAACCTGCAGGTCCACAGTTTTAGATCCCGAGACGAACATGACCTTGCACAGGTCAGCCTGGACTCAGACGGATGGGCGATGTACACGCCTGGAACACTATTCGACTTTGATCAAAACGGTAAACTGATCATCACAGAAGACGAAAAACCAACAATCGAAATCGCCTACAAGGGAGACACGCCTCTGGCCGAAAACGACCACAGGCGGCACGATCCAGTTAAAAAATCTCCCCAGGCTGATCGCATGGAAACCGGAAAACGCTACTGGGATGCTGCCCTAGACAGTCCCTTCAACCCACGAGCAGACCCGAAACAATCCGCTAGCGGCGGCATGGACATGATGGCCAGACGCATTTACATGAGTTTTATGGCCGAACTAGATGAACCACACATGACGAACAGCGACCAGGGATGGGAACTCGACCCAACAGACAACTGGTACACCCCACATACCACTCAGGGCTTTCAAGACCCCCGGCTGGGACGACATGCAGGCACACTCAGGGGAACCCGACGCAAAAAGAAGGTCAGGAAACAGCACGAAGAAGCAACGCGACACGCCTCAGCCAGCATCGCACACCACGAATTCTCTCACGCAGACCACTACATGGCGATGCGTAAAGATCTCATTGCGGCCGTCAAGAAACACTTTGGCGAAGGCGGAACCACCATGGAGGGCCTGGAGAAATTCGTCAGGGAGCAACTGGTCTCCAATATGACCGACAGGCAGAAGAGGCGCGCCCTGGAAGCCGTTGTGTCGGAGCGCCTGGCCAACATATTTCCGAAGTATGTGGCACACGTCAATGCCGTCAAAAGAGTGTCCCTCACGGGCATCGCTAAACCTGAATTCTTCTTGACCGATCCCAGCCCCGACTCCGCCGACCTACAGGGGGTGCGAGACCGCAGTCGAGCATCTCTGGAAGGTCTTGTTGAACATTTCAAGCAACCGATCATGGGAGCAGATGGCGAACCAATTCTCATTACGGACGACATCGCCGATTTCCTCAACAGCCATCCGGTATTCACCAGTTCGACCCTGGAGGGTCTTTCCGATCTTGATCCGGGAGACATCAGCCCGGTCAGCGATCGTGATGCTCGTCCGGGCGAGCCAGTGAGCGCCGGAGAGCCGCTAACACGCCAACACCTACTCAACGTATTCGGTTCTGAACATACCTATATGGACAACCACGGCAACTCCTGGGCCGGAGTAGATATTGACGCGCTGCCGCAAAGAACTCCGCTGTGGGCAATCACAATGTTCCACGAGTTGCCCGGTAAGCGTGGACAATTCGGCGGCAGTTTTGTCCAACCCCTGTCCGGACGATCCGTGGTGGCCGTTTCGCAACATCAACTACAGACCGCCTCGTCCGCCGGCATAAGTACAGTAAACAACTTCAATTACATGCCAGATGCGTTTGAAATAATGCTCGAGCATGGAACACCCGAAATAAATATGTTCGGCGTGCTCTCTTCGGCGGAGGAAATGAACGAGCCGGCAATCATTCCTGCACTCAGTCCTGAGGGCGTTCGTGTTCTCGTCGATGCCATGGCTCGGACGACAGGTCAAATCCCCACCTCGTGGTTCGAGACGACCTCGCCAATCGACATACAAGATGCAGGAAAGGCTCTGGCGGACATTCCACCCGATACAACACCCAAATTGGGCAGGGGGCGTAACGTGCTGCCCTACTTGGATGAGGATCTACCAGCAGAAGAAGTGGGCGAGGCACTACAGGAACTCGTAGAACACTGGATGAAAAAAATCATAAACACGGCAAGAAGTGCAACCCCTGGCAGCAGTCAGAGGGAAGTGGGACTCAAAAACGTTGCCCAGTGGCTAGAAGTCGTTGGCAGATCGGCATTCCATTTCGACGATCTGAACGAAGCAGAGATTGATGGAATAATGGATCTGCTAGACGACATCGGTATTGAATCGGCCCTGTCCGGGGGGCGCACGGTGAGTTGGGCTCCCTATATGGGATGGATTGACCAAAGACCAAAAATCGCTTCCGGGATGATGCCACTAATCAACGGAATGAGCGCTCGCCATCATGAGTTCTTTGCGGAACTCGGGGCAGCACTCTCTTCGGGACTCACCATTAGGCCCCCCGTAGACTCCGTGCAACATACTGCATTGAAGAAAGTAACTGCGTGGCTGAGGCGCAACCAGCCATTCACCGCAAAGGTTAATATAGATAGAAGTAGGTTCAGTCGAATCGCCCTACCCCGTGATGAATATCTTCGCAGGGAAGAGTTGCTCCAACAGAGCCTTGAGATGGAACGACTGGCACGAAATACGACGAAGCAGGAACCACATGGCTGACGAACGGTGGCTCGCCAGGCGAAAGAAATTGTTTGGCGATGACATCATTGAGCAGAGTGATGAGGAAAGCGTTGATGAATTCATTGGACGCATACGGGAACTGGAGACAGGTAGTGACCCCCATCACGAGGAACGACGCACCCTCATAGAAGAGGCTACGTTCGCTGTGGGCAATCCGACACTTAAACTAGACTTTAGAGATTCAGGAGATGCTGCCCTATGGAATATGCGTCATTCACTCGGACTTACCCCAATGATTCGCAGATTAATAAGCGGGCGTAATGGAATCTGACAACGATTATCAGATCAAGGGACCGCAGGATATTCTGCTGGATCTCCCACAGGAGCGGCTGACTTCCATTACCCGTGGCCGGGGGCCTCGTCGTGGGAACCTTGAGCGACTGCTGCGTTATTGGCGACCCATTATGAAGAAGCCTGGCGGATTCACGCGTTGTCGAGTCATCCTTGCCAACCATCCAGAGTTGTACCCGTTGGAAAGAATTTGCGCGTGGCTTCATCACGAGACCACTGGTAAATGGCCCAATGAGGGATGCCATCATCCTGGCATGAAGAACTGCAAGGGGAAACTCCGGAAGGTAACGCCGGGGTGGACAGATGACGAGTGGGGAAAGCGGATGCGCAAACGCTTCAAGAAGCGCATCAAAAAAGGAAAAAAAGATGCTTTCGGCGATGAATTTGTCTATGAAGAAGATTTCTTCTTTGGAGATTTCCTAGAGGTCAAAGATTCATTGGGTGGTAGCAACTATAATCCAGTAGTAACCGATGCTGATTTTAAGCACGCTTCGGGTGTGCTTCGCGACTTCGTAGACATGGAATCCTCCTTCGTTTCCTATCTCAGAGATTACGAAAATTGGGAAATAGAAGGAGAGGATGAAGTCGGCGATTTGATGAGTGTCAATTTCTCTCCTGGCGATTGCGGATGTGAGTAATGGAACTTAGTTACACTTATACGAAAGACGCCTCTTGTTGCCCTGGTGAAAATGTAACCATTACCATAAAGCGGGTTATTCTTGCCGACCTTTCCAAGCCGCGACCTTCAGGATTCATCTGTGGTCATCGCGCAGACATCGAGTCGGTTATCAACTACAAGGCCCTGTCGAAGCGGAATGGGAACACCCGTCAATACAGCGTGAAGCGAGTCGGGCTGGTCGGCTCTAGTAGTCGACTGGGACAGTCGGTGCAGGCCGTTGGTTCCATGCTCACGCCCGGCAACGTCAGTCGGATTCGCAGCCCAGTGAGATCCAGGCTTTATTCGGCGCTCACCCCGGGTATGGGGAGTTTGCCGGGCCGTGGTATTCGTGGACGGGAACGATCCTACCGATGCCCGGAGGGCTTCCAGTACGGAGGACGTTTTACCGACTCCGAACTTTCCACTTGTGGCCAGCAGTTGTTCGACTTCCCCAGCATTCTTGGCGAAACCATTGCAGCCATCCGCCGTTCCACACGAGTGGCAGTGGGGGCGCAAGTATCTCAGTCGACAGCGTTGGGTCGAGGACGCGACATTCCTGGGCAAAGCGAGAGGCGTGATCCGAACAGGACTATCCCCCGGGTCGGTCCTGCCAACAAGCAACTCCAGAAGCAAAAAGTTCAACAATTGATCCCCCAGATGGGCAAGCCGGACATCCAGGCTCATCGCATGATTCGTCGAGACGGGTTCGATTTGGAACCGGTTGTCACGCCAGCGGTACTGAGAACCATTCCCGACAACAGGGACATGGAGGGCGCGACCTACATGATGAGCATCGGGTCGGAAGGGATTGGTGGAGAGGAACTCGGCCTTCTGTCAAATACCGGCGTCACCAACCTGACCTATGTGCGAGATGACGGTACGAGCGTGTCGATAGCCAAAGTTCGAGAACTCACCGTCGGTGAACGAAGGAAACTCGGTCGCACAGTCAACGCCGCAATGAAACGGGAAGCCGGAGATGACGAACTGTCCCGACTCCAGTATGTCTCCGAAGAGACGGGCGATGGCATCCAAGTGATTGAGGGCGGCAGCACTCGGGCACCTAAACCCACGGGGGCAGGGGCACCTAAACCGACGGCAGCAGGGGTAACGGAACGCGCACCATCAAAGGCACCGGAACCCGAAGCGCCAGAATCAGAGAAAATCACCAGCATCAACGAGGCGTTGGCTCACATTTCTCAAGGTGGGAACCTGTCAGATATCGCCCCCTCCATTCTCGAAGAGGCTTTACGAGAGAAGAACGCTTTGGAGGTAACCAAGAAACTGGTTACGACTCCGCAGAAACGGCAATACGCTATTAGGAATTCGAAGAACAACTTTGAACACCTGCATGCTGCTTTTGCATCCGAGATTCAACATCACTTAGGTCTCAGTTCTCCAGATGTTGCTTTTGTCGGCAAAGGAAACAAACGGCGTTACCTGTTGCAAGACGCAGCCTCAACCCTGGAAGGTGGGATGGTCGATAGGCGAAAGACAGTCAACAACGCATCTCCGCGAGAGATGACGGCTATGTTGATCGCGGATATTGTAACCGGAATCAATAAGAGGTTGCCAACGTCCCTGTCGACGGTTAGTAATAAAGATAAAACACGGCTGGTTGCGGCAGACAACCCCTCAGATTTGGTTCCGTTAGATAAACTTAAGATCAGAGAGGCTGCACAACGACGGATAGAGGAGATGCGTTCTCTTCAGCCGGACGGTTTGTATGGCAAATATTTCGATTCTCTCCAAGCAACGCAACGAAGTCTCGTCCAACAGCAGTTGACTAAATTGATTCAACGTGCGGAAG
>Ga0302120_10000900_pt1 | contig 13768 bp, 11 predicted proteins | sample AG5_Bottom_MG_FD_203118 | JGI IMG/M metagenome (GOLD analysis project Ga0302120, IMG submission 203118) | Marine microbial communities from Western Arctic Ocean, Canada - AG5_Bottom | ecosystem: Environmental > Aquatic > Marine > Oceanic | place: Canada: Western Arctic Ocean | collected 2017-10-01 | reverse complement strand
CCATCACACGGCAACTCTTCGTTATCGATGCAAGGCGAGAAAAAGTCGCCGAAGTTGAGATCCCCGATGTTGAGATAGAAATAATCGGCCGCAGCCACCAGAAAATAGGCTTTGGAAGTCATCGCGGAAATATATTCACCATCGTCGCCCGAGGATGTTGTGATGAAAAAGGTGAACCACTGTCTGAAGATGAGGCATTGGCAAGGGTTAGCGTCATTGAGCAACAGATGGAAGAGGCACTAGGTAAAGGGCTGTTTCCAAATTGGATCGGGCCGCAACGCTTCGGGGCTGGACGGCCGGTTACCTCAAAGGTCGGCCGTCATGTCGTAGAAGGTGATTTCAAAGGAGCGGTGATGACTTATCTTGGTTTGGCCGGTGTGGATGAAGAACCTGAAGCGGAAGAGTTTCGTGCCGCTATTCGTGCCGACATGGATTTTTCCTCTGCGCTAAGTATTTGTCCTGTACGCTTAGGATTTGAGGCTACAATGCTATCTCACCTCGTGAATAAACCTGATGATTGGGTCGGTGCTTTTTGTCAACTCCCTCGCAATCTACAATTGATGACGGTTCACGCTCTTCAATCCGAGATTTTCAATCGCGCTCTTGGGATGCGTCTCGATTCAGGTCTCCCCTTGGCAACCCCAATTGAAGGGGATATGGTGGCACCTCTCGATGAACGAGGTTCTCCGAACCTAGAGCGCACAGTGGTTACCACCTCTAAGACCATGAGGCGAATCAGCAGGAATTGTCTGCTGCAGAGATTGGTGGTTGTCGGCACTCTGCCGGGAAATGAAATCAAACTACCTCAGGGAAAAGGTGGAAAAATTGAGTCCGCGGTAATCTCAGCGATGGGGATGGATGACATTGATTGGCGGGTTTCAGAGATTGCCCGCCTAACGACCAAAGGTAGCAGGAGGGCTCTAGTTTCTTCATTTACAGGATTGGCGGTAGATACCGTTCCACTCGCTGAAGGTGAGTCACTATCCAAGCGTTGGCAATCCGGGCCGCAAGAGGGTGATCTCTGGCATCCCGAAGGAGCTTGCATTCGCTTTCGTTTCACTTTACCACCAGGCGCATACGCAACGACGTTTTTGCGAGAATTCATGCGAGTTCCACTACGGCAACTCTAAAGAAAAACGCATATAGAATTTATTGGAGAACTCCTCGGAGAACTTCTCGGGTTGGAACTACACTCACAGAAGGCCCATCTCGAGGACTTCTACTTCCCCGATTCCGACGATTCCGTTAACCCGGTGCTCAAAAGCGTCAACCAGCCCCTCGCCATCATTCATCACAACATGCATTTGAATGAATTTCAGGCCGAAAGCCAAAGGTTTGAGTTCAAGTAACTGAATGTGATAGGTATCATCGCCCAAACCATTCAAGTTATTCATTATGGAATCATAATCAATATATTCGGCATCGGCAGCCAGAATCTTATACGTTATCGCAACTTCTCCCAAAATTATCACCTCTCAAGGGCCTTGAAAACCGCACGATGTGCAACTATATTCAACCGCTTGATTACGACAGCGGGGACTGCGGCCAATTTGAGTGCCGCATTTCGGGCAGGGAAGAGAGGTTGAACCAGACTCAGTGAGCGGAACTCCACTCGAACTACAAACGCCCGCTCGCTCTACCATTAGATGTCCTCGCAACGACCCGCCCAACGACTATCACCTTTCAAGGTTGCTCAAATGATAGGTGCAACGACAGGCACAACTGGAGTCTATGATTCGACTATTGTGAGACTACCATATCGTCCAGTGCTGACCACCAATTCGCCGTTCTGAACTCGGCACCAACCGTTGTTTATTCGTACGACATCCCCTGATTTCACGAGATTCACATGCTCACCCCAAAGAACGATTCCCACAATACCGGTCTCGTCTCTGCCGACCGCTGAACATACCAGCCCAGAATACCGACTACTGGTGACTATACGCCGTGGGTATTTACGCAGTAAAAGAAGGTCGAGTGAACGAACGAATCTCTGCCCTTGCAGGTCGACGACTTTCTGCATTTTAGTTCCGATATACTTCCTCTTCTCAACATCTCTCGACCCCACCGGTTGCCCACTGACGTTTGGTCGCTCATAGTTTTTCGGAATGCCCGAGTCGTTGGGATTCACCAGTTCGCTGGTTTGGTCGATATGTTTGTTCAATTTACAGTTTTTTTCAATCATGGTTCTCAAACTTCGAGGGGTAGCAATGACTTATCAATCCTCGACCAAGAGATACGGTGAAAGTGAATCTGTCTACCGCAGGTAGTAAAGGTGAAACTAATCCGACTCAGTACGCTTCAAAACTCGGAAACCGACTGTCGAAGATTCAATCTCTTCGCCACTTTCATTGCCATCTAGATGGCTCATCAATGTTTCCCAGCGTTGTCTCAAGGACATATCTGGAGCCTTCCAAGGCTGGTGATTGCGGCAGATGATATAGACCTCAGACGAAGCATTTCTACTGGCCTCAGGGGAAAATCTTCGCACCTTGGAAAAATGTTCCTTTAGCACCGCAATCAATTCATCGATACCGGTACCTTGGAACACCTTGGTCACAAAAGAACCACCGGCGCACAGTAGGGGGAGTGAGAAATCCAATACCTTGGCTACCAGGTCGATGCTCACCGCTTGGTCGGTTGACCAGTTCCCCGTTATATCTGGGGAGATGTCGGATACCACTACATTGATAGGACGTTCATTCAATTCCTTGACCACCCTTTCTTGTGTCGCAGAATCAGTGATATCGCCGGCCAAAAGATTGGCGCCATCTACCGGAATGCAAGGCACGAGATCAACTCCAATCACCTCGCCTTCGTGGCCGGACAATTCCACTGCAACCTGTGACCACCCACCGGGGTAGCAACCTACATCGAGGATTACATCTCCAGCGCTAATCAAATGATAACGATCTTGAATCTGGCGCAGTTTCCAGGCTGAACGGGTTCGGTAGCCCTCCTCTTTTGCTTGGCGGCGCCACGAGTCACGGCGGCTCTCATTTACCCAACGGTTCGACATCTTAGCAGAACGTCGGAACCGCTCTCAGTGATGAATGCGCCGGGTGATAGGTGGTGGAAAATGACTTGTGCCGGGTATGTTTGGCAACGGGTGATGGGAGTGCGAAGGCGTTTTCTTGCCACGGTGATGGCATGGCTGGCGTTGTCGCTATGCGTCACCCCCGCGACAGCATATTCGACAAGTCCCGGCAGTCTGTTAGAAGATAACATTGTGGTATCTGGCGGTGATGCGGTATTGGTCGAGGTATACACTGCAACTTGGTGCCCATCCTGTGCAGAACTCGATGATATCCTAGCGGTTTTACGCAGCGAGCACGATGGCAGATTGGCTCTGATGACTCTCCACCCAAGCGACGGTGTAGATGTATTATCAACGCTCGCTTCCTCACACCGCCTCGACCGATTACAAGCCAATACCGCCAAGTTGACTGGCACGCCAACCATCTACATGGAGAGTGAGGTCGCCAGTGAAGGATTGGTGTCTGGTTCGCAATTCAGTTCGACTTTATTCAACTTTGAATCTAATCTTAGAGACCGCACCGAAATTACACTGAGCGCCCGACAAAGCGGAGATATCCTCTCACTCGACATCACCGCTACCATCGATGGTGACGACGACTTTGCGAATACTCAGATTGCGGTGATGATTGGTGATGACGACCCGATAGTACCTGACGGAAACCTAGCCGCGGGAGCTGGTCCCTACGATGCAACCTTACATTCATTGTTTGAAGTCGAAATCAGCGATGCTAGTATTCCGATGTTCGATGCCTTTCCAAAATTACACTGGACGGTAGCCGACTACCAATTCAATAATTCCGAGGTTTCTTTTACGCTGTATCTTATTCAACCGGAGTCACAAGCAAATTCCACTACTATCATCGTCACCCACGAGGTAATGGAGGAGTTTGTGGCGAATTCAACTGTAGATACATTTGCCGCGGTCAGCATCATCCAGGAAGAAACCACCAAATCCACTAGAGCAGGATGGCAATGGTTGGTCGGTGGAGTACTTATCTTGGGGCTACTAATCTTGGCTGATTCGCATTTCCGCACGAATCGCGCCGGCGCCAAGGTCGACGAAAGTGAAGAATAGTTAAATTGACCTCAGTGCAACGTTTTTCCGCCCGCGGCCAAGACCCTGCACATTGACCTCTATCAAACATCGGTTTGCCCGCCTACACCGATTTAACCGTGAGTTTAATGTGCTTGAACTTCACTACATGTTATTGATGGAACAACCCAACGAATACGAAACCGAGAAGGCCACCACCTCACATCGAGAGTGGCTGGTCGAATACGATGTAGTCAATGGAGATGGTTTGAAGCACCAACACTTGTCGATATTGAATGGCAGTGATATACAAGATGTGCAAGTGGCGATATTCACAGAACTGCGCAATATGTATCCACACTCGGATCGATTGGAAGTCACCATCACCAGATTAGAGCCAATTTCCACTCACACAGAAGTGAAGAAATTCGATTTGGATACCTCATACACTTCTTGAGTACGAGCCATACCAGCATTACGGAAAACTAGCCACTGCATGGCATGTATCTTTGCAGGTACAGTTTCTGTCAACAATGGGCGCAAATGAATCTTGATTATTCTTCTTCACTTGAAGTGGTGGGCTTGACATATCCGCCCCTCGATTTCCTCTCAGTGCGGATTCCAGCAAGGTTTTTGCTCTTCGCATCAATATTTTTTTCTCCATCGGTTAACCAAATTGCCTCATTCTTGAAGTTCAGCAATTTGAAGAAAATTACCAGACTGGCGATATCGGCGATATGGGCGACAGTACAATATTGACAAAATACTCCATCTAGCGGAAATATTTCAACATATACGAGATAAAGAGCCACTAGAGCGCCTATTGCAGAGAATCCAACTCCGGCTTTCAGATGGGTCTCGACCCAGTCTGCAGCAGGCTCCTTGATTACCGACAAAGCCAACCAACCCAACATTGTGAAGGCGAGCATTCCGATGAGTCCCCAAGGCGCGCCCAATAATGGCGCCGTGTTGTATTTGTCATCAGCGATTACACTGGCACAGTCGAATACGCTGAACGCAGAACATCCGATTCCTGAACTACCCATCTCATGGAATTTGTTGTGAAACCACAGCGTGTGAGAACTCACAGTAAATCCTCCGAAACACACCAATAGCAGGCCGCTAAGCAAACGATCTCGTCGACTTGAAAGCCACTTCATCTTATCTTTGGAAGAGCCGATTAAGGTAGCAATTCTGCCCCCCAGGGGTGAAGCGATGACTATACCGCTGGAGACAAGGCTGATGTGAAAAATGATCCACCAATCCATCAGTTACCACCACTTCCGAAAATCTCGTACAACTTTCCACCGAGTTGGTCACAACCGCCATCTTGCGCCGAATTGAACTCGACCAAGCCGTTTGGCTTAAGCAGGAAACAGGTAGGGGTGCCCTGCAAGTTCCAATCACCCAAGGATTTTCCTGGTAAGTCATCAACATAGTAGAACAGATTACCATCAGTCCCTTGGTGGATGTCACCAGGACGGTCAGCGCAATTCGAGCCACCACCTTTGCAGCCCATGAATTCGGTCTTGTCTTGGAATGCCTCGATCTCTGCCCTAGATCCTTCATGCCCATTGATATTCAACTCCGCTACGACCACGATTGTGATTATCACACCACCGAATTGGGCATCTATCTGTGACATGGTTTCGGCATCTCGCCAGCAATATGGACAATCCGTATCCATGAATTCTACCACGAACCAACGGTCAGTAGTAAGGTCCCCATCCCAAGAATCATTGAATTTTGAATAGAGATCAAAGGAAAACCACGCCGAATTGGCTATCCTTGCTTCACCGGTGATGTTAGGAGGCATCTCGCCTTTGTTGACGCCGATAATCACCGGGTCAGTCGAAACTGCGATGAGCATCAAACCGATGAAGAAGACCGACACTACAACTAAGAAACTGCTCAATCTCCCATCGGCCGCATCATCTTGGAATAGTCGTCGGCACGGGCTGGCATTGTCATCTTTCATCATGTAATCCAATCTCCTCAATCAGTGCTTTAGCGGTATGGCGTATCGCGCCTTCGCTATCAAAGGTACTCTCAAACCCAGTAGCATTCAGTCGCTCAACCGCAAGCGAAGCCTTAGGAACATCTCCAGCCCAACCGCGCGAACCACCCGTGTATTCTATTGAAACCTCTCTCAGGCCACTCTCCTCGACGACGATTTCAGCGATACGACGTACACTGCAAACGTCACCGGAACCTAGATTATAATAGTTCAAAGCATCATCGGCAGTGGACACCAGATGGTAAATCGAGCGAGCGCAATCTCGAACTTCGATATAGGATTTGGCTTGATTACCGTCCCCTAGAACTTCGAGTCTAGTGGGGTCATTCTTCAATTTGTGAATGAAATCAAAGATTACGCCGTGGGTGCCGCGCTCACCGACAACGTTGGCAAAGCGGAATATCCAGGCCTGTAAATCAAAGGTTCCAACCCATGCAGAGATTAGGGCTTCACTCGCCAATTTACTCGCCCCATACAAACTGATAGGGAATAATGGCCCGTAATCTTCGGGAGTAGGCATCACTGAGGCCTCGCCATAGACAACACTGGAAGAGGCGAAGGCAATTTTCTTGGTTCCAGCCACCCGCATAGCCTCAAGCACGTTGTAGGTTGCAATCGTCCCTTGTTTCAAGTCGGTATCGGTGATTTCGGTACCGAGGCGTATATCCGGGTTTGCCGCCAAATGGAAGACGATATCTATGCCAACCATATTCTCTTTCAATGTATCGAGATCCAGAAGGTCAGCCTTGACTATCTCCACCGAACTGCCAGAATCAAGATGGTGCTGGAGGAAGTGCGGCTTTCCACTTGACAGATTATCATATACTACCACACTATTGCCATTTTTCACCAATATATCTACGAGGTGTGAGCCAACGAAGCCTGCACCGCCGGTTACCAATATGTGCATGTCCTTCATCGCCCCGACTTTGGCCCTTGGTATGAGGGTTTTGATTATCAGGCTATTTCTAATCTAGTGTAACGCATGGCGCATGGGAATCAATGGGAATAGCATCGAACTAACCGCAGCAATTTTCTTCCACCTAATAGTTGAAGGTTTTTCAGTTTCAGCATTACCATTTCTTGCACGAAGTGATGCAATAGGACATTTTCACTTTCCCCTGCACTCCCTGCGGCAGAGATACCTATCAGGCAAACATCGGCTCATCTACCGGACTCGGCACAAATCCGATTGGAGAATACAATACGACATTCGAACAAATATCTCGAAACTAGTATTTTCTATAGCACCGTGCAAGGAGAAATAAAAATGAAAAAAACAAATGAAAAGAGCAACGACAGCTCACAACAGCAGGAATTATCCTCGCTGTTGGTGGGCTATGTACGAAAGAGCAATGCAGGCGGAGCGGTCAAGGTGTCTATCAACACCGCGTCCTTCGCCGATTGTGAAACCTATACGACCAGCGACGGCCAAACGTATGTACAATTGGTCATTAGTATTGGTGCGCTCAACCGAGTATTGTCGGGAGAGCGGGCGGTTACCACCCTCAGCCAACTACAAGGCTGAAACAATAAGGTCCACCAATTCCGGCATCGCCGCGGAACCAGCATTCTATCCCTGCGGGGATGGGGTGCTAAAACTCTATTATTGATGAAAGGAAAAAGGTGTTCAAACTAACACTACGTGTTGATATAGATGTGGAACTATCAAATAGGGCCCACTTAGCCGATAACAACATGGAAGTCGCTTCGGGTAAGCCCAAGGCTGAACATCCGTTAATCATCGCCGGCTTGCCGATGTATAATGAGGAAGAGACGATAGGCACAGTAATCCGCCGCACTGCGAAATTCGTCGACAAAGTAATCTGCGTCGACGATGGTTCCTCTGACTCTAGCGCCCGAATCGCCGAAAAGTGCGGCGCAATCGTCGAGCGCCACCGATTCAATCGCGGCTATGGTGGCGCTTTGAAGTCAATATTCAGTATCGCAAGAGATATTGATGCTGATATTTTAGTCACCCTCGACAGCGATGGGCAACATAATCCAGCAGATATCCCATTGCTAATCGAGCCGATTCTAGCCGGTGAAGCTGATATTGTCATAGGTTCGCGTTTCATCGATGGTGGCAACAGCGTTGAAATGCCAGCATATCGTAAACTTGGAATCAAGGTTATCACCGCCGCTTCAAACTTATCGAGTGAGTTGGGGATCAAGGACACTCAGAGTGGTTTTCGGGCATTTTCACGCGCCGCTCTTGAACGCCTTCGCTTTGATAGCGAAGGTATGGAGTTGAGCCTTGAGATCTTCGAGGATGCTCGGGAAAAGAATCTCTCCATCAAAGAGGTCCCGACAATCATCCGGTACGATGTGCCAAAAGGCAGCCGTTTCACAGCAATAAGCCACGGATTCTCAATTCTTTCCTATGCGATGATTTCGCTGTCGCAAAAGAAACCTATTCTAGTGCTCGGACTTCCCGGCGCTGGATTACTGGCCACTGGCGCGGCATTAGGGATGCGGGCAATCAACTCGGTCGAGGATATCGCAGAAGTCACCGTCGGTCCAGGCCTGACAGCCGCATGGATTGGGGTTCTAGGTATCTCACTGATTGCCACTGGAGTAGTGTTGCAAAGCGCCAGGTCTATTCTTCGACTGCTGATTGTCAGGGAATTCGGTATCGATTAATCCCTCTAAGTACGTGTATCAAAGCATCCTAACTCAGATTTAGGTTTCTTGGCTGACCCTCTTCGATACCCCCAAGTCCGGCACTTCATTGTAGCAAAGTGGGGTGAAGTTATTCTTGTTGGTCGTTTGGCCGTTGCCATGGACAGTGACGCCAAAGGCTCAGGCGGCAACGCCTTAGCAAATTGGCTCACAGATGTCCGCAACAAGGAATGGTACGTAAAGAGCAGTGCCGCCACTCGAGCACTAAATGAAAAAATCGAATCCACCATAGAGGTGACGTGGGAAAAGGCACATGGCGGATTGGACCGCTTATATGCGACCATTCTTGAAATGCCAAAGGTCACTGTCGCCCTTATGATAATCATGGCAGCATGGTTCGGCTGGGTCGGTTCGGATTTTCAATCGCTGATTGAGGATGATGTCGAGATATTCCTCCCCGAAGGCGCTGACTCAACCGAGCTGCTGTTAGAGGTGCGAGAGGAATGGACAACAGATGTCGCGATTATCTATATTCAATCCAGTAATGCACGAATCGGCGGTGGTGAGGGAGATAATATAACCGAAAAACAAATTCTCGAAGAGATTTCCTGGGTTGAGGGAGACGAAGATAATAGAGGTGCTGGCGAGAATAAACGTGGCGTTGACTGGGATAAAGAAGACCACGGGAGAAATGATGGCGCTCTATGGGTCATCTCTATTGCCCAAGTCGTCAAGGAAGTAAACAGCAGTGACGGACGCTTCAATGTAGCACTTTGCGACCACGGGCTGCAAAGTCGCATAGGAATTGAATTGGATTGTGAAGAACGCAATGAACAGATAGGCACCGGTGGCGAATACACTATTCCCGACCAAGAAAAAATCAATGAGATTCTTGAGCAGGCACAGGAGCTGGTCGACTCTCTTGTCAAGGATACAAATGACGATGGAATATACGACACCACAGCCATCATCATCGGCATGAATCACGACATGTCTACAACTGGAGAATATATTGACTTCGAAAGTTATCTTAACCATATTGATGATATCATCAATTTGACCAACCGCCCCAATGACATGCGTCTGACAACTATGACTCTAACCGGTTTGACCAAAGTCCTTGAGGATGTATCCGAAGAAATTTTTGAAGACTTAAAGGAAATGATGCCCATTTCACTGCTTCTGGTAGTTGTTGTTGTCACAGTTCTACACCGCTCGTGGAAAATCGTAGTCATCACCGGATTACCGATTTGTATGGCTTTAGCCGTCACATTCGGCTCAGCGGTATTACTAGACATGACACTGACGCCGATGATTGTCGCCACTGGTCCGATATTGATCGGTCTCGGTGTGGACTATTCATTACATATGATAAATCGAATCGAAGAATCCCGTAACAGGATTATTGATCGAGAAAATGAGGAAAACTACGAACGCCGAAAGCGAGGAGAAGGTGAAGAGGGAATTTCGGAACTCTGGGACCCCCATGTCTATCGCCAAGCCGTATTGGAGATGACCAAGACAACCGGGGTAGCGGTATTTTTCTCGGCCATGACCACCATAATCGGTTTCTCGGTGATGATTATGCCGCAAATCGTCCCTGTGATACCGATTCGCTCGGTCGGCATGACCCTATGCATCGGAATATTCGCAACCCTGATTTTCAGCATCATATTAGTCCCGACACTGGGGTGGTTATTGCGCTTCCACAAACGTGAAAACCCCCTAGCCTGGGGTAAGATTAGTCAATTCCCCATCAAACATTTCGGTGTAGTTCTAGTGATTGCAGGAATAATTACCGCCTATGGCGCTTACATTTTGGAAGAGGAGATGAATAAGCCGATTACCGGTTCTTCCGATGCCCCCGATGGCATCATCTCACTAGAGACTTTAGCAACCTACTCCGAGCAATTCGGCTCGGGTCAAACCTCGATGTTTATTTTCGATGCTGAGGAGCGTGGCGACGTGAACAATACCAAGGCCATTCGCGACCTTCCGGTTCTCGATGCAATGGATAGAATCGAGCAGAAAGTTGCTGGAATTGAACATACCAATACCACCAGCGTGATAACTTTCTTCAAGAGCATCCCGGTGAATGTAGAACTTGTCGGCGGTGTTTCACTCTATCAGGGAAGCCTTTGGGATTTCCTCCACGATGAATGCTGGGAAAGCAACGACCCGGTCGAATGTAACGTCTGGCTGGCACTAGACGCAACTGGGCCCGAAGGGAGGGAGGGATTACGCAAGGACTTGGTGAATGTCGCTTTCGATACCCTTTCTTCAGAAGTAAAATGGATGTTGTTGAATGAAGCCGATAGCAAGTCGTTGGTCTATGTCACTCAACCCTACATGAATCTAATTTATGCTGGCGGTCTGCGTGACCAAATTGATGAGATCCTACTAAAAGAACCTGAAGAACCAGGTACGAAGGCAACCAAATTGACAGGGGGGTTGCCGGTTTCCCTCGACATCAACAAGGGGATTCACGACACTCAAGCTTATACCACGATAGTAACACTACTCGTTTTGATTCTGGTCTTGACGGTCGTTTTTAGAAGCCCGCGGCTGGGACTTTACACAATGATTCCGGTCGCTGTCGTCATCTTGTGGCAACCATTGCTGATGCGTTCAGGTGATGTCAACGTCAACATTTTCACGGCGATGATAGGAACCATCGTCTTCGGCATCGGTGTCGACGACGCGATACATGTGATGCACCGGATTCGCGAAGAGGGTGAAACGGCGGTAGGCATGACCAAAGCGGTGGAGCACACCGGTCAGACTATTTTCGAGACTTCTTTGACCACGGTTGCCGGTATGGCGGCTGGTTTCTTTGTCTCGTTCCCCGGCCTAGAGAACTTCTTCGTAGTCATGATGCTGCTGATCGGTTTTGCATTCCTTACCTCTGCATTCCTCCTACCAGCCGTTCTTACCGCCCACCATAAGGTGCTGGGTGCGCTTCTGGGTAAAGAGAAATGGGGAGATTTAGAAGGCTCTCCTTCACTGGATAATGCCGAAGTGGTCGAGGTAGAATTACTGGCTGACAGTTGACCGCCACTCCCCTCGCATATGCTTCGCGTGGACAATAAAGAATAGCATGGCCCGGACAAGTAGTTGGAGGTGTAGGGAATAAGCCCCTTTCTGTTCACCGTTTACCGGCTGACCACATTCAACTTTGCATCCTACCCGCCCCTATGCGTGCCGCCATAGCAGGGCTGTTTGGACTTGCTCCGATGGGGATGCTCGTCTCATCGAGGGCTGGGCAATCTCGTCCTTTAGGATTCATCGTACACACCCAGTCTCGTTCGTTTCTGCTGCATTGTCCTAGCCATCTCTGACCACGTTCTTATTTCGCCATCTGCACTACGGAGAGGGGACTTTCCTCAGGGTCGAACCCTGTCAGCGGTCCTCCTACACCTCCGTCCGGGGGCTGCCTTGCTCGCATTTGAACCCTATCATTGCTGAGGTGGGGGTTGATATCCGCCATGCGCATATGGATCAACATATCCAGTATATGCAGAACCTTCGACATTGTCGGACGGATGTGATGGTTGTTGATGCTCCCCTACAGGTGGGGGTTTAGGATACTGTTTCTGTGTACCCAATTGGTCGACGATTGCCGTTTGATTGGCCACTTCTTCTTCCCAATCTTCATCGTCGACCCAAGTTTCACCACTACCACCCTGTCGCATTAGAGCAACGAAGACAATCGATAATACTGCCATCAATCCAACCGCCAGCCAGATGTAAATCGCATCTACACCAGCAACGCTATTCCCAAAAAATCCATCAGAAGTTGTCTCGACAATACGCAGAGTAGGGCCATTCTCTATCTGGCCGGTACTGATAATGGTAGCTTCAATCCATACAGCCCCCAGTCCGTTGAGATTCCACACCGAATCAGAGGTATTGTGCGAGCCGGCCTCGATGTAGAGGGAAGTTTGGTCAAGTTCTTCCCTCGTCCCACCGGGCCTGACTACCTCGACCAAAATTTCGACTTGACCACCGAGTTTCCCACTGTTGTGTACGGTTATGCTGATGGTCACACTCTCGCCTTCATTGAGGTCTCCCCACTTGGAATATTCGATATCGCTACGCTGCATCGAGAAAAATGGCGCTCTTTGCTCAACCGGCCAAGTTCCGAGTGGAATTACTTCCGAGTTGAGCAAATCATCGAACTGATTTCCAGCCATATCGGCACCGACCAACCAAATAATCAATTCCAGCGCTGCAAGGTCAGCATCATCCTCAAGCACAGAGGAAATGTCGAAAATAGACAAGACTGGAATCGACTGCCCTGAAAATCGGTTTTCCATGAATGTAGGTGTGATTACACCTTCAGCCACCGGCAGGGTACCAGGAAGGGAATCGAGTGGCTGGATTCTCCAATTGACCTGCATTGAGGCAGGATTCAACTGTTCTAGTTCCTTCACTCGTATTTCGATCTCAAGCTCTGACAAATCTTCCATGGTTAGGACAGCGGTCGGTCGTGGTGAGAGAACTTCAGTCACCACCGGAGCATCTCCATCGACAACTATCCACATCACCGGGGTAGAGCGGTCAGTCAAATCATCGGCATTAGTGGGGAGGTTGGCAAGTTCAACATTCAGTGGATGGTCACCCGAGGTCATCGGCATCTCAAGATTGGCGACAAATCCACCGCCACTGGCCAATACCGTGTGGCGCTGGCCATCGAGTAGAATGGCGACATCGACAGGCGCATTCACCAGCAATCCATCCGATGACCACATCACCTCGCCCTGAATGGATGCCGCAGCACCCGGCCTAACCCATGCACCTTCACTATTAGGCACTGAATCATCAATACTTACATTCATTGAGGAGCGAGAAATCATCATATCTGGGGAATACCGCCAACGCATTTCGGGCAATAAGGAGTAGGAGCTCTGTCCAGCACGGTCAACCACCTCAACTGCTGGTTCACGCGACAGATAGGAATCAGGCAACAATGTCCACTGCAATTGGAAAGTGACTCTCATTTCCATTACGGATGAATAGGGAGTGGTATTTCCGTAGCGCGCCCCTAAAACACAGGA
>Ga0302120_10000897_pt1 | contig 13796 bp, 14 predicted proteins | sample AG5_Bottom_MG_FD_203118 | JGI IMG/M metagenome (GOLD analysis project Ga0302120, IMG submission 203118) | Marine microbial communities from Western Arctic Ocean, Canada - AG5_Bottom | ecosystem: Environmental > Aquatic > Marine > Oceanic | place: Canada: Western Arctic Ocean | collected 2017-10-01 | reverse complement strand
ACCAATATTCATGCCTTGGTAAATTTGCGCTGAGTCTACCGAAATAATTTCACAGGCACGCTGCTGCACCAGCTCTACAGCTAAATCTGTTTTACCTGCAGCAGTTGGGCCCATAAGAAAAATGGCTGGGGGTAATTTTCCCGTTTGTAACTCAGTAGGAGACACCTGCTATTGCCCTCGCATAAACAGTTTATCTAGCTCAGATAAGGTCAGCTGGGTCCAAGTGGGACGCCCATGGTTACATTGACCACTGCGTTCGGTAATTTCCATATCTCGCAATAGTGCGTTCATTTCCACATGGTTTAACCTTCGATTAGCCCGCACTGCACCGTGGCACGCCATGGTGCCTAACAGCTCATTATGGGCCGCCCGAATACGGTCACTACTGCCATAGGTGACGACATCTGCCAATACATCACGAACTAATTGCTCAACGTTAGCGTGTTGCAACAAACTAGGAACCTGCCTCACCACTAAACTTTCTGTGCCAGATCTATCAATCACAAAACCTAACTCAGTAAATAACTCTTCCTCTACTTCAACTTGATCCGCTTCACGGGAGCTCACAGCCATGGATATAGGCACTAACAGAGGTTGAGCTTTAATACCTTGCTCTGCCCATGACGTTTTCATCTTTTCGTAAACAATGCGCTCATGGGCTGCGTGCATATCCACAAGCACTAAACCTTTAGCATTTTCGGACACAATGTAGATGCCATGGAGCTGAGCCACAGCATAGCCCAGAGGGGGCACCTGCCCGGCCTCTGTCGTAGAGCCCAATAATGGGGCTGAATCGCCATGCAGGCTGGCATATACTTTAGCCTGTTCTTGCATTTGAAGAGGAGTATGTTGGTTTAACGCCCCACTAAGCCAAGGCATTTGCTGCATACTTGATGAGGTAGGGTTGCCTGCAACCTGCCCCAAATCCACCTGCGTTTGGCCTGAAAATACGCCCGCCTCAAGCCCTTGAGGCTGATCCGGCATTACACCAAGCTGTTCAATGCCGCCACCTGTAGGAGTTTCTGGTCGTACTTGAGCCAAGGCTTTGTGCAAACTGCGAAAGATAAAATCATGCACTAATCGGCCATCACGAAAACGCACTTCGTTTTTAGTGGGATGCACATTCACATCCACATTCGAAGGTTCTAACTCTAAGTACAAGACAAAAGCTGGATGGCGCCCATGGTACAACACATCGCGATAAGCCTGACGCACAGCATGCCCTACCAACTTGTCCTTCACCACGCGGCCATTAACAAAAAAATACTGCAGATCCATTTGACTGCGAGAGAATGTCGGTAACCCAACCCAGCCCCATAACCTCAACCCCGGCGCCTCCATTTCGATATGCAGAGCTTGCTGCATAAAAGCCGGGCCACAAACACTCGCCACACGTTTTTCTTGGGCGGCTTGAGTATCTGCTGGACGTAAGTTATGAATCACTTTTTGATTATGCTTAAGGCTAAAGGCGACATCAAATCGGCTTAACGCCAACCGTTTTATCACTTCTTGTAAATGGCCAAATTCTGTTTTTTCTGTACGTAAAAACTTACGCCTCGCCGGTGTATTAAAGAACAAATCCCTCACTTCCACGCTGGTGCCAACAGGGTGGGCAGCAGGTTGTAATAGAGCCTCCATGTCACGACCTTGGGTTATGACTTGCCAAGCACTCACTTGGTCCTGCGTATTTGAGGTCAGTGTTAACCGCGATACAGAACTCACACTCGCCAGGGCCTCCCCACGAAAACCTAAGCTCTGCACCGATTCTAAATCTTCTAGAGTGGCAATCTTACTAGTGGCGTGACGACTTAATGCTAAGGCTAGATCTTGTTCACCAATGCCGGTGCCATTGTCACGCACGCGCATTAGCTTTACGCCACCTTGCTCTACGTCTACTTCAATTTTATTGGCCTGGGCGTCCAGGCAGTTTTCCAACAGCTCTTTTATTACCGAGGCAGGACGTTCTACCACTTCACCGGCGGCGATTTGGTTAGCCAAGCGTGGGCTGAGTTGGTGGATTTTTGAAGTCATTTAAGGCTCGCGGTCAGTAGTGGGCAAGTCATTTAGCTTGCTGGAATAATAAGTGTTTTACCAACTAATAATACAGATTTACTGGTCATTTTATTGGCAGCTTGCAAACGCTTTACGCTGGTATTAAAGCGCTGAGCAATGCCCGAAAGCGTATCACCAGATACTACCTTATAAGAGCGTAACTTACGCCCTGCCTCTACGACAGAGGCGATGTAAGTATTGGCTATGGGGAAACTGTAGAAGTAGCTTTTTAAGCCTCTAAAAATAGCATTAGCCATTTTTTTTTGATATCGCTGAGTGCGCAGCTTCGCTGCCTCACCGGGGTTGGAAATAAACCCGGTTTCCACCAATATAGACGGCACATCTGGCGACTTAAGCACCATAAAGCCTGCCCTTTCAACGTATTTCTTATGCAATTTAGCAATCTTGCCCATATTACCAAGGACCTCCTTAGCGACACCCTGGCCAGTAGTTTGGCTGTAATTCATTGACATATCGAGCAAGGTCATAGCTACATCGTCTTCTTTGTCTTCCAAGCTTATACCACCGATACCACCGATTAAGTCGGCATCATTTTCTTTTTGCGCCAACAATCGTCCCATTTCGCTAGACGCTCCATGGGAAGACAGTACCCACACGGAGGCACCTTTAGCTTTGCCGTTTTTAAAGGAGTCAGCATGTACAGAAATGAATAAATCAGCATTGGCTTTACGGGCTTTTTTGGTACGCCCCCTTAAGCTTATATAATAATCACCGGTGCGAATGAGCAATGGCTCGAAGCCTGGCTCCTTTTTAATCAGGGCTTGTAGCTCCTTAGCAATGCCTAACACCACATGTTTTTCTTGTAATCTTTTACCACCAAATTTGGGACCCAGAGCGCCCGGATCTTCACCACCGTGGCCTGCGTCGATGGCAATCAAAATATCCCTTTGACTATCCAACAGATCCAAGTTACTTAGGGTTGTGGTTTGTGGTTGTAACGGTTTTATTACTGTGCCTTTTGTTGGCGTAGGTAACGTTTTTTTATAGTTGAACAAATCCACTACTAAGCGATCGCCATAACTTGCATTAGGTGGCAAGGTGAAAATTTTATGACTGGTTTTGTAGGCTAAATCTAGCACTAGACGTAATTTATTATCGCTGCGCTGGCTAGAACGAATGCTGCGTATAGGGCTGTTAGTAAAGACTAATTTAGCAAGAGAGGTAGACAGAATGCTACGATCAATATCAATCACTAAACGATCTGGGTTAGTTAGGGTGATTTGCTCAAAAGTCACCGCAGCAGACGTATCTAGGACCAGCCGGGTATTATCTGGTGCTGGCCAGATACGTATATTTTCTATGTTCGCAGCGTAAGTAGCGGTCGACACACAGGTCAATAAAAGCAGTAACCACACTCTCATTGTTGAACACCCTGCAAAATAGTATCACCCGTACTCGTTTTCGCCACAAAGGTAAGTTTACGCCCGCGCTCCAAAGGATGGATCGTTAGTACAACATCGGCTGGGGGCAAATAACCCAAGCCTTTATCTGGCCATTCAATCAAATTAATAGTGCTCCCATCAAAGTAATCCCGAATACCTATGTATTCCAACTCTTCTGGGTGGCCCAAGCGATATAAATCGAAGTGATTTAGTTTTTGCTGTTCAAATTGATAGGGTTCCACCAGGGTATAAGTAGGGCTTTTTGTCGCACCTCGATGACCAAAATGACTCATAATACCTCGAGTAAAGGTGGTTTTTCCCATGCCCAAATCACCCTGTAGAAACACTGTTGCGCCTTGTGCACCAGCACCTAGTGCCTGCCCAAACTGCCTGCCTAGAGCCACCATTGCATCTTCGCCGTGGGCTTGTAGTTGGTACTCTAGGAACATGGACTCAACAATCCTACTTAGTGGATAATTTATTAGAGTGCAATATAGCCTAAAAGTGCAATAAAAACCGCCTATCTCGCAGGTATTTCATTGGTTTTGTTTCATTTTTAGAGATTCGTGTTATTCGACTAGGTTAGAATAAGTGCTATGCCAACACTAAACTCACCTTCGCTAACGATACCCGTGCCACTAACGTCGCAACAACTTGCAGACCTAGCCATGAGCATCAAACAGCTTGCAGGCCAATTTGGCTTTGCCGATTGCGGAATTACTGATACCGACAACGAAAGCGCTGGCGCACAGTTAGAGCAGTGGCTAGATCTTGGCTACCATGCCGACATGGATTACATGAGCAAACACGGCAGCAAACGTTATCGTGCACAAGAGCTGGTGCCGGGCACAAAGCGTATCATTTGTTTACGCATGGATTACCTAGACCCTAAACTAACCACCCTAAGCACCCTACAAGATGGTGAGCAGGCTTATGTGGCTCGCTATGCTCTTGGTAGGGATTACCACAAATTAGTGCGCAAGCGCCTGGCTCAACTTAGCAGAGCCATTGAAGCTTTGATCGGCCCATTTGGCCATCGTGTATTTGTAGATAGCGCACCCGTGCTAGAAAAACCCCTTGCCCAAAAAGCTGGCCTTGGCTGGCAAGGCAAGCATACCTTACTCATCAACCGTAAACAGGGCTCGTGGTTCGTGCTTGGTGAAATTTTTGTTGATCTTGCACTACCCATAGATGAGCCTTACCAAAAAGACCACTGTAGCCGCTGCCAATCTTGTATTACCGTGTGCCCCACTGCAGCTTTTCCGAAACCCTATGTGCTGGATTCCAACCGTTGCATCGCTTATCTAACCATTGAGCACAAAGGTAGTATTCCACTTGAACTGCGCCCACTAATGGGTAATCGGGTATTTGGTTGTGATGACTGCCAGCTGGCCTGCCCATGGAATCGCGCACCTGGTGCCACCCAAGAAGATGACTTCAAACCTCGCCACGGTTTAGACCAAGCCAAATTGGCAGAACTATTTACGTGGAACGAAGAAGAATTTCTTAAGCGAACCGAAGGATCTCCTATCAGGCGAGCTGGCTTTGAAGGCTGGCAACGCAATTTGGCCATTGGTTTAGGTAATGGCCCTGCCACAAAAACCATTCTACAAGTTTTGCAAGACCAACGAATGACTGCTACGCCGATGGTTTTGGAGCATATTGACTGGGCTGTAGATCAATTAACTCAGCGACAAGCTCAACTTATCCCCATAACACCGGTGCCTCTGGCCTACCACTTAGGCAGTAAGTTAAAGCATCTGTCATAGATTGCAGGGTACTGTCTTAGGTTGCAGGGTGCTTTATTACTATGCTCCCCCTGATTACGTCCATTATCAGTATAGGGAGCAATGACATGAAGATGATTCGCAGTTAACATGCAGCAATACTCCATAGATATTTTAGCTTCAGAAAGCAAAAGGAAACTCAATCGTGATCTACCGAGAAGCCGTGTTGGATGACTTGCCACGCCTACTAGAGATAGAGCAGTTGTTAATTGAAGCCGAACGTCCGTTTGATGCTTCCATTAAAGCGGAAAAGACGTTTTATTACGACATAACGCAGCAGATTAGCAGCCCTGATACTCACTTAATTGTATTGGAGCACGAAGCCAATATTGTAGCTGTAGGCTATGCACAAATCATAACCTCTAAGCCGGCTCATATACATGCAACTCATGGCTACCTAGGATTTATGTATGTATCACCTAATATACGCGGCCAAGGAGTCAATCAGCATATAGTGGGTTTGCTGACGCAGTGGAGTCGCGACAAAGGTGCCGAGGCTCTTTATCTGGATGTATATTCTCAAAATTCGTCGGCAATTCGAGCCTATGAGAAAGTAGGGTTTGCACCCTGTTTAGTTGAAATGAAGTTAATTCTCCAGTGACTATTCCTACAAGCCTAAATGGCTTTTATGCCAGCCCAGTAGCTGTGAATACAGACAAAAAATGGATTATTGCGGTGATTGGGCGAGATATCTTGCTGGCTGACGGTTCCAGCATGGCTAATAATCCTTTTATTGATAGCGACACAACCGGCTCCTTAGGTTTGTTCTGCCAACGAAAAATAACCCTCGGCCAGTGGCACACCCGTGACTGTGAAGTTTGGGATCTAACGCCAAAAGCCACTGCGACTGAGGGGTTTAACCTAGTTACACTACGTGACTTACTAATGGTAGCTGGCGAGGAAGTGTTTTCGCTGGCCTGCCGAGCCGTACAGTTATTAGACTGGCAAAAGACGCACCGCTTTTGTGGGAGTTGTGGTGAACCTAATCAAGCCACTGATAAAGAACACGCGATGAGCTGTCATGCGTGCAACATCAACAACTATCCACGAATTTCCCCTTGCGTGATTGTACTGGTTACCCGCGGAGATCATTGCCTTTTGGCGCGCAATATCAATTGGCCCGCTAACAAATTTAGCGCTTTGGCTGGATTTCTTGAGGCCGGAGAAAGTGCTGAGCAGGCCTTGCATAGAGAAGTGTTTGAAGAGGTGGGTGTGGAAATTAATAATATCCGTTATGTTGGCAGCCAGTCTTGGCCTTTCCCGGGGCAACTGATGCTTGGCTTTATTGCTGACGCGGTGACCGATGAAATTAAAGTAGATGGTATTGAGATAGTTGAAGCCGACTGGTTTCGCTACAACCAACTGCCCGGGACTATTGCGCCACCGGGCATTATGGCTGGTCGCCTGATCCAAAAGTATGTGGAGCAAGCGTCCTTAGACTATGGTTTAAAGTAGCATTTAGAATAGCGTTTGAAATCAAGATGGGAGTAGCGCTAACCGCTAGTACACCTATACCTTCACGGCTCCATCTTCAGGAAGTGCTCACGGTAATAAGCCATTTCGGCTATGGAATCACGTACATCATCTAGCGCTAGATGGCTGCCGTCTTTTTTAAGACCATCAAGCAACTCTGGGCGCCAGCGTTTTGCAAGTTCCTTTAGTGTGCTCACATCTAGGTTACGATAATGGAAATAGGCTTCAAGCTTAGGCATATATTTCACTAAAAAACGCCTGTCTTGACCAATGGTATTGCCGCACATTGGCGAGTGCCCGCCATCAACCAAGGTTTTAAGAAAATCCATGGTTTGTTGTTCCGCGTCTGCGCAGCTTACCTTGCTGTCACGTACCCGTTGCGTTAAGCCTGATTGACCGTGCTGTTTAATACACCAGGCGTTCATAGACGCCAACACCGTGTCATTTTGATGTATAACGATTGATGGTCCTTCGGCCAGCACGTTTAAATGCGCATCGGTGATAATGGTGGCAATTTCAATAATGACGTCTTGCTCTGGGTCAAGACCGGTCATTTCAAGGTCTAACCAAATGAGATTTTGTGTGTGTTTCACAAGAAAAGTGCTCTAGGTGATATTGATAGACTGAATTATGCCTCACTTCGAGGTAGAATAAAGCCTTTACTGACAACCCAGTACATTAATTCTCAATGGCTAAACGTAAACTCACCCGCCACCAGCAGTGGCAAATTGATAAAGTTCAAGAAGAACGTCGCGCGCGCGCCAATAAACAGGATGGAGCTATAGAGCAAGCCATCGAACATGGTGACCTGTCTGCCGAACAGCAGGGGTTAATTATTGCCCACTACGGCTCTTTAATCGATGTTGAAGCCTTACATGGCCAACACAAAGGCGTAGTATTTCGCTGTAAAATCCGTTCTAACCTAGGCTTTCTTGTTACCGGCGACCAAGTGTCCTGGCGTCAAGCGGCGGATCAAAGTGGCGTAATTGTGGCCCGTGATGAACGCAATAGCATTCTAAACCGCCCCAACAAATATGGCGATCTTAAACCCGTTGCGGCAAACATTGATCAAATCATTGTGACCTTTGCGCCCAAACCTTATGCTCATGCCAACTTGATAGACCGCTATTTAGTAGCCGCTGAAGCCAGCGATATCGAGCCTATACTTCTGCTCAACAAAACTGATCTATTAGACGAGGAGGCCCAAGAACATCTTGAGCCTATGTTAGCTCGCTACAAAGCTCTGGGTTATCGTATTATTCGCGCCTCTACTCAAACCTTAACCGGCCTTGAAGCACTTTACGCTGAACTGAACAATAAGGTCAGCGTGTTTGTGGGGCAGTCTGGTGTTGGTAAATCTAGCTTAGTGAATGTTCTGTTACCGGGTGTAGACATTAAAACCAGCGCCCTGTCTGAACAAACCAACAAAGGCGTTCACACCACCACCACGGCTAAACTATTTCACATCCCTAATGGTGGGCAATTAATTGATTCCCCAGGCATACGTGAATTTGGTCTTTGGCATATGGACACGGCAACTCTATTAGAGGGTTTTGTGGAATTTAGGCCCTATTTAGGCTACTGCAAGTTTAGTGACTGCAGCCACGAACATGAGCCGGCCTGTGCTCTATTAAAGGCCCTAGAAGAGGGGTATATCGACCCCATTCGCATGTCCAGTTTCCAACACATTAAAGCGTCTTTAGACGACTTCACCACACACAATTAAGGATTTTTCATGGGCGATCGTCTATTTGTATTGATGCAATACCTGTTACCACAACACTTAATTTCGCGCTTGGTGGGTATGTTAGCCCACAGCTCCATGCCGGTGATTAAAGACCCTTTTATCCGCACTTTCATTAAACACTTCAAAGTGAATATGAATGAAGCGGAGCGTCAGCACCCTAGCGAGTTTGACAGTTTTAATGACTTCTTTACCCGCAGCCTTAAAGCCGATGCACGCATTATAGATAACAACCCAAAGCACTTAGCTTGCCCTGTAGATGGCGCTATTAGCCAGCTAGGTATGATAAACGGAGAAAATCTGTTTCAAGCCAAAGGCCACGAGTTTAACCTCACGAGTTTATTAGGTGGCAATAGTGAACTTGCCACGCCTTTTATAGATGGCGATTTTGCGACTATTTATTTGGCACCTAAAGACTACCATCGCATTCACATGCCTTGTGACGGCACCCTAACCCATATGGTGCATGTACCGGGTCAATTGTTTTCCGTGAACCAAGTGACAGCGGCCAAAGTGCCGGGGTTGTTTGCTCGTAACGAAAGAGTGGTCGCCATTTTTGACACTGAGTTTGGACCGATGGCTATGGTGCTTGTAGGTGCCATGATTGTGGCCAGTGTAGAAACAGTTTGGGCCGGCTTAGTCTGCCCTAAAGACAAGGCCGTAAGTCAATTTAACTATACCGACCAAGAGCCTATTACATTAAAGAAAGGTGAAGAGATGGGCCGCTTTAAATTGGGTTCTACAGTAGTGATGTGTTTGCCAAAAGGCGTAAGCCAGTGGCCCACAGAACTTAGCGCCGGCACCACCACCCGCTTAGGACAAATGTTCGCCGAACTAAATTAACGCCAAGTTAACAAGCCAAGACAGTTTGAGCTAAGCAAGGTGGTGGTTAAAAGCCATCACCCTAGCAATATTTTTTTCGCCAGAGGCGAGCATTAATAAGCGCTCTACACCTAAAGCAACGCCAGAACACTCCGGCAACCCAGCTTGTAGCGCCGCAATCAACCTAACCTCAGCAGCCATTGACACTTTACCCATAGCACTTCTCGCCGCATTATCTGATGCAAAGCGCTGCTCTTGTTCTTGAGCATCCGTTAGCTCGTGATAGCCATTGGCCAATTCGATACTATTAACATACACCTCAAAACGGCGTGCCACTTTATTACCCCGTTCATCTATACCTGTGCGCGCTAAAGCTGCTTGGCTGGATGGGTAATCAAAAATAAAACATGCTGCGGGCAGTTGTGGTTCAATACAGTGACTCATTAACAGATCTAACCACGTGTCTCGCGGGGAGCAATCATCCATTTGAATATCCACATGAGCCAAAGCCTTGGCTTTAATGGCATCATCACTAGCCGTTAACGGATCGATACTAAGAACCTCTTCAAAGGCCTTCCGGTAACTCCAAAAGTGCCACTCAATCACCTCATCTATGAGCACAGTATCAATCAGACACGCCACTTCTTGCATCAATTGTTCTAAATTAAAGTCAAGGCGATACCATTCTAATAAGGTGAATTCTGGATTGTGTCGACGACCTGCTTCACCGTTACGAAACGCTTTAGCAATTTGATAGATGCAACCACTACCGGCTGCCAGCAAGCGCTTCATGGCATATTCGGGAGACGACATAAGGTACATGGATGAACCTATAGAGGTTCCGTCTGGGGTAAAGGACACTGGAATAGAATCGATATGGGGATCGGATACCCCGTAATGGGACATTACAGGGGTATCGACTTCAAGCACATCGCGGGCATCGAAAAATGCCCGTATTTGATTGATTACCTTGGCGCGCTGCTTAAGCAGATGAATGTCAGCACTGGGTTGCCATGGCATAACAGTTAACTCAGGATTATGCGCGACTAACGTATTCGCCGCTACGGGTGTCAATCTTCAAAAGTTCGCCTTGTTCAATGAATAACGGCACACGTACAGTAGCGCCAGTAGCCAAGATTGCAGGCTTGCTGCCGCCTTGAGCTGTGTCACCCTTAAGGCCTGGGTCTGTTTCTGCCACTTCAAGGTCTACGAAGTTAGGCGCTAGCACTGCTATTGGCGCATCGTTCCATAAAGTAACTACGTAAACTTCTTGCTCCTTAAGCCACTTAATACTATCACCTACTGCACTGGCATCGGCACCATATTGCTCGAAAGTACCGTCTGTCAACATGAAATGCCAGAACTCACCATCGGTATAAAGGTATTCCATGTTCAGATCCATTACGTCCGCAGCTTCAATGGATTCGCCAGACTTAAAGGTACGGTCCCATACTCGGCCAGTTTTCAAGTTCTTCATACGTACGCGGGTAAATGCCTGACCTTTGCCTGGTTTCACAAACTCCACATCAACCATGGAGCATGGATCACCTTCTAGCATCACTTTAAGGCCAGATTTAAATTCGTTGCTGCTATAATTAGCCATTTTTTAGCTCTAATGAAATAAATATCGGGAAATTTGTCGCTTATGATACCGCAAAGCGCTACTCAAGTTGAACCTTTAAGCTTGATTAAGCACACAAGCTTACCAGAAGATTGGCGCATTCAACTGCGAGAGGCCTACCGTACGCCTGAACAGTTGCTTACCGCGCTAGGTTTTAGCACGGCACAACAGGCTCCTTTGTTAGCCGATGACCAAGGCTTTGCTACCCTTGTGCCTAGAGCATTTTCACAAAAAATGCGCCCACAAGACCCAACAGACCCATTGTTATTACAAGTATTACCTCAGGTTCAGGAAGCGATAACAGACCCAGATTTTAATGATGACCCATTACAAGAGGCCAGCTTCAACCCCATGCCAGGTATCGTACACAAATACCAAGGGCGGGCCTTATTGATTGCCGCCGGTCACTGCGCTATTAACTGCCGTTATTGCTTCCGCCGTCACTACCCTTATAGTGACCAAAAACGCGCCCGGAATGAATGGCAACAAAGCCTTAGTTATATTGAAAAGCACCCAGATATAGAAGAAATCATCCTTAGCGGTGGTGATCCTTTGGCCTTAACAGACCCCCAGTTATTTGAGCTAATCACTGCTATTGAAGCAATCTCTCACGTTAAACGTTTGCGCATTCACAGCCGTTTACCCATTGTATTACCACAGCGAATCACCCCAGAACTGTGCCAAAGGGTTGAACGTTCTAGATTAACCTGTGTAATGGTGGTGCACGCCAACCATGCCAATGAGTTAGCAGAGGATGTAGCCCAAGCGTGTTCGCGATTACGTGAACACAAGGTGCAATTACTTAATCAAAGCGTGTTATTAGCCCAAGTGAACGATAGCCTGGCAAGCCTAAAGAGGCTAAGCGAACGCCTCTTTGAGATAGGTATTATGCCTTACTACCTGCACTTACCAGACCATGTAGCAGGCACTACGCACTTTTTTGTTAGCTTAGAACGAGGCCAATCCATTGTCGCTCAAATGCAGGCTTGTATGTCGGGATATTTGGTGCCCAAACTGGTACGTGAAGAGCCAGGAAAGTTGAGCAAAACCCTATATCACCCTCTTAGCCCAAGTGCAACCCAAGCGTAGAAAGGTTAAACCAAGTGTAACAGGACATCCAAATCACAATTGTTAATTTGATGAGGAGCCTGCTGCCTAACCAATGGTTTACCATGGAACGCAACGCCTAAACCGGCTTTATTCAGCATGGGTAAATCATTAGCGCCATCACCCACAGCAAGGCACTGATTTAGAGATAAGCCAAGGGTTTTTCGTAACTGCTCCATCAATTCTACTTTCCTGGCGGCATCCACTATAGTGCCAGTCATTTGCCCAGTGAGCTTGCCATTCACCTCTTCTAAAGGGTTCGAGAAGGCGCCTTGCATGCCTAGCCTAACGGCCAAATCATCTGCAAAATAGCTAAATCCTCCCGACAATATAGCGCAGTATATGCCCTGTTCCTGCAGCCCTTTCATCAGATTTTTTGCACCAGGCATCAATTCAATAGTGTCATTAATACCCGAAAGTTGGGCAGTATCAAAGCCTGATAACAACGCCAGCCGTTGACGAAAACTCTGCTCAAAATCTAATTCTCCAGCCATAGATTTAGCAGTAATGAGCGCCACTTGTGGGCCAATGCCCATAACATGAGCCAGTTCGTCCATCACTTCGGCCTGAATCAAAGTGGAGTCCATATCAAACACAGCTAACTTGATTTTCTGTATGGGCTGCTCAGAAGACTGAAGCACATAATCGAGATTTTGTTGTTTAGACAATTTTTCAAGCACGGCCTCTAGTCCGAGAACACATTCAGACGCATTATTTCCCATTGCTTCAGGGTCAGTGGGTGTTTTCCATTGCCATTGATGCACTACGCAGTTGCCATTAGAGCTGTACTGATGGTGATCAACTTGCACTTGCAGAGCCTGAAATACCTTATGGATGGCCGCCTCATTCGGTTCATTGCTCTTATCAAATACGGTTAGACGATGCAACATAGGTACAACTCCTTGTGTGGGCTTAGCATTTTACCATTAGTGGGTTAGAATGGGGCTGATTTTACCTCTTCGACACAGCGCTGATTAACACCTAATGCCCAATAAAATCCTTTCCTTTAGACACTTAATGCAATCTCGCCTCACTTTGGTTCAAAAGACGGTGCTTTTGCTCATCGCCACTTTTTTGCTTGTTGGTGCTTCTTTGGGGCTGATGACTTACCAACATCTAAGCCAAGTTGCGGGCCAGAAAAATGCTTTATTGGGTCAGAAAATGGGCCAACAACTGGCCAATTTAAGCGCCCCTCTTTTAGTAAAGCAAGATTATATTAGTCTTAACGTTACCTTGGCAGAGCTCAGACAACAGGGTGCCATTATAGGTGCAGCCGTGTATGACGCAGACGGGCGAATGCTTGCAAAAACCGGCTTTCTTAACGATGCCGACTACCTTGTCTTACCTATTCAGCTAGATGAACAAAACATTGGTAGCTTGCACCTACGCCACTCCAATTTAGATTTACGTCCAAGTCTTAGCCAATTGGCACTGCTGCTGTGGCCTACCGTGGGCCTTGCCTTATTAGCCTGTATTGTTATTGGCTGGTGGTTCGGTGCCAAATTAGTACAACCATTGCATCACTTACACGAAGCTCAAGAACAACTGCTGGAATACGGCAAAGCACCACCCCTAGATGACACTCGCCTTGATGAGTGGGGTATCATTAACTTGGGTTTCAACTCAATTAACGAAGAACGCTTACTGCATACTCAAACGGATCATCAATACGAATTAGAGATGCCTGCAGGTAAGGGCTTAGTTGCCGCAGCTCATTATGGTCAACAAGACAACCAGCCCGAGCTGGAAGCGCCTAACCAACAAGAACCTTTTAATCACGAGCTACA
>Ga0302120_10000895_pt1 | contig 13804 bp, 9 predicted proteins | sample AG5_Bottom_MG_FD_203118 | JGI IMG/M metagenome (GOLD analysis project Ga0302120, IMG submission 203118) | Marine microbial communities from Western Arctic Ocean, Canada - AG5_Bottom | ecosystem: Environmental > Aquatic > Marine > Oceanic | place: Canada: Western Arctic Ocean | collected 2017-10-01 | reverse complement strand
GCATTCTTTCCATAGGCTGCGCCTGTGTATGAATCGAAGGTATGAACACGCCAGAATCGCTCCAGAGTGGGGTCGACGGTCATCGTCGTGTTGTTGGCGTAAAAGACGATTGCATTCTGGACGACGTCATCGGTCGGATCCCATGGGTTGAATTGGCCACCAATGCAATTGAACAGCCACATCGGGGGAGGGCACTCGTCGCCATCCATCATGCCGCCACCATCCGTGTCGGGGTCGCGCCAGTCGGTGCCGGTGATGTTCTCGACGCTGTCGGGGATGCCGTCACCATCGGTGTCGACGGGGTTCATGTCGTCGCTCGCGTCATTCTGAGGGTTGGTGCCGTCGATGTATTCCTGACCGTCCCAGACGCCACCAGCGTCGGTGTCGGGATTGAGATAATCGGTCGTATAGGTGTCAAGACTGCCATTGCCGATGATGCCGGGGATGAAATCGAGTGGACAACCGATGTTGTTCTCGAAGTAATCGTTGAGTAGATCGCCGTCGGAATCTAGATTGTTGTCACAGGGTTCCATCGGGTCCGTACCGTTCATGACCTCGTCATAATCCGAGACCAAGTCTCCGTCGGAATCGACACTGGTTGGCAAGGAAGTGAAGCCGTAGGTGCCGAGCAATTCTTCCCAATCGGCCAGCCCATCGCCATCCGTGTCCTCGTAATCATCATCGCAATGGCGCTGTGTCGTGCCGATGGTCCCTTGTTGAAGTGCATCGTAATGACACCATGACCCATTCCGACTGACGACGTCTGTCGTGCCGAGGGGCGGGGTCAAGGCGACGCCGAAGAGGACGTCGCCGTTCCGGAACGAGTAGGCGAACGATGTATGCTGCCCACTGGAGTCGTTGTAGTAGCCCGTGCCACCGCTGGCGCGGAAGCCCGAGCCATCGGTGAGGGTCAACCGCTGCAGGCCGCCATCGTAGAGCGTGTGGGTCGATGAGAAGTCAATCATCGAATCACAGGGATCTGTGCCGTGTGACCAATTGCGTTCATCGCCATCTCCGATGCCACCGAAATCGGAGTCGAAGACGTCCCACAGGGTACAGGTCAGGTTCTCTTCCCAATTCTCGATACCATCGTTGTCGAAATCGCCAGAATCTTCGCGCCGGGTCGGATCGGTCTCGTTGGTATCGATCTGGCCATTTCCGTTCTTGTCCTCTTCACCATCGTCGAGTTGGTCATCGTCCGTGTTGTTGTCGCGCGGGTCACTGGCCTGCGGCGGATTGCCATACAGGCCATTGACCTCGACGCCATCGTTGATGCCGTCGCTGTCGGTGTCGATGTCGGTCGGGTCAGTCAGCAGGGTGAGTGCTTCGTAGGAATCGTTCAGGCCGTCACCATCGGTGTCAGCGGCCATCGGATTGGTCGAGAAGACGCCATCGACCTCGGCCGTCATCGTCGCGCAACCACCCGGGCCGATGCCGAGGACGGGATTGCATGGAGAGATCGTCTCTGTGCGGCCACTGCCCGCGGGTCCGGGCTGGAAGTAGTCGATGCCGCCGCTGGAGGTATCCCAACTCGGATTCATGTACTCGTAGATATTGATGAGACCATCACCATCGGGGTCTCCATACATGCCATTGGCATTCGAAGGACTGGTCGCGTTGAGGTTGTTGGCGACCTCCCAACCGTCCGGCATGCCATCATTGTCGGTATCCCAACCGTCGGGATCCTCGTCGATCAAGCCATCGCCATCGTCATCATCGCTGCCGCACAGCGCATCGCCATCTCCATCGGAGTCGGCACTGTCGACCAAGCCATCGTAATCGTTGTCGATGCCGTCGTTACACATGTCGCCCATCGGATCTTCATCGCTGCCATCGCTGCCTTGGCCGGGGGTGGCTTGCATGGCGGATTCCTCGTCCCAGTTGCGCACCGGGACGGTGCCGTTCCACCAGACACCGTTGTCGAGAACACTCGGCGTGCCAGATAGATCCCAATTGGCCGGCATCAGGTAAGTGTACTCCTGAAGATTGGTCAAGCCATCGTTGTCCGGGTCGCCTGCAGCGCCGTTATTTCCGAGGCTGGAGGCGTCGAGGGGGTCCAGTCCGTACTGATATTCCCAGCCATCGGGAAGACCGTCGTTGTCACTGTCCCAATCTTGGGGTTGAGTGTTGAGGAGGAACTCGAGTCCATAGGTCAGGCCGTCGCCGTCCTGATCGTTTGCTGCCGCCGCTTCCCACGTGCCATATTCGATGGCGGCGAGGCTCGAAAAGAGCATCAAAATCACCATGACAAGAGCATGGCTGCGCTGCGAACGCAGTGGATGTCGATTGGCGGCGGTCGGGGGAAGATCGATCTGAGTCATGGCTGAACCCAATCTCCTCCCTGCCCATCAGGGTATTAAGGCAAATGGAGCGACGTTCGGACACCCCACGTACCCTCCTATGGAGGGTCTGAAGCGAATCGATGTGGAATCAATCCAAATCGATGAGCTCAATCTCATCATCGTCGTAGGCATCTTCCGCATCCGCATCGACAGGGTCGGGCAGGTCGAATGCCTCATCGGCAAGGTCCTCTTCCAACTCTTCATCGATCCACTCATCGATGTACTCAATGCGATTTCGACGACCGACAATCCACGCGACGAGGAGAACGATGACCCCGATGCCGATGAGTTTGGTTTCCAGCCTGTCACCGAAAATCTCGCTCGTGATGATCGAGAAGGGGTCGTTGATTGATACCTGAATGGTCACCGTTTTTCGGGCGGTGAAATCATCGGGATAGGATTCATCCTCCGAGAGCGGTTTTGCAGTCACGACAATCGGTACCTGATCACCGTTCAGGGCGTCTTCACTCGACTCGATCGTCAGGGTGAAGCTGATGTTGCTGAACGCGGGTACTGTCACGACCTGGGCACCGTTCTGGCTGAGGACGCTGGCCGACCATCCATCGCCCACATCGGCGTCGAGGAGGACGAGAACCTCGCTGTTACCATGGTTCTTGACCCGCATCTGAATCTCGGTGACGCGGTCCGGTTCCATCGCATGGCTCACTGAAATCTGATGGATGGAGAGTTCCGGATCATCCTGACCGACGAGAATCGTCAGCGGGAGGTCGAAGTAACGCGCGATCGACTCGTCCGCGATGTCCTCGCGCACTCGGAGGTAAATCGTGTGGTTGCCCTCTTCAACCTGTTCTGTCAAGGTGATGTCGAGATTGATGATGGTGCTGTCGTCGGGCGCCAGTTGGACGCGCGGAGCGGGGTCACCATTGTTGTCGGTAATCGAATAAATCCAGAGCTTGTACTTCTCATTCGCATCCGGATACAACTCCTCATCGGTGTTGCGTGACAAATCCTTGGGGTTGACGATCAACCAATCCGTCACCGTGTCTCCCTCAGACATCGTGTCGCTGATCTCAATGTCGAAGGCCAGGGTGGTTGCTGAGTTGAGGCAGACCTCGGCATCGACGTGACCGAACGGGGTTGCATCACAGTCGAAGACAACCTGGGCCTGGATGCCGAATGTGCGTTGGATTGTGAACGCGATGCGCGCGTTCTGCGTGGCATTTCCAATGCTGGTGATATCCAGTTCGATGAGGCCGATGTCGGGGTCATCACGCGAACTGGAGGGCTTCAGTCGAAGGCGAATCGTGTCGGTCGTGTGACGGGCCAAATCATTGGTGTGGTAGGTGCCATCACCCTCGTCCTCATCGATGCGCTGGCCGGTGTCATTGTCCCAGAACTGGAGGTTCGCATTGGAGTCCTGCTTGACGTCGATTCGGAATTGGTCGGTGTCGAATCCGGTGTTGAAAATCTCGAGGTAGAAGGTGGTGAAGGTGCCATCCTCAACATAGCGAGGAATCGTCTCATCGATGTTGAGTGCACCGGTGCTGTTGGCGTACTGGTTGTCGTGCTCCTCGGGCCAGAGACTCGCCATCGGCGGGGCATAGGTGTCCAACTTCTCAAGATCGAGTTGCAACGTCGTCTGGTGGACGAGCACCGTCTCTGAATCGTAGGCGACCGCTCGGATGGCGATGGTGTTGGGTGAGCCCGAGAGGTCGCTGGGTGCGGTGAGCAACAGGGTCGGGTGGGCGACCTGCCCGCCACCGGACAATTCGTAGGTGCGGTCGGCTCGATCGAATTCGACAATCCAGTTCGAGCCGAGGTTGGTCAGAACGGCGAGTTCAACCGATTGGTTGAACGAGCCACCGGAGCCACCGGAGGCACCGACGTGGCGCAGATCGAGGGAGATCGGGGTGGTCGCACCCGGGGCGACATACTCGACGGTCCGGTCGAGACTATGGGTCAATGAAACGCCATAATCACTCATCCGAACGGTCGGATGGTCGATGGTGAAGACTTTGCCTTGGATGTTGATGACCTCGAGGTCCAACTCATAATCGCCCGAATCCAATCCACCCTGATAGGACCAGTTGTATTGCGCGCGAATCGCGTTGTCGTTGGGATGTTCACCCAATTCTTGGTCATCGAAGGTGTGTGTGAACGCCATGTTCCCATCAGGCTGAATCATGTTGAGGCGGACTGTCTCGATGTCCTCCAAACCAAAGGCGTTGAGAATTTCAAGATTGAATTGCATGACGCGCATGGCGACTGCATCGTTGGGGAACCAAGTATCGACCTCTGCATCGGTCCACACGGAGCCCGGACGCTGCACCTTGATGAGTGAGCCTTCGACAGGGTTGGTATCGACCTCGACCTTGGAGAAGCGACCGGTCGCATCCTCGATCTCATTCCAAGCGACCCAGGCATCACACTCGGTGCCGCCGTGGAAGGAACGGGCCGACGAGGATCCATTCGGCGGGTCGGGGTTGCCGCCGCCGGAATTGCAGTCCATGTCAGCGGAGACGACGACCTTGAGACGATCACCGGCATCGACGGTGAAGTCCTGATTCCCGGTCCAACTCGGATAGAAGTTCAACTCACTGTAGCCACAGCCACCGCCACCCAAGGAAGGGGTGCAAGCATCGGTGCTCCAATCCTCAGAGCCGATGATCGAGGAGCCGGCGATCAGCGAAATCGTCCAGTCGACGGTGCTGCCCTCGGGGCCGGTCGCCTTGAGGAAGAGATAGACGTGGAGGTTGTACTCATTGCCATTGGGTATGCCTTGAATGGTGATGTCTGAGAGCATCTGGTCGGTTGAGAACTCGATATTCGTGCCGGAGGCGGAATCTTCCTCCTGACCGCCGCTATCCGGCCGTTCGGTGGTGATGCGGCCGTCGGTGGGGTGGCCACCGGGTGCGTCGGCGAAGTAGAGGTCGTAACGAACCGTTGCCGCTGCACCCTGAATCAGGGCCTCGTCATCGAGTTCCTCGGGGGCTTGAACAAGCCCCGTCAGGATGGATGCGATCATGACCGCGACCAAGAGAATGGACACGCCGGACTTCGATGGAGAAAAACCAACCATTCGCTCACCTACGGTGGGCTCGTGACCCGTGGCCCATTAAACGGTTTGCAGGATGTGATTCGTGTCGGCATCGACTTCGAAGTGCATCGTAGATGCAGGGGGAGGGATTTGAACCCACGAAAGCATTCGCTGCCGGAGCTTAAGTCCGGTGCCGTTGGCCAAGCTTGGCTACCCCTGCGAAATCCCTGAACACGGGGGCAGTCTTGAACGCTCTCACGACAGGGACCAGCCGCCGTCGACATCAATGCGCTGGCCGGTGATGTAGGCGGGTCCTGCGGCGAGGAAGCAGACGGTCTGGGCAATCTCCTCGACCGTGCCTTGGCGGCCCATTGGAATCTGATCAAGAACGGCTTTTTGACGCGCCTCGGATTCCCATTCCTGAAACAGGATGGCGCCCGGTCCAACCGCGTTGACGCGGATGGTCGGGGCGAGTTCCTGAGCGAGGCTTCGGGTCATCGACATGAGGGCCGCTTTCGAGGCGCAATAATGGGCGTGATTCGGCCAATCTTCCCGGCCGGATGCGCTGTCGATCAAATTGATCACCGCGCCGGGGTTTTGGGCGCCTTCGAAGGCGAGGTGAGGGGTGGCGTGGTGAATCAGCATCAAGGGCGCCTCGGCATTGACCATCCACATGCGACGGGCGGCATCGGCGGTCATCTCGGCGAGTGGAATGCGTTCGAAAATCGACGCATTGTTGACGAGGATGTCGAGCCGGCCGGCCCGCTCGACCACGGCCTCGATCAATGCCTTGCGATCCTCGGGTTCGGCAAGGTCCGCGCGAACGACGAAGGCCGCGCCGTCGGCCGCCTCAATCTCTTCGACCAAATCTTCGGCCGCCGCCAGACTCCGATGGCAGTGGACGGCCACAATGGCGCCTTCAGCGGCGAGATGACGACAGATGGCCGCGCCAATTCGGGCGGCACCCCCTGTGACGAGGGCGACGCGGTCCTCCAAGGCCTGACCCATGGCGGCTTGAAGCGGCACATCCACCTTCAACGCTCCGAACGGGGAACTCAAGGGTGAGCGTCCAAACGATTAACCGAGGCCGAGACTCGGGACTGAACAGGAGCGGAGCGTATGGCTGTACAACGACTGCCGCAATGGTTCCGGGTCCAACTCCCGACCGGCAGCGCACAGCAAGCGTTCAACCACACGCGCACGAATGTCGAAGACAATGGGCTGAACACCGTTTGCCAAGAGGCGCGCTGCCCCAATATCCACGATTGCTGGGGCCGCGGCACGGCCACATTCATGGTCGCGGGCGAACGCTGTACCCGTGGCTGCCGGTTCTGTGCCGTGGGCACCATCAAGACGCCGCCACCGCTCGACCCGGATGAACCGGAAAATCTCGCTGAGGCGGTCGAGGTGATGGGGCTACAACACGCGGTCATCACCTGTGTGAACCGCGATGATCTACCCGATGGAGGCGCCGCCCATTACCGGGCCTGCCTCGAGGCCGTTCACCGACGAAATCCCGAGGTCGGATTGGAATTCCTCTGCTCGGATCTCGATGGCAATCTAGCCGCATTGACCGACCTGCTCACCGACCTGCCACTGCTGGTCTTCGCACACAATGTGGAGTGCGTCCCTCGATTGGATGCTGTGGTTCGTGACCACCGCGCCTCCTTCGATCAATCCCTGCGGGTCCTCGCCGAGGCCAAGCGACTGCGCCCGGAAATCCTGACAAAATCCTCGATCATGGTGGGTGTCGGCGAAACCGATGAAGAGGTCATCGAAGCGATGCAACTCCTGCGCGGTGTCGGGGTGGACCTGTTGACCCTCGGTCAATATCTGGCGCCGAGTCCAGTGCACCTCGCCATCGACCGATTCCCCGAGCCAGAGACCTTTGCAAAGTGGGATGCAGAAGCCCGTGAGATGGGCTTCCTCGCGGTCGCCTCTGGTCCATTGGTGCGGTCATCCTACAGGGCGGGCACCCTGCATGCCGAGGCTCGAGATGCCCTCGTAGAGGGCAGCGAAACGCTATGAGCGACGTTGGATTGGTGAAGAATGATGGGCGAAGACGGTGATACCCACATGCACGTTCCCGTGCCGCCACACCGCGAGGGGGGCTCCGAATTCCCCTCCCCGCACGATGTCCCTGCGGGTCACCACGACAAGCCGGCAATCGATTGCAATGGCGCCGAGACCCGCGACCTCGCCTACGGACTGCTCCGCGTTCTCGATGACAACGACGAGGCGGTCGGCGCATGGGATCCTGGCCTCGACCCCGACACCTTGCGCACCGCCCTGGCCCACATGGTGCGAATCCGAGCCTATGACGATCGCATGATGAAGATGCAGCGACAGGGTCGACTCTCGTTTTACATGAAGTGTCTGGGCGAAGAAGCCGTCAGCGTCGGCGCGGCCATGGCGATGGAAAACCGAGACATCGTCATCCCATCCTACCGTCAACAAGGACTTCTCTTCGTTCGAGGCTGCAACCTGGTCGACATGATCTGTCACTGTATTACCAACTCCGCAGACAATGTCAAAGGGCGACAAATGCCGGTGCATTATTCCTGGAAAGAAGGCAACTTCGTCTCGATTTCAAGCCCAGTGGGCACCCAATTCCCTCAAGCCGTCGGCGCGGCGATGGCCTTCGCTGCACGCGGCGACGACAGCATCGCCTGTTCCTGGGTCGGTGAAGGTACCTCGGCGCAGGGGGACTTCCACTACGGTCTCAATTTCGCCAGCGTCTACAAGGCGCCCTGCGTGCTCGTCATCGTCAACAATCAGTGGGCCATCTCGACCCATCGCAACCTCGCCCACGGCGGCCCCTCCTTCGCCGCGCGTGGCATTCCTTACGATGTCGCCAGCATGCGCGTCGATGGCCAAGACATTCTCGCAGTATTTGCGGCGCACCAGTGGGCGACCGCGCGCGCGCGCGAGGGACATGGTCCAACCCTGCTCGAGATGTACACCTACCGCGGTGACAGTCACTCATCCTCCGATGACCCGACGATTTACCGCCCAGGTGATGGCTACGAATCCTTCCCACTCGGCGACCCGGTCGACCGATTGAAGGCACATCTCTGCAAACTCGGCGAGTGGGATGATGAACGCCACGAAGCCTTGGAAGCGGATTGCAAAGCGGAGATCATCGCGGCCTACAAGGAAGCGGAAACCCACGGCACATTGCGAGACGGGCCCTTCCCATCGCTCAGCACATTGTTCGAAGACGTCTACGAGACGGAACCCTGGCACCTCTTGGAGCAGCGTGGCCAGATTGGAATCTGAGGTGAGATGATGGCGCAAATGAACATCATTCAAGCGGTCAATTCCGCATTGCACACCATGTTCGAGCGCGATGAGACCGTCGTCTCATTCGGCGAGGATGCTGGCTTTTACGGCGGCGTTTTCCGCTGTACTGCGGGCCTGCAAGAGAAATTCGGCAAGCACCGTTCCTTCGATACCCCGCTCGCCGAAGGCGGCATCATCGGCATCGCCATCGGCATGGGCATGAACGGTCTACGCCCGGTCGCTGAAATCCAATTCGCCGACTATATTTTCCCCGGCTTCGACCAAATCACCAACGAATTGGCAAAACTGCGCTACCGATCCGGCGGCGAATACAGCGCACCCGTCACCATTCGCACACCCTGTGGAGGCGGCATCAAAGGCGGGCATTACCACAGCCAATCCCCGGAGGCCTACTTCACCCATACCCCCGGCCTCAAGGTGGTCATCTGCTCCAACCCTTACGATGCCAAGGGATTGCTCATCTCGGCCATCGAATGCAACGACCCCGTCATCTTCTTCGAGCCCAAGCGACTGTACAATGGGCCCTTCGCAGGGGACCACGCCGCAGCCATGATCAAGTGGGATACACACGAGAAAGGTGAGGTTCCAGAGGATTACTATGCCATCCCGCTCGGTCAGGCCGAGATCGTCCGCGCCGGCAATGAGGTGACCATTCTCGCCTATGGAACGATGGTTCACGTGGCAAATGCCGCTGTGGAGAGCAGTGGAATCGATGGCGAGGTCATCGATCTACGAAGTCTGGTCCCGCTCGACATCGATACGATCGAAGAGAGCGTCAAGAAGACCGGTCGATGCGTCATCGTTCACGAAGCGCCGCGCACATCCGGATTCGGCGCGGAACTCATGTCACAGGTGCAGGAACGATGTTTCTGGCACCTCGAAGCACCGATTCAGCGGGTCACAGGGTGGGATACACCCTACCCTCACAGCTTGGAATGGGATTATTTCCCGAGTCAGGCACGCATCACCGAGGCCCTTCGCGCCACCCTGGAGGAATGAAAATGGGAGTTCATGTATTCAAACTGCCCGACATTGGAGAAGGCGTTGTCGAGGGCGAGATCACGGCATGGCATGTCGCGCTCGGCGATGTTGTCACCGAGGATCAAGACATGGTCGACATCATGACGGACAAGGCCACGGTTGCCATCGGCAGCACGGTCGACGGCACGGTCAGCAAAATGTACGGAGTGGTCGGCGATAGCATCGCCGTCGGCGCGCCGCTCATCGAATTCGAGGTTGAAGGTGAAGGGACACTTGCGGTGGAAGAGAAGGTTGAGCCCGTCTCCAAACCCGAACCCGCGCCCGCGCCCGAACCCACACCGGCACCTGTGGTTGCAACGAAGGCCATCGAGGCCGCCCCCGCACCCGCGTTTGAGGCACCCTCCGGTGGCAGACCATTGGCTTCTCCTGCGGTGCGTCGTCGCGCCAAGGAAGAGGGCATCGAACTCTCGAATGTGCGTGGAAGTGGCCCCGCGGGTCGCATCTCACACAAGGACCTCGACAAGCATCTCGCCGGCGGCTCGGGAGGCATTCCCTCCTCGGCACCCGGTGCAGCTCGCTCCGGCACGACCGAGGTGCCGATCATCGGACTGCGACGCAAGATCGCCGAGCAGATGGTGAAATCCTACACGACGATTCCGCACTTTTCCTACTTTGAAGAGGTCGATGTCACCGATCTCGAAGCCCTGCGTCAATGGATGAATTCCAACCGCGGAGATGACCAACCCAAGCTGACCTATCTGGCCTTCATCATGCAGGCGCTGGTCAAGTTGTTCCAGGATGGGCACGCGGGGTGCAATGCCCTCTACGATGATGAGAAACAGGTGCTGACCTTGCACGAATCGGTCAACATCGGCATCGCCACCACCACCGACCGCGGCCTGTATGTGCCCGTGGTCAAGCATGTTGAGGCGATGAGCATCCACGAGGCCGCATCCGAACTTCGCCGGGTTTCCGGCGCTGCCAGAGATGGCACAGCGGGCCTGGCCGACCTAACGGGCTCGACCTTCACCATCACGAGCTTGGGCCGGGATGGTGGATTGGGTGCAACCCCGATCATCAATCAGCCCGAGGTCGGCATCCTCGGCGTTCACAAGGCGGTCGACCGCCCGATGGTCGTCGATGGAAGAATCACCATTCGCCGCATGATGAACCTCTCCTCCTCTTGGGACCATCGCGTCGTCGATGGCGCCGACGGTGCCGCACTCGTCCAAGCACTGAAGCGGCTGCTCGAGCACCCGATCTCGATCCTCTGAGGTGATTGAGAATGGAACAAATCTCCTGTCAAGTGCTGGTCGTCGGGGCGGGCCCCGGTGGCTATGTCGCCGCCATCCGTGCCGCTCAACTCGGCCTGGATACCGTCATCGTCGAAGGCGACAAGGCCGGCGGAACCTGCCTGATTCGCGGCTGCATTCCCTCAAAGGCGCTGATTCATGCCTCTGAGCGAATGCATCATCTCAGCCAACACGTCGAAGGACACATGGGGATGAAAATCGACGGATCTGTCTCATTGAACATGAGGGAATTGATTTCCTGGAAGGATGAAATCGTGACCAAACTCAACAAGGGTGTGGAACATTTGCTGAAAACGGCTGGAGCGCGATTGATCTCAGGCTGGGCAACCTTCTCAGATGCAAAGCACTGTACCGTTCAGACGTCTGATGGCGAGATTCAAATCGAGGCGGAAAACGTCATTCTCGCCACCGGTTCCTCCCCAATCGAACTGCCTTTCATGAAATTCGATGAGAAGCACATCTGTTCATCCACCGGCGCATTGGATCTCGATTCCCTACCGGGGCGCGTCGCCGTCATCGGCGGAGGCTACATCGGCCTGGAACTCGGGATCGCCCTGAGGCGACTCGGCTCAGAGGTCACGGTGATCGAGGGTCTGGACAAGGTTCTCGCCATCTTTGATGATGAATTGAGACGGCCGCTCACAACCTGGCTGCGAAAGAACGGTGTCAAGACGCACGTCAACTGCCTCGCTCAAGGCGCCGAAGTGAAGGGTGATTCGGTTGAATTATCGTGGAAGGACGGCGATGGCGAATTGCAGACCGAGACCTTCGACAAGGTGCTCGTGACCGTGGGACGCAAGCCCAACACGAAGGGTTGGGGCCTGTCAAAAATGGGATTGCGGATGGACCGCAACGACCGCTTCATCCGCATCGATGATCAGTGCAGCACCTCGATGAGAGGCGTCTATGCCATCGGAGATGTCGCGGGCGAGCCGATGCTCGCACATCGCGCCAGCGCACAGGGTGAGATGGTGGCGGAGATTCTCGCCGGCCACAAGCGCAGCTTCGACCCCGTCGCGATTCCGGCCATCGTCTTCACCGAACCGGAGATCGTCTGTGTTGGCCTCACACCGGATGAAGCTGAACAGGCCGGCGAGGAGATCATCACGGGCAAGTTCCCGCTCGCTGCCAACGGCCGCGCCCTGACGATGGAGGCCGAGAAGACCGGTGGATTCGTCCGGGTCGTTGCAAGGAAATCCGATCACGTCATCCTCGGCGTCCAAGCCGTCGGCAGCCATGTCAGCGAACTCTCAGGAGAATTCGTTCTGGCGCTGGAGATGGGTGCGGTTCTGGAGGATATCGCCGCGACGATTCACGCCCATCCGACGATGACTGAAGCCTTCCACGAAGGTGTGCTCAAGACCCTTGGACACGCGATTCACTCGTCGTAAACGTTGCCCCAGTGGTGAACCTCTTCGGGCAGGCTGAGGACGCGACGTCCATTCTTCATCCACTCCCAGCCCTGATCAATCCAATCGTACAGGGCCTCGAGATCCTCATCTGAGAATGCGGCCTTCTTGGCGAGAACTTTGACGACCTCCATCTCGCGGGCATCGTAATGACCGTCCGCGGCCGCCATCAGAAGCGCATCGCGCAATGCCACACGCAAATGGGCGGGATGCATATCATCCGCCACGTTGAGAAAAGACCGATTTCGCTTGAGTTCCTGACGCAACACGATACGCTCTTCGGGCGCGAGTAGGGCCATGCCCATCCTCGACTCATAATTGGCCATCTCTTCCAAAGTCACCCGTCCATCGGCGAGCGCGACAGCGGCGAGCACACGGCAGTAGGCCTTGCGGTCCTCCTTGTCGAACATGTGGAGGGTGTCGGGGAGCATGGAGGGGACTGAGGCCAATTGGTTCTTGAATCCAATCCCTTGATGCCCGCCGACCGCTTCCCGGCCAACATGCGCGAGGTCGTCGTCATCGACCTCGGCACCATTCCCCATGCGGATGCGAACCTCAGGATGCGGGAATTGCAGCAATTGCGACTCGGTGAGGAGATTCCAGACACGCTGCTGTTCTGTGATCACCCCGAAATCGTCACCCTCGGACCAGCAGCCAGACGGGATGCTGTGACTGCTCCGGATGATTATGCCCAGGTCGAGGTCGACCGCGGTGGCAGCCTGACCTATCACGGCCCGGGCCAACTCGTCGTTTACCCGGTCTTCCGCTGGGACCTTGAGGGCGAGTCAAACGTCAAGCGGGTCACGGCGAAATTGGAGGCGTGGTGCATCGAGGCGCTGGCGGAATTCAACATCGTCGCGGGCCGAGATGAACGGATGCAGGGGGTCTGGTCGGGTGGACACAAGATTGGGTCTGTGGGTCTGGCTTTCCGAAACTGGGTTTCCCGCCACGGATTCACGCTCAATCTCGCCACCACCCCCGGTCGGGTGGAAGGTCTCCATGGATGCGGTTTGGAACCGGGGGTCACGACCTGCTTATTGGCGCTCGGCCACCGGGTTTCAAGGCCCGAAATGATCGCCTCACTCCTGCGAACCATGCCATTGGCCATCGGTCGGGTCGAAGCGAAGTCTTGAGAACCACCGCGGACAACCGGGCTCCATGCTGAACCCCAGCAACCCCGTGTTCAACGAATCCGAATGGGCGGACATCCGCCTGATGACCACCGACAGAATGACCGTCGAGGGCACGGCGGTCAAGTCGCTCGTCCTTCTCGGCATCATCTGCGCCACCGGCGTGATGGCCGTGATGATGACACTCCAGAATCCAGCCATCGGCATGACCCTGATGATCGTCGGCATGCTCGGCGGTCTGGTCACGGCACTCGTGCTGATCTTCTCGGCCAAAGAGAAGGCCCCGGTTCTGGCGCCAATCTACGCGGCTTTTGAGGGATTGTTTCTC
>Ga0302120_10000894_pt1 | contig 13823 bp, 2 predicted proteins | sample AG5_Bottom_MG_FD_203118 | JGI IMG/M metagenome (GOLD analysis project Ga0302120, IMG submission 203118) | Marine microbial communities from Western Arctic Ocean, Canada - AG5_Bottom | ecosystem: Environmental > Aquatic > Marine > Oceanic | place: Canada: Western Arctic Ocean | collected 2017-10-01 | reverse complement strand
AGCCGCAGGTTGTATCCGTAAACGGCATGTCGCTTAAGGCGGCTAAATCTGTCGGGCGGTTTGAGTTAAAGGCCAACGGAAAAATTCTTGAGCATGGCCAGGCCGATCGCCTCTACCTCAACGATGGCAGCGGTAAGTACACCCCGGTCTCCTTCACCGCCGGGGCCTTCCTCGGTGAGGGCGGCCAGCGTTTGGCCAAGCCGCCTTACGACTGGGGATTATCCGCGATGTTTCGCGACATGAATCGGGACGGCCGCCCCGATCTCTACGTTTGCAACGACTTCGAGTCGCCCGACCGAATCTGGATCAACCAAGGCGGCGGGGTTTTCAAGGCAATCGATCGCTTGGCCATCCGCAAGAGCAGCCACTTCTCGATGGGGATCGATTTCGCCGACCTCAATCGGGACGGCCACGATGATTTCATCGTCGTCGACATGCTCAGCCGCCAACATGTCCTGCGCCACACACAGTTGAGCAACCGCAAGCCGCCGGAGCTGCATTTTGGCGTGTACAACGATCGGCCGCAGTACAGCTACAACACCGTTTACCTTAACAACGGCGACGGCACCTACGCCGAGATCGGGTTCCACACCAACCTCGCGGCAACGGAGTGGTCGTGGTCGCCTGTATTTATGGATGTTGACCTCGACGGCTACGACGATTTCCTCGTCACCACCGGCCACCCGCTCGACATGCAGGACATGGACGTCAGCAACAAGGGCGAGCAGTTGAAACAGCAACGCAAGCACACCCCCCGTGAACTGCTCGAGATGCGCTTCATGTTCAAGCCGCTCGTGCTGCGAAATCTCGCATTCCGAAACCAAGGCAACCTCCGCTTCACCGAGAAAAGCGCTGACTGGGGATTTGATCATGCGGGCATCTCCCACGGCATGGCGCTCGCGGATCTGGACAACGACGGCGACATGGACGTAGTCGTGAATAATTTCAACGAACCGGCAACTGTATACAGGAACAACTCGCCGGCTCCGCGCATCGCCGTGAAACTTCGCGGCACGCAACCCAACACACAGGGAGTTGGAGCGCGAATTACAGTCGAGGCGGAAGGGTTGCTGCAGTCGCAGGAAATAATCGATGGCGGACGATACCTCTCCGATGACGAGGCGGTCCGGGTATTCGCCGCCAGCAAGCCGATACAAAAAATCACCATCGCTTGGCCAAGCGGGAAGACCAGCACTCTCGCCGATATTTCGCCAAATCGGCTGTACGAAATCCACGAAAACGGCGCTAGCCAAGCTGTAAAAAACGAGACGCCAAAACCCAAGCCGATGTTTGAAGATGTCAGCCATTTGCTGTCCCATAAGCACGCTGAAAAATCGTTCAACGATTTTTCAAGGCAACAACTCCAGCCAAAGGAACTCAGCCAGGAAGGGCCGGGCGTCGCTTGGCTCGATTGGAATGGCGACGGATGGGACGACATCGCCGTCGCCGCGGGAAGCGGCGGCAATCTCGGTTTGTTTTTAAGCGACGGCAAAGGCGCCTTCAAAAAACCAGCCGCACCATCCCTTGGCCAAGTGAGCCCTCGCGACCAAGTTGCCATCCTCGGGTTGGACTCATCCGCCAAGGGACTTCTTGTACTCCAAAGCAATTACGAGGACGGATTGGCCTTTGGTCCTGCGCTGCAACTGCACGGTACCATCGGCGTTCCCAAAAAACTATTGGACGCTGGACATGTGGCCTATTCGACTCTCTGCGCTGCGGACTACGATGGCGACGGGGATCTTGACCTGTTCGTTGGCGGGCGGTGCCAACCGGGGAAATATCCGTCACCGGTTAGCTCCGTGATTCTGCGCAACGACAACGGGCAATTCGTCGAGGACGAAAATCATGCCAAACTGCTCAGTAATATCGGCTCCGTCAGTGCCGCAGTGTGGACCGATCTGCTGGGCGATCATCACCCGGAACTCGTGTTGACCTGCGATCCCGGGTTGATTCGTGTTTACCGGAACATCGCCGGTTCGCTTCGTGAAGTGACCGCCGAACTTGGGCTTGGGGATCGTGTTGGTTTTTGGAACAGCATCGCTGCCGGCGACTTCAACGGAGACGGCAACATGGACTTGGTTGCCGGCAACATCGGGACAAACTCGGCGTATGAGCTTTACGGCGAGTCCGGTATTACATGGCATCACGGCGACCTGTCCGGGGGCGGAGTGCATGAGGTGTTCGAGTCATACAACGCGCCAAGTCTGGCCAAGGATTTGCCGGTCAAAAGTTTTACTGAAGTGCTGCGAGCGATTCCATTCCTTCGCGAGCTTTATCCCACGTATTCCACCTACGCGAACGCCACGTCATCGAACATTTTAGGCGAACAAAAAAGCAAGCTAGACGCCATCCGGATCACCTCGTTTGAATCCATCGTAATGATCAATCGCGGCGACACATTCGATGTGCACCCGCTCCCTATGGAAGCACAACTAGCCCCGGTGTTCGGCATCTCGGTGGCCGACTTTGATGGAGACGGTAGCGAGGATTTGTTTTTGGCGCAGAATTTTTTTGGCACTCGCCCCAACTTCCCAAGAATGGATGCCGGTCGTGGTCTACTGCTGAAAGGCGACGGCAAGGGCGTATTCAAACCGATGACCTCGGCGATGAGCGGTATTCGGATGAACGGCGACCAAAGGGGCAGCGCCGTCGCCGATTTTAACCATGACGGCCGGGTCGATTTGCTGATGGGACAAAACACAGGGCAAACAAAACTTTACCGCAACCGCTTGGCCAAGCGGGGGTTGCGCGTTCGACTCTCCGGCGGAAAAGGAAACCCCAGCGGCGTCGGCGCCAAACTGCGCTTGGGCACGGAAACCAAGCTTGGCCCGGCGCGAGAGGTGCGAGCAGGCGGCGGATATCGCTCACAGGATGCAGCAACACAAGTGTTGAGCATGAGCGAAGCAACACCCACCCGGCTGCAAGTCGCTTGGCCGAGCGGGGAAATCACGACGACAGAAATCGCAAAGGGAGCCTCCCGTATCACCGTGCGCGAACCCAGTCAATGAGGGTGATTCAAACAACATTTTTTAACGCGTTGACCGTTACCTTTTTTTTCATCGGCGTTACAGCCCATAGTCTCGAATGGAAAAGAAACGGTGCTGAATGGACGAGCGCGCCACTCCAAGTCTCGCAGGATGGCAAGGCCGGCTTCAAGCGGCACTCATCGACTGTGACCGGAATCGATTTCAAAAACCTGCTCGATAACGAGCGATCCATCCGTAACCGAAATCTGCTCAGCGGCTCCGGCGTTGCTGCCGGTGATTTCGACGGTGACGGATGGTGTGATATCTATTTTTGCGGCCTCGACAACGCCAACAAGCTGTACCGCAACCTTGGCGGCTGGAAATTTGAGGACGTGACTGAAAGAACCGGTGTAGGTTGCGCCGGGCAGGATTCAACCGCCGCAGCCTTCGCGGATGTTAACGGCGACGGGAGCCTCGACTTGTTGGTGAATGCACTTGGTGGTGGGACGCGGTTGTTTCGTAATGACGGCAACTTTAAGTTTGTCGAAATCACCAAACAGTCCGGCTTGGCCTCGATCGCCGGAAGCATGTCGATGACCCTGGCTGACATCGATATCGACGGTGACTTGGACCTGTACGTGGCCAATTTTCACCCGACAACAATCAAGGACCGTCCGAACACAAAAATTCGCGTGAGCATGGTCGACGGGCAGGCTGTCGTAACATCAGTCAACGGCGTCTCCACCGATGAAGCGCACTTGAAGGGACGATATGAGATTTCACAGAGCCGCGATATTTTGGAATACGGCGAGCCAGATTTTTTGTTTCTCAACAATGGCAACGCAAAGTTTACAAAGGTCGATTTCTTGGAATGGTTTCGTGATGAAAACGGCGAGCGCTTGGCCAAGCTGCCGATGGACTGGGGGTTGGCAGCGCGTTTCGCCGACATCAACCACGACGGCTTCCCCGACCTATACGTTTGCAACGACTTGTTCACGCCGGATCGAATGTGGATGAACGACGGCAAGGGCCGGTTTCGAGCCATAAACAAGCTGGCCGTTCGCAGCACTTCGACCTTCTCGATGGGAGTCGATTTTGCGGACATCGATCGAGATGGAGATACTGATTTTTTTGTCGTGGACATGTTAAGCCGTGACCACGAAATGCGACATGTTCAAATTTCCGAAATGGTGTCCAAGAACGAACCGCACACTCTGCTGAAGAGTCGCCCACAAGTCTCTCGAAACACACTGCAAGTGAACCGCGGCGACAACACGTTTGCGGAGTTAGCCTATTACGCAAATGTCGAGGCATCCGAGTGGTCGTGGGGGCCTATTTTCCTTGATGTCGATCTGGATGGCTATGAGGATATTTTGGTAACCAACGGCCAGTTGCGGGATTTCCAAAACGCTGACATGGCCGCAAAGGTTGAGGTGGAAAAACAAAGGGCTGCCTTGTCGCAAAAAAGCATATTAAACCTGATGACGTTGTTCCCGGATCTGCGAACGCCCAACGTGGCTTTCAAAAACAACCGGGACGGCACTTTCAGCGACTCGTCGGCGGAGTGGGGCTTTGACCAACCCGGCATCTCGCAGGGGATGGCCTTGGCCGACCTCGACAACGACGGCGACATGGACGTGGTCATGAATAACCTGCTCGAGGAAGCTGGCATTTACGAAAATCAGGCACCCGGGCCAAGAGTGCGAATTCAATTACACGGACTCCGCAATTTTTGGGCGATAGGAGCTGAAATTAAAGTTTCACAAGGCGGCTTAGTGCAGCAACAGGAAATTATTTGTGGCGGCCGGTATTTGTCTTCGGGCCAACCGACCCGGACCTTCGGTGTGAAGGAGGGCGAGTTTGAAATACACGTCACTTGGCCAAGAGGCCGGGAGAGAACCATAAAAGCGGCCAAGCCAAATCACGCTTATATTATTGCGGAGCCATTGGACGGATTCACCCCCAAGCCGCCACCACCCAGGCCGTCGCCTCTCTTCCGCGACGTTTCTGACACAATCCGGCACGAGCATTCCGACGAACCATATGAAGATTTCCGACGGCAGTTACTCATCCCGTTCAAGTACAGCCAACCCGGCCCCGGACTGTGCTGGCACGACATCAACCGCGACGGCTGGGATGACCTGATCATCAGCAGCGGTGCCGGTCGGCGCTTGACCATGTTTCGAAATGAAAAGAATGGCGCGTTCAAGTCCATCACGTCGCAGATTTTGCAGCCAACCAGTTGGGATCAAACGATGGTGCTGCCTTTCATCCCAGCCGGTGGCGGCCCTGCGCTGATTGCGGGTGTGTCGAATTACGAATCCGGTTCCGCTGAGTTGCCGTCGATCATGAGTTATGACTTTGCTAGGGGCAAAGCCACCGGTATTCGCACCGGCGAAACGAACAGCGCTGGGCCAATGTGCCAGGTGGATTTGGACGGGGACGGGGATCTTGACTTGTTCGTGGGTGGCCGCATCGTACCCGGCCAATATCCGTCTCCTGCCAATTCGGTCCTACTCGAAAACCGTGAGGGCACATTTGTGGTGGCTCACGAGTGGCCCAAGTTGGGGATGGTGCAGGGTGCTGTTTTCAGTGACATCACGGGGGACAGTCGCCCGGAATTGATACTCTCCCTCCACTGGGATTCGCTCCGTGTATATCGTTGGGAAAAAGGGAGTTGGAGGGCGCGTGAAATTACGCGTGAACTTGGTTTAGAATCGTACCGTGGCTGGTGGAACGGGGTCGCCACTGCTGACTTCAACAACGATGGAAGGATAGATATTGCCGCGACAAACTGGGGGATGAACTGGAGAAACAAGCCAACTCCATCCAATCCAATCCGGGTCTATCACGGCGACATGGACGAGGACGGAGCGGTGGATGCCATTGAATCTATTCACCGAAATGGCAAATGGCAACCGGAGCGGCGACTCGGTGTTTTGCGAGCGGCAATCCCACTCGTCGGCGAGCGGGTTTCCAGTTTTGAACAGGTTGGCAAAAGCTCGGTACAGGAGATTTTCGGCGAGTTGCTTGAATCTGCATCGATTCTTGAGGCGGTTGAATTTCGCTCGATGATCTTTTTAAATCTGGCGGATGGAATGAAAGCGATTCAATTACCAGCCGAAGCGCAATGGGCTCCCGGCTTCGGCTTGGTTGCGGAGGACTTTAACGGCGATCGAAATCAGGATCTGTTTATTGCACAAAACTTTTTTGCGACAAACCCGGAATACTCAAGGTGCGACGCAGGTAGAGGTTTGTTGATGCTCGGGGACGGCCACGGTGGATTTGAAACGATCGCCGCAAGTCGAAGCGGAGTGGCGGCATACGGCGAGCAACGGGCGTGCGCTGTCTCGGATTTCAACCGCGACGGCAAAATGGATTTGGCCATCGGCCAAAACAACGCGCAAACCAAGTTACTGCTCAACAGCGGGGGAATTGCCGGAATCCGGGTGCGATTAAAGGGACCAGCGAAAAACCCGACTGCAGTGGGCGCAAAAGTGACAATGAAAATCACCAAAAACCACACTGTCACAAAAGAGGTACAGTCAGGATCAGGATATTGGGCGGTCAACAGTTCCGTCCTCGTTTTACCCAAGCTAAACCAGGCGCACAAGTTGACTGTCGCTTGGCCAGCAGGGAGTGAGGTGAGCTATAATATCCCCGAGGGTATAAGGGAAGTTTTACTTCAGGAAAGCGGCGAGGCCACTGTTTTGAAGGCGCGATGAAATCGACCCGCCATCAACTGGTGCGTCGCTATTGTTGCATGCTGTTCGCGATCGTTTTAACACTCCCCAACTCATCAAGCGCAATCGAGTGGGTTGAAAAAGATGGGTACCGCTTTGCCAAGTTGACGGTTGAGTCAAGTGAACGCGATGGGTTTAAATTATTGGAGAATCGAGTCACCAGAGTTGAGTTTGCGAATCGTTTGACCCGTCAATTGGTTGGCAAAAACAGGAACCTTGCCAACGGTTCGGGCGTGGCAATCGGCGATGTGGACGGCGATGATCTGCCTGACATTTACTTTTGCGGACTTCAGGTGAACAACAAACTATACCGCAATCAGGGTGGGTGGCGGTTTGAAGATATCACAGCCGAATCAGGAGTGGCCTGTCCGAGGCAATACTGCACGGGAGCCTTGCTCGCTGATGTTGATGGAGACAACGACAACGACCTGTTAGTGACCGGCTTGGCCAAGGGGACACGGTTGTTCCTGAATGATGGCCTCGGTAAGTTCACCGAAAAAAATGATTCAGGTTTGTTCCCCAAACTCGGAGCCACCTCCATGGCCTTAGCTGACATAGATTCAGATGGCGATCTGGATTTATATGTCACCAACTATCGAACCACTAACTATAAGGACCGCCCCCCGGGAGTGAATGTCGAGGTTAAACAGGAAAACGGCAAAGTCATCGTCACGCCGGCAAACCGATTCCTGGCATTAAAGACAAAGCGCCAAGACGGAGTACACCTTGTTGAATTGGGCGAGCCTGATTTCTTATATGAGAACCTTGGCGCGGGCCGGTTCAAGCCTGTAAGCTGGACGAACGGGCGATTCCTGGATGCCGGCGGTAAAGCAATCACAAAGCCGCCCATGGACTGGGGGTTGAGCGTCATCATGCGCGACGTCAACGGTGACAAACTGCCCGATATTTACGTGTGCAACGACTTTTTTTACTCAGTGGACAAGTTCTGGATCAACCAGGGCAGGGGAGTGTTCAAGCAGGCAGGCCCCCGGATTATCAGGAACTTCAGCATGTCCTCCATGTCCGTTGATTTTGCCGATATAAACCGGGATGGCCATGATGATTTTTTTGTCGCCGATATGCTCTCCATGAGAAGTGAATACCGTCACACTCAGCGCGCCAATGTGTTGAGCGATGAACTAAACCTCCCCGCCACCGATGCGATGTTTCAACCGGAATTCCCACGAAACACGCTCCAGCTAAATCGGGGCAACAACTCCTTCGCTGAAATCGCCCAACTAGCCGGCGTCCATGCAAGTGATTGGACGTGGGCAAGCCGCTTCTTGGATGTGGATTTGGACGGTTACGAGGACTTGATTTTGACAACTGGAAATGAGTCTGACGTGCTGGATGCCGACATGATGGGGATCGTGGCCAGCTCGCCGCAAACAAGAGAGGCGCACGCCAAAAACATGATGCGCTTCCCAAGCCTCAAGACTCCGAACCTGATTTTCCGCAATAACGGCAACCTTACGTTTGGAGAGAGAGGCAAGGACTGGGGGTTTGGGCAAGTGGGGGTTTCTCATGGCATGGCAGCGGGAGATTTGGATAACGATGGTGATTTGGACTTGGTGGTCAACAACCTTAACGCATCTGCTTTTGTATTCGAAAATGTGGCAGCAGGCGACCGCGTTTCGTTCAGGCTCAAGGGCAAATCACCCAACACATCAGGCATCGGGTCAAGGATTACGCTGAGATCAGGGGGCTTCGATCAAAAACAAACCATCATAGCTGGTGGCCGTTATCTCTCCGGAGATCAACCGCTTTGCGTCTTCGGTATTCCGCATGTCACACCGGACATGTCCGCCGAAATCGTATGGCCCGACGGTTCGGTTTCAGAAATTCAAGAGATCACCTCCAACGCTCTTTATGAAGTCAATCAATCCAGTGCTGAGTTCAGAACTTATCAAGCGTCAAACCCAATTAAGCCGCTTTTTAGGGATTCCTCGGAACGAATCAAAATTAGGCATGTGGAAAATCTGCATGACGATTTCATCTCCGACCCACTGAAGCCAAGCAGTCAGTCTGAGCTTGGGCCGGGCGTTTGCGCCGCCGACATTGATGGAGATGGTTTCGACGAATTGTTTATCGGCGGAGGCAAGGGGGGGAGGCTCCTTGGTTTCAAATTCCCCCAAGTGATCCAGAGCGAAACTCCGACGGATCTCAACTTATCGTGGGGTGGGAACTTGAAACTAATACGTGATAATTCAGCGATTCTTGGGTACGAGTCGCCATCTTCGGGGTTGGTGTTGCTATCGGCACTTTCAAGCCATGAGGATGGATTGGCTGTTGGCTCAGCGCTCAATGCATTGTCCTGGGATTCAAGCCGGGAAATACTTGCTGCAGGCCCGGATTCGCCAGGCCCGATGTCAATGGCGGACATCGATGATGACGGAGATCTTGATTTGTTCGTTGGCGGGCGAGCCCGAAAGAACGATCCTTATTTAGGCATCAGTTCGACAGTCTACCTCAATAGTCCAGACGGATTTACCCCGATGAAAGAGAGCGGTGCCACTCAAAATATTGGGGCTGTGTCCGGCTCCGTCTTTTCTGATTTGGACAACGATCATGACATGGATCTGATTCTTGTACGCCAGTGGAATTCCCCATTGGTGTTGATCAACGACAACGGTACGTTTAGCGATCAAACAACTCAATGGGGCCTCTCCAAATTCCATGGACTTTGGAACGGCTTAACCACGGGTGACTTTAACGCCGACGGCCGGATGGATGTTTTGCTGACCAATGTCGGCCGGAACTCAAGGTATCTCGAACACCTTTCCGAGGAGATTTGGTTGCATGTCGCAGATTTCAACCAAGATGGAATCGTCGAGGGGATCGAGTCGATTTGGGATCCCTTTTTGGGCAAACGCGTCCCGGTTCGCGGTCGATTGGCCTTAGCCAAGGTTCTGCCGTGGGTTGCCGGGATGCACCCAACATTCAGGGCCTTTGCCCAAGCAGATGTTCAGGCCATGCTTCAGCCTGCTGGGCTCACCCCCGCAGTGCTTAAACTAAACACACTTGAAACGACTTTGTTTTTGAATACCGGCGAATCATTTGAAAAAATTGACCTGCCTGCTGAAGTCCAGTTTGCACCCGCTTTCGGTTGTTCCGTGGCTGATTTTGATGGCGACGGGAATGAGGATATTTATCTCGCACAAAATTTCTTCAATGTGGATAGCGAGTCGTCAAGACACGATGCGGGCCTTGGCTTGGTGATGCTGGGCGACGGGCAGGGAGGGTTCAGGGCGCTCTCGAGTACTGAGTCTGGTGTGACAAACCTTGGCCAAGCGCGAGGGAGTGTCGTGTCCGACTTTAATGGCGATGGGAGGGTGGATTTGTTCACCGCACAGAACAACGACCGGGTTAAACTTCACTTGAACTTAACCGGCAAACCGGGCCTCCGGGTTCGATTGAAGGGAGCAGGGGAGAACGTGCAGGCTATAGGAGCTTCCATCCGCTTGGAGCAAAACGGGGCTCTTGGCTTTAAGAGGGAAATCCGGCTTGGCTCGGGCTATTGGTCTCAGGACAGCTTGGTTCAATTATTCGTTATCGGGGATTCAAAAGCCAAGCTTCACATTCGCTGGGCTGACTCCAGTATCGCTACAGTTCCGGTTCCTGCCGGTGCAAAAGCTATAACAATTTCACAGGCTGATGGGGTTAAAGTCGATCATTAAACTTTACGCGAGATGGCTCGTTCTGGGGGCGTGCGTGTTGCCGCTCTGCCGGGTTTATGCGGCGACCCAATGGGTCGAGGAGCGTGACCATAAGTGGCGCTCGCTGGAAGTTGCTACAGGTTCGCAGGCGGGGTTCACGCTGCTTGACCCCGAGCAAACCGGTATACACTTTCGCAATAAACTTGGTGTGGAGAAGTCGCTTCAAAACCAGGTTTATCTGAATGGATCGGGGGTTGCGCTGGGTGACATCAACGGTGATGGGTTGTGTGACATATACTTGTGCAGCTTGGATGGCCCTAACCATCTTTACCTAAACAGGGGCAACTGGAAGTTTGAGGAGACTGCCAAGTCTTACGGTGTGGATTGTGACGGCAAAGACTCAACGGGAACTTCACTTGCTGACTTGGACGGCGATGGGGATCTCGACTTAATCGTCAACACGATCCATTCCGGGACGCTTCTGTTCAGGAACAACGGCGCCGATTTCAGCCAAGCGCTTGGCAAGGTAGCTGGGATGGACAAGGCGCGTGGCGGCATGTCCATCGCGATTGCTGATATCGATGGTGACGGCTTGCTTGATTTCTATGTCACCTATTACCGCGATACAACCTTGATGGACATGCCGAATACGCATTTCAATTTTCGGACTGTCGGAAACCGAAAAGTGATTTCAAGTATCAACGGCATCCCGGTAAGAGGTTCTAAATTCGAAAACCGGTTCAGACTTAACGACCGCGGTGGCATTGAGGAAAACGGGTTGCCGGATGTGCTCTACCGCAACCTTGGCCAATTCCGGTTTGAGCGGAACGAAGTCGGCGCTGGCCGGTTTGTGAGCGCAAGCGGGACGCCGCTGCAGGGGCCGTTGTTCGAGTGGGGATTATCCGTGATGTTCAGGGACATCAACCGTGACGGGCGTCCTGACCTGTATGTTTGCAATGATTTTGACGGGGAAGATCGTCTTTGGCTCAACGTTGGCGAAGGCCGCTTTCGCGAGGCGCCCTCGTTGGCGCTTAGAAAAACCAGCATGTTTTCAATGGGGGTCGACTTCGCCGATATCGACCGTGACGGCCTGGACGATTTTATTGTCGTGGATATGTTGAACAGCGACCGTCGCACGAGGAAGAATCAAATGATTCCGAGGGTTCAGTACACGCCGGAACCCGGCAAATTCAGCGATCGACCGCAAACCATGCGAAACACGATGTTCCTTAATCGCGGGCACAGTGCATTCTCCGAGATTGCCAACTTCGCCGGTGTCGCCGCATCGGATTGGGCTTGGTGTCCTATGTTTATCGATGTCGATCTCGATGGCTTTGAGGATTTACTGATTACCAACGGTGTGGAGCGAAACGCACGTCATTTGGACACAATTATCAAGTTGAGGAAACAGCGCGAAAGCAGAACGATGACCAACCGCGAAATCCTCCTTGCTCGCAAAGTGTTTCCCTCTCAAAACACAGCCAACGTGGCTTTCCGAAATCTCGGCAACTTGAAGTTCGCCAAAGCCGGTACTGAATGGGGTTTTGACACTAAAGGCGTTTCCCATGGCATGGCAAGCGGCGATCTCGATGGCGATGGTGATCTCGATTTAGTCGTTAACAACATGCGCCGCCCTGCCGGGATTTATCGCAACAACGCAACCAAGCCGCGTATCGCTATTCGGTTAAACGGTCCCGGAGGGAACACCACGGGCATAGGTGCGAGGATTGAAGTCGAGTACGGCGATAAAGTCCAAAGCCAGGAGATGATCAGTGGCGGGCGTTACTTGTCCTCAGACGATACAGTGAGAGTATTTGCGATGCCCAGCGGCCCGGCCAAGTTAAAGGTCACCTGGCCGAACAGCAGCGAAACTGTCATCAATCAAGTTGAGCCCAACCGACTTTATTGGATTGATTACAACCCAACTCAAGCCGAGCACGTTCCAAGTAAAAAGACGGCTCCGCTTTTCAAGTCGATAGATATCCCCAACGCCAAGCAGCACCTCGAAACTGTTGGCAGCCAAAATCAGCCTCTCATTCCGTGGACGCTTGGCCGGGACGGCCCGGGCGTCGCCTGGGGTGACTTGGATCGGGATGGATGGGAGGACTTGGCCGTCGGCAACGGCCGGGGTGGTGCCGTGACGCTATACCGGAACATGGCCGGAAAAGGGTTCGAATTGTTCAAACCAAAAACACCGTTTCCAAAAAACCCACGCGATATTCTTTCCGTGTTGATTGCAGAGGGCAACCTCATCCAATCCTTCTCCAACCACGAAGATGGCTTGGCCTTTGGCGACATGGTGTCAATCAACCAAGCCAACGGAAACTTACTGCAGAAGATCGCCGCCAAGGCCGCCAGCGCCGGTCACCTGGCCATGGCCGATATCGATGGGGACGGCGACTTGGATTTGTTCGTTGGTGCCCGGGCAATGCCAAACAACTACCCACAATCGGCGAGTTCATGGGTTTACCTGAACGAGAGCGGCGAATGGAAAGAGAGCGCTGCTTGGTCCAAGGCGCTGCGGAATGTCGGCTTGGTTTCGGGGGCTGTTTTTTCAAACATCGATGCAAACCCCTTGCCTGAGTTGCTGCTCGCCTGCGATTGGGGGACGCCGAAAGTCTTCGTGAACACCGGTGAGGGGTTTCTGGATCACAGCGAGCAATACGGCTTGGGTAAGTTCGCCGGTTTTTGGCGGGGAATCGATGTGGGTGATTTTGACGGGGACGGCCGAATGGATTTTGTTGTGACCAACCGCGGTTTGAACTCCGGCTACGAGACATCCTCCGAGCGACCGTTTGTTGTTTTTCATGGAGATATTGATGAGGACGGCAGACGGGAGATCATCGAGACTGAATGGGGCATTGATGGGAAACTTTATCCCCGCCGGAATCTTGTGACGTTGAACGGTGTGTTGCCCTGGATTACCGAGCGGCTCGGCAGTTACGACCACTATGCCCAAACAACGGTTGACGATCTGTTCGGGGCGGCGCGCTTGGCCGAGATGCAGCGCCTGGAGATTACTACGTTACAAAGCATGGTTTTCCTCCGGACCGCAGAGGGCTTTGACGCCAAGCCGCTCCCGGTTGAAGCCCAACTTTCTGCTTCCTTCGCCCCGGTGGTCGCCGATTTTGATAACGACGGCCTCGAGGATATCGTACTCAGCCAGAATGTTTTTGGTGTTCACTCGGAGGAGTCGCGGCAGGATGCCGGTTTCGGATTGCTGCTACTGGGGCGAGGCGACGGCGAGTTCAAGCCCGCGACGATCGAGGAGAGTGGCTTGGCCGTGTTTGGGGAAGGGCGAGGTGCTGCGGCGGCGGACTACGATCACGATGGCAGGACAGATCTGATCATCTCCCAAAACGGGGCCAAGCCGAAGTTGTTCCTGAACCAAGCCAAGCGGCGTGGCTTACGTGTGAATCTTCAGGGAGAGGAGGGCAACCGGCATGGCATCGGTGCAC
>Ga0302120_10000893_pt1 | contig 13844 bp, 11 predicted proteins | sample AG5_Bottom_MG_FD_203118 | JGI IMG/M metagenome (GOLD analysis project Ga0302120, IMG submission 203118) | Marine microbial communities from Western Arctic Ocean, Canada - AG5_Bottom | ecosystem: Environmental > Aquatic > Marine > Oceanic | place: Canada: Western Arctic Ocean | collected 2017-10-01 | reverse complement strand
GGCAGGCGCAATCAGTCAGTCATAGATATGCTAAACACAAGATACTTTATTGTGCCAACAGAGGACAGGAAGATCATGGCTCAGGAGAATCCGGGCGCACTTGGTAACTGTTGGTTTGTTGAGGAGTATAAGTTAGTTGATAATGCAGATGCTGAAATTGCTGCCCTGGGTGACTTTTCTCCCTGGGCACTTGCTATAGTAGACAAACGATTTGAGGAGCAGCTCAAAGGCTTTAAGGCAGGACCGGCGACGGGTGGAGCCATCTTATTGGAGGATTACAAACCCAATAAGCTTGTTTACAAATCCAGTTCCCGAAAAGAAGAACTGGCAGTTTTTTCTGAAATATATTATCAACCTGGTTGGAACGCCTATATAGACGGGGAACTGGTGGAGCACATGCGCGTTAACTACGTGTTACGGGCGATGCTAGTGCCAGCGGGAGAACATGAAATTGAATTTAGATTTGAGCCAGCCCTCTATCGTGTGGGTGAGAATATTTCATTAGCCAGCTCTACGTTACTTATAATCCTATTGATTGGACTGGGCATACGTTATGTTAAGGACAGGAGATCAGGGGTAATACAGACTGAAGACTAATGCACGTGCATGATACTCCTATCAGTGATGAGCGCAGTCTAATATGTAGAAGATGAGCCGTAAGAAGGTCCTGGTACTTACCTATTATTGGCCTCCCGCCGCGGGTCCCGGGGTTCAGAGATTTTTGAAATTCTGTAAATATCTACCAGAATACGGTTGGGATCCGGTAGTGCTAACAGTGGAGGCTGGGAGTTATTCTTCTGAAGATGCCTCTTTGGATGAAGATATAGTTTCAAGCCTTCCTGTATATAAGACCAAAACCTTTGAGCCGTTCACAGTTTATAATAGGCTGCGTGGATCAAAAGGCAAGGCAATGCCCGTGGCATTGATGGGCATTAAAGAAGACAAGGGGCTCATTCAAAGACTCTCTCTGTATGTACGTGCAAACTATTTTATTCCAGATGCTCGAAAAGGATGGAAGCCCTACGCGCTTAAAATGGTGAAGACGATCATGGACGACCACGAAATCGACGCTGTTATTACTACCGGCCCTCCTCAAAGCACCCATTTGATCGGATTAGAATTGAAGAAACGGTATGGTTTACCCTGGTTGGTTGACTTCCGTGATCCCTGGACAACAGTATATTATAACAAGTTCTTTCCCAGGACGGCTTCTACAGAGAAAAAGGACAAGGCATTAGAAGATTCCGTATTACAGAGTGCGGATGCTGTAGTCGCGGTAAGTGCAGGTTTGGGTGCAGAATTCTCAACACGAGCAAAGAGCCTGGAGATCATTTACAATGGATTTGATACCGAAGACATTCCTGAAAGTTCTAATGCACCCTCGGAGAATTTCTCGTTGGAGTATATAGGCAATCTCAAACCAAATCAAAATCCTGAGATGTTATGGACGGCGTTGCATGAGCTGGTAGACGAAAACCCGGATTTCAAGGAAAAATTCCGATTGAATCTTACAGGAAATATTGACTCCTATTTAGCTGACGATCTTGAGAGCAAGTACCATCTGGGAGGAGTGTTGAATCTGGTGTCATATGTTTCGCATAGTGAGGCGGTGGAGCGAATGGTAAACACAAATATGCTTTTGTTTATTATACCCAAAGCCGACAATAACCATTTAATCATTACTGGGAAATTGTTTGAGTACATTGCTTCTAGAAGCCCGGTTCTTTCCATTGGACCACCAGAGGGTGACGCTGCAAAGTTGTTGGTAGAAGCTGAACGAGATTCAATGATTGATTACGAGGACAAGGATCAGATTAAGAGCCGTGTATTAGATCAATTCAAAGCCTGGAAGGACGGGGCAGGAGTATTGCCGAAGCATTCAAATTCAGACTTAGATAAGTTTTCGCGGAAAAGGTTAACTCAGAAGTTAGGAGACATTTTAGATTCTATTGTATCATGAGCTTAGAGAGAATTGATATAAGCAAGTTTGAAAGGGATAGCGCGTTCTATGGAGAGATACCTCTTTTACTTACCATTAAGAATTTCGACTTGGCCTCCATAAGAGCCAGGTATATTAAGTCTAAGGATAATGCTACTGGAAGGGCTGGAAGCGTAGAGCGTCGAGCTGTTGGTGAAGGAGGAGTAGCAAGTTTAAGATTAGCTAACGGTAAAGTGGAAGATTGTGAAGTTCTCGTGGAGCTAAAAGAACCAAGAGGAATAGATTCCAGAGATGGCCGTTTCGCTTTTTCATCAGAGGCGAAAGTATATGTTGTGAATGATGATAATGTGGATACCATAGAAGATGAATGGTTTTCCTACATCCACACAGTAAACTTTTCCCCATGGGATGAAAATAAAATACTCTTGTCGTCTTCAGGTTTTGATTGTCTATTTGAATACGATATGCAAAGCTTAACCAAAGTGTATGAATGGTACGCCTGGGAGAATGGCTTTAGTGAAGGCGTTGACTCAAAAACTGGTAATTTATTTCAGCTAACTCGAAAAAAAGAAGTTGCTGAACAGTTCAAAAATGAGGGAACAGAGCACCTGCTTATTGAGAATCCATCTGGAATAACACTTCCAACAGCCAATCGAGCTGCATTTATAAACTCTGTTTTTTATGATGAAAACGACAATTCACAGATTCTCGCAACTTTCTTTCATGAGGGAAAAGTATTTGGCATCGACCGGAAATCTGGGCGAGCTGAAGCAAGGATAGGGAATCTGTCGAAGCCCCATGGCGGTAGAAATTATGGAGACAAATTTCTCGTTACAAGTACTGGAGATGGAGAAGTTGTCATTGGGGAGGGTGAAGAGGTAAAAATATTTTCAGTTAGAAATTTAGATGGAAAACCTGAGGGGTTGGGCGATATGGAGTGGATTCAAAATACCGTTGCAACTGGAGGTTTATTGATCGCCATTGACTCGAACCGGACCTCCTTCGTGATATTGGATCCCGACAAAAAGTTATATGACATGGTGCCCTATGATGATAACTGGGCCGTGCAGGATGCGGTAGTTGGGGAGCTAAGTGCAGAAAAGAAAGCCCTGATAAAAGGATTGGCTTAGGAGATCCAGCGGATCAACTCAAAGGCCTCAGCAAATTCGGTATTCACCTGACATCCGCGAACCCTTGCCAATCCATCGAATAACTCTCTGTTGGTGTACTTTCTGAACGCTTGAGACTTGTACTCCTGAATCGCCTTCCACTTAGCTTCCAGATGATCAGAATTGAGTTTTACGAAATAGTCGTTGCTAAATTTAAAGGAGTTCCAGGGAAGCTCATATCCGAGCATATTACAGTTCTTAAAAGCTCTCACGCCTTCATTGTGGATCACAAGGTGATCTTGATGGACGTCGTTGGAATTAGGCATAAACACCGTATTAGGGTCAATTTCCGACCTCAGTTTGATCATCTCTTCCAGGATTGACTGTCTGTGCTCAGGGAAATCCCTGACAGAAAACTGGAAGGTTCTAATTCGTTCAGGAGGAATACCAAGGTGTGCTACAGCGTTTTCGAGCTCTTGATAGAGTACATCTTTAGCAAATCCTTCCGGAACTGACTTTGCACAAGGAGAAAAGGCCGCATACCAGAATTCCGTGCCTTCACGCGACATTTTGGCTATAGTGCCACCAGATGAAAACTCTCCATCATCTGGATGTGGTGCTAATATGAGTGCTTTTTTCATTTTTCTTGATAAATCTCCTGTAGAAACGCTAAAGTAGTGATTTTATTAACCCACGCTAGATTTTCAGCTTTTGTAGGTGTCGCCAAAATCTAAAGTGTTCAAATAAGCATACGTTGGGACAAACTCAGCTTTTAATTTTGCCTCAAGCTCTTCAGAAAGTTTTTCTTTCTTGGCTGTTCCTAAAAGATTTAGAAGTATAGCCTTTGATTTATGCATGAACTTGTTTTGAAGCAGGGTCCCATAAAGTTTGGGATTATTCACCTTAATTGGCCTAATTGTTAGCCTATACAGCAACCTGAATAGTTTTGATCCAGTAGCATTCTCTGATTTACTTTGGGATTCTGGAAATGGAATCGGATCCAAGCGTAGATATGTTTGCAGCTCCTTCCAAACACCGTGTAAATCATCTTTGGCGTGCTCCAGGCTGACAACCTTGAACTGCTCGTCTCCGAAAATCCTCTGATAAACGGGAAGTGATTTTTCATAATGACTTTCCCGGATCAATGGTGAATTCGGATCGGCCAATACTTCTTCCAGGGTGGTGTTCTCTTTCAGAACACCCGTTTGTTTCTGAAAGTAATACTGTGATAGCAAGCGCTGGATTGGGTCTCTCACTATAGCAAAGAGTTTGGCATCAGGACAGTATTCTTTGATCTGATTGGCGGCTTCTTTGCTTTGATTGTAGATATGGGTTGACTCCCCGTAATACCAGTAGTCCTTTTCGAATGGGAAATAACTGTGGTATTCGTCTAATTTGGCAGGATAGGTATTGTCAAAATAGTAGTGTTCTTTGAGTTGGGACATATAGATGCCCGGATGTTGTTCTAGTAAAAAGTTAAGCCAACTTGTCCCTGCCTTGTTTATACCTATAATGAACAAGTTGACTTTGCCACCGGAAGTAGATGTATTCGTCATGCCATGTTCAATTCATGATTTTTTTGATCAGGGATACGAGTGGGTTGGTAGGGGAGATGTACTTTTTATAAATCTTGGATTTCAAGTCAGTATTGTAATCAAAGTGAGACTTAACTTTTGCATTAAGAATATCTTCAAATTCAGCTTCTGTGTATTCCAGTTTCTTAATTACATATTCGTAATCCTCCCTAATCATTTCCTCGTCATAGGGTTTAGATTCCAGCTCTTTCATTGCTTCTTCCCGAGTCATAGAACCTGCGCAAATAAGATTGGAGTAGTGGGCCTTTCGCTTATCTACATTGAACTTCCTAGGGAGAATATAGCCTTGATAGAATCGAGTGAAAACAGATTCGTAGTGCTTGCCACCATAATCAACCCAACCTAATTTTTCCATGATCACCTTCTTAGCAACATCCTTATCAAATTTAGTGTAGTTGTATGGAAATATGGTTTGAATTTGTTTCTCCTTCTCAAAATAATTTAAGCGCTCGGGCCCAAGTGATGGGTAAGTATCTAGATTGACTGACCCAAACTGACTGTTTATATCCTTGATGTTCTCTAGATCATTTTTGTTGAATGTCCAGCTTTTGGGCATTATCTTCTCCGTCACATTGTTAAATCCCTTGAGGATATATTTAACATTATTAGCCTTTGCTTCCTGATACAAAGTGGCATTAATGGCATGGTCGGTGATTGCTTCTATATCAATCACTGATGCCTGGAAGTAGGCTTTTTGTAGGCTTTTGAATTCTTCCCAGTCAATGACATGGGTCTCCAAGTCAATGCTAAGCTTTCGGAGAATATTTTGAATGTTCTTCACGGCAAGTTTTGAGTTCCATCCATTATCTAGATGAATGGCCAATGGTCTCAGGCCGTATTCCTCAACCACCAGGTAGGCAAGATAGGTGCTATCTACACCTCCGCTTATACCAATAACACAATCATACTCGTTCCCTTCCCCGGATTTCTTAATCTGATTTAGAATGTTGTCCAATGACTTTGTCGAACCCGAAGCACCCTTTTCCTTCTTAACCAGGTTCACGTATTCAGTACAGTGATTGCAGTATCCAGCTCCGTAAAACTTAATTTGATGATCTGTTGTGTCCATCACACAGCGTGTACAAACCTGCACTTCTTTACTCATTGCTAAACATTTCTTGAAGCTCGTCGCTATCTGGATAGTTGATCAATACTGCCCTTTTTCTTCCAATAAACACAAACAGACTTCCCGCTGCCACCGCTGATGCTCCACCGTTATGAACCGCATCCGTAAAGTGAACAAAATCACCCGCACCACCAACAGCAATTACCGGGATGTTAACGCTGTTGCAAATTAATTTAATAAGTTCAATATCATAGCCCTCCTGGGTTCCATCCTGATCAATCGAGTTGATCAGGATCTCACCTGCTCCGGCTTCTGCAGCTGCCTTGGCAGTCGCGCTTGCACTCTTTGTGCTTCTAATGCTCCCGCCATCGGTATAAACTACAAATTCTCCACCTTTCTTTTTAACATCAATCGAGGCGATGATAGACTGCCGTCCATATATTTTTGAGGCTTCAGTTAGCAGCGAGGGGTTGTTCGTTGTAGCCGTATTGATTACTACCTTCTCAGCTCCAGCAGAGATTAACTGGGTAATATGTTCCAAAGTGTTAATTCCTCCACCAACTGCAAAAGGCATGAATGCTTCTTCTCCGATATTACGTATCACCTCTACATCTGTGATTCGATTCTCCCGGGTAGCTGTGATGTCCAGGAATACGAGTTCATCAGCTTTTGCGTCGTTAAATATCTTAACCGCATTAATAGGATCGCCAATATAGGTAGGATCCTTGAACTTGATGGTTTTAACCAAGCCTTTGTCTTTCAGCAATAAACAGGGAATGACTCTGGGTCTGTACATTTAGGCGTGCTCTACGAAGTTCTGCAAAAGTTTCAAGCCATCGTCATGGCTTTTCTCCGGATGGAATTGCGTCGCAAAGATATTGTTTTTTACTATAGACGATGTGAACTCCAGGCCATATTCAGTGCTTGCAGCAACGTCTTCCGTGTGATTGCTTCTAACGTAATAGGAATGGACAAAGTAGAATGAGGGGGAGTCGGAGATTCCGTTGTAGAGTCTTGTCTGTGTCCCAAGCTTTAGAGAGTTCCATCCAATATGAGGAATGCGAAATTTCTTTTCTTCTTTAGGAAACGAAAACTCAATAGTCTCTGCATCAAGCCAGCCCAAACCCGCTACATTTCCTTCCTCACTTGATTTGGTAAATAGTTGCATTCCCAGGCAGATGCCTAAAATAGGTTTGCTTTTATCCAAAACCTCCTCATTTAGTGTTTGGATTAAATTGCGCTCTCTAAGGTTATCCATTCCTCTCTTGAAGTGCCCAACACCGGGCAGAATAAGCTTATCAGCGGCTTGGATCTTCGCCGGATCCGCAGTTACCTCCGCTTCTACCCTCAGCCTCTTAAAGGCTTTAAGAACCGAGTGAAGGTTGCCCATACCGTAGTCAATAATTACCAGCATAATCTTGTTTAATGTGTCACAACCTCAAGAGAGAGGGATTGTTACACGAATTTATATTATTCTCCTCTTATAAATCCAATTCTACGTCCCAGATTCAAAAGGAGATTATGTATGTCCTCTGAAGGCTTGAGCAGGAGCAGAAGCACCAAGTAACTCAATGTTATAACTGTTCCTCTCAGGAGTATATCAAGGTACAAATTGTTGATTTGGGGTATGAGAATGGCGATATAAAATACCATTCCAGCGATGATTAACGCCTTGAAGGTATTGAAAGTGATTGGATGCATTTTCAGGACAATGAGAACAAATAGAAACCGTATCAGGTTGGTGAAGGTAATTGAGAAAAATGAGGCAATACCCGCGCCAACGATTCCATATTTAGGGATAAGTATCAGATTAGAAACAACGGTAAGCACAGCAAGAAAGGGAAGAAAGAACATATTCCACCGATAATATTTTGAATTGGTAATGATCTCATGGTTCACGCCAAACGACATGTCAATGAGCTTTGCAAGGCCAATCCACATCACTACGTCAATACCGGTCACGAAACTCTCTGAGTTTGGAATGAGTTGAAAAACTGAATCAATATTGGTCCAGATACCTGTGAATAGAAAAGCTCCGGCCAGAAGAAGATTCAGCGATGTCTTTCTGTAGAGCTCAACTATTTTTGGTGTGTCATCAGACTTAAATGCCCTGGCAATTATAGGCGCTGAGATATCAACAAGATTTCTTCTAGGGAGTTGAATTACTGAACCAAGGTAAAAAGCGACTCCATAAACTCCAACTGCAGATAAACCAGACATTGATCCCAACATCAAAGTATCTATCTTGGCAACTATTACTCCACTACCAGTGCCGAGCACCGTGAATAGGCTAAATGTCGCCACCTCTTTTAGCATAGGTGACTTGAAGACAGAATAGTCTGGTTTGAGGAACAGATGGCCCAACGTGTAGATATAGCCCAGAAGTGCAGCAAGAGCGAGGCCGTAGCTGGCAACGATCCATGTGATAAATTCCTGAAAAGTAAGTACATCAACGTAATACAGGATTGTACCTGCTGCTACGAGCAGCCTTATGAATAATTCTCTAATTACTTTAGGTATCACTATACGCAGGAGCGCTCTGGCATAAATTGTGAAGATGTTGTACAAGAGAATGAGGAGGGTCAGGGGAAGCAAGTAATTTCGATACTCTGTTAGGAGAGGTGAATTGTTTGAGAAATTCTCAAGAATTGAATCCTGAAACATAAAAAACACAAGAGCACATAGTAAGAATCCCATAAATGCAACCTGCACTGCATAGGTCAATATGCCATTGTGCTTTTTCTCTTTATCCTTGAAGTATGGGAAGAACTTGATTGTAGCATCAGGAATTCCAACTGCTGCAAATACTGCCAAGAACAGGGCGGCATCCAGCAGCACCCTATAAAGACCGATTTCCTCGGTCGATAAGAACAAAGGGAAGAGGATAAGAATATTTAGGTACCCCAAGGCTGATCCTAGATAGGATACCACCGTTCCTTTTATACTTTGCCTGATTATTACTCCCATAATTCTATTGGCAGGGTGAATGTGAACTCCTGCCAGATCTAACGATTAGGATATACTTTTAATAAAATTTAAGCAACGTTGTGCTACCTGTCCATCAATCTTATACCCATATTTTGATTTGAATTCAACATAGGCCTCATGGTTAACGCTTATCTTTTCCGAAAGAATATCGGAGATATATTTTTTTAGCTCAGTTGCATTTGTTGCTTGGAAGGCCACTCCCTCTTGAAAATATCCGGAGTAGTCCTGTTCTAAATGATCCAATATGATCAGAGGCTTATCAAAGTAAATAGATTCAACACCTACGGTTGAATAACAGGTCAAAACTATATCACTCGTTGAAATTATGGAGTAAAGGTCAGTGCCTTCATCAATTCTGTAATTTTCAACACCCATAGATTGGGCTATTTCTCGATAGAAATCTGCATCATTTTCCCTGGGGTGTAACTTGATCAAAAGCAGTACATTCTCCATTTCGCCGATAGCAGTGAAAGCGTCTTCGGCGGCTCTTCTCCTTAACGAGGGGTCGGGCTGAGGTTGTGTCGCGAACATTACGATTCTGGTGTGCTCATTCTCAGCTGTAAGTTTGTGTGGCCTTGTGTTTAACTGTTTAATGATGTCGGTGCGAATTTGACCAGTACAAATAACTTGATCGGGGTGATAGTTGCCGTATTCAATAAGGATTGATTTCCAATATTCGCCCCATGCCAGGATATAGTCGGTAAAACCGCCATAAGCGCGATCGTTTTTTGTAAACAGGTACCCAATATGCCATTTGCTTATGGAACCGTGCTGCACACCTATTGTCGTGACCTGATTTGATTTGGCGGCGTCTAAGATTACTTTGGTAGATGTGTTGTTTTCATCCTGGGCGGTGATAGAACTAAAAGAGAATTTCCCAAAAAACCTGTGCATCGCAAAGTACTTAAAAGCCAGGTATACACTCGTATTGTTGAGCTTTTTAAGTTGACGTACTATTTGCCTGTGTTGAACATCGGTAACATTCTGTTCCAATAATTGATATGTTTTTTTCAGTCGTTTTTTGGTCTTAATCAAGTTGCTGAGTACTGATATCGAAAAGAGACCCCGTACCATAATATAGTCAGAGTTGATTTGAGCTCGGTTTTTGTGATTCGTTTTATACCTGGACTTTATTTCAAATCTATCAGGCGATCTGAATTTAGGCGGAGCTAAATCATCTAGAAACAGGAAAGTGTCATCTACACTTTGCATGAGGTAACCCAGATAAAGATCATCCACCTCATTTTCAAGTGTATGCTTTGACAAATAGACCGATTCTGCTTTAGGGTCACTGATGATAAGGTGCCTGTGCTCTGGCTTCAGTTTGCTTAATTGAATCCAACCTCGAAAGGTCCTGATTAGCACGACGTAAAGGTAACTTAGTACAGATGCCATATTGATTTTTTCCTTCCGGACAGGCCTGGCCAGTACCCTAACGTTCGTATCAAATACGCTACTTTCTATCTTGTGAGAATAGACATATAATTGATCAAATTGTTTGGCATGCTCACTGATCTCCGCGACTTGATACTGATTGGAGCGCATCTCATAGAAGATCCGGAATTTGTGATAATACCAAACACTCGTATGATCAAGTGAAAGATGTTCTTTGCAGGTTTTACCCAATACTTGGTGATCCCCAAACTCCAATAAAGCGCTGAGCAGCTCCTCTGAAATTTCCTCCTTCTTCCCCTTGGGCAGTACGACATCCTTACATTCGATCTGCTGCAGCTCCTTTTGAACAGCAATGGATGGGTCTAGAAAGAGTTGCCCTCCCCTCTGAATTTCACCTAGCACAAACTCAATTTCCAATTGGGTTAGCAGTCTATATATGAGTATCCCATTCATGTTGTGAAAGTACTGAGTTTAGCAGTGGATTTAACGGTAGTACCTTAATTGTATTCCTCGCTTTTACGCTATTTGCTTTTCATTAAGCATTATTGGTCTTTGTTGTAAACCCTGAACTTAACGTGTTATGTTGGTAAATAATGTAAATTCAAGAGAATAAATCTAGCATGATCTTATAGAATGGAGTCAGTTGCGAAAAACGGAGTGCGTTCTTTTTACTAACGAAAGTACAGACTTTAAACATTTGAACCTGCTAAATGAGAACAGAAGCCAGCAAAGGATAAATTCCAATTTTACAAAGGCTTCTACTTTGATAATGAGACATACAACGATTCGATCTTCCAGAGAACAAAAAACCTATACCAAGGACTTCTAGAAGACGAGTTCCCTGCAAAGACGCTGGATTATCTGATACATCTGGCCATGAAATATAAAAATAGGGGGATCAATATTGTTGTTTATGACGTTCCAACCAACAGGATGAATCAATTTTATTCTGCAGAGTTTTTGAAAAATTCCAAGGAAGGAGTCGCCACGCTCAGCAGTAAGAGATTTGAGGTTTTTTCAGATTTACTACATCTGGGGGCAGTATTTCCGTAATATTGACCATATGAATACTTGAGGAGCTAATAGGTATGCTCAAGTACGGGTAAGGCAAATGGGGCTTTAAGGTCGATAATCTAATCTGGCAGAATTGCGGTTTTATTTGTTAGTGCCTGAGAAAACAAGAGGGATTAATATTGAGTAAGAGCAATTATTGTAAAACAAATGCGTTTCTGAACCCTAATCACCTTAGAAAGGATGAAATGAACATCTTAGCATAAGGTGCACGGCGATATAAATGAACTCAGGCTATGTGTTACAAGTAGATTAACCCTAAAGATATGGCGCATGTTCATTAACTTAATACCCTAAAATTGTTAACTGTTATGTTTGAAAAGACGGTAGCATTTATTCAAAGTATCTATGGAGCTGATGGCACTATTGGCCTACATGAGCCGCGATTTTGGGGAAATGAAAAGGAGTATTTGAACGAGTGTATTGACTCAACATACGTTTCCTCTGTCGGGAAGTTTGTCAACAGGTTAGAAGAGCAGATATGCGAAATGTCAGGTGCCAATCATGCGGTGGCAACAGTAAATGGCACCAATGCCTTGCAGGTTGCACTACAGGTGTGTGGCGTACAGGCAAATGATCTTGTAATAACTCAGGCATTGTCATTTGTTGCGACTTGCAATGCTATAACCTACCTGGGAGCTAGTCCTCTGTTTATTGACGTGGACAGAGATACTATGGGCCTTAGCCCAGGTAAGTTGCGAGACTTTCTGGAAAGTGAAACGGAGTTGAAGGATGATGGCTACACCTACCACAAGGAGCTTGGAACAAGGATATCCGCCTGCGTACCCATGCATTCATTTGGTTTTCCGTGTAGAATTGATGAAGTTGTTGAATTGTGTGAACAACACAACATTTCTGTAGTGGAGGATGCTGCGGAAGCTGTTGGCTCTACATATAATGGAAAACAGGCCGGTACGTTTGGGAAATGCGGCGTATATAGTTTCAATGGCAACAAAATCATAACGAGTGGTGGTGGTGGAGTTATATTATCAGACGATCCTCTATTGGCAGAAAAGGCAAAACACCTTACTACTGTAGCTAAGATTCCACATCCCTGGAAATTTGAGCACGATGAGATCGCATATAACTACCGCATGCCAAATCTTAATGCGGCTTTGGCCTGTGCTCAACTGGAACAGCTGGATAGTTTCTTAGAAGCAAAGAGGAAACTCGCAATCCAGTATCAGCAATTCTTTAGCGCTCATGCCAACGTTTCCTGGGTTGAGGAGCCGTCTGGTGCGCATTCCAATTACTGGTTAAATTCCATTTTATTCTCTGATGTTGAGGAGAAAGATGCTTTTTTAGCACATACCAATGACCAGGGAATCCAGACCAGGCCAGCTTGGGAATTATTGTCGGGATTAGAAATGTATAAGAATTGCTATTCACACAATTTAGATAATTCTCTGTGGATTTCTAAAAGATTGGTTTCTTTGCCAAGCAGTGTGCCGAATATCTGAATTTCTTTAGTGTTGCAGTACTGCTGCATAAGCCTATTGATGATTATTTATGGAGAACGAGAAAAACAAGATTGCAATTTTTGGGCTGGGTGGAAATTCCAGGGAGGTGTTGTGCCTGATCATTGATTTCTTTTCAACGAAAGGCATCGACTATAAGAGCAATGTATGCTTTATTGAGTTTGATGAAATGCGGCAAATTGACACGCTTATGGACATACCGGTACTTCAACTTTCTCAGTTTGATCCCGGTGAGTACAACGTAGTTATTGGTGTGGCAGATCCTGAAAAGAGAAAAAATATCGTGGGGCATCTTCCTTCGGAAACGACTTATGCGACAATTATTCATCCAAATGTAGTGATCTCAAAATGGGTTGAAATAGGTGCAGGTAGTGTGATTTGTGCAGGGACAACACTAACTTGCAATGTCCGAATTGGCCGTCACGCCCAATTAAATGTGCATACTACAATAGGCCACGATTGCAATATTGGCGATTTCTTTACTACAGGCCCTGGCACTAATATTAGTGGCAGTTGTCACTTTGACGACTTGGTGTATTTTGGAGCAAATGCATCAATCCGACAAGGGTTGAAGGTATGTAAGGATGTTACTGTAGGAATGGGAGCAGTTGTAGTGAAAGACATAACTGAACCCGGCACCTATATAGGGAATCCTGTAAAGAAACTGGGGTAAATTTGAATTGGAATTAATCACGGTTGACCTAATTGATGGCCATTTGAGGCTTTAATAGTAATCTTAGATACTACTAGTTTGTGAGACGAAATAATACTTTGTTAGCTGGTGTGGTTTTTAAGGGTGTGGAGCGGTATCTCAAAGATTACGTAAATTCAATAAATGAACAAACGGACAAAGCTTTTGACGTACTTATTGTAAATGATGGGCTTGATGGTGAAGCTTTCTCCAGGTTTGATGACTTCAATTCAATCTTATTGGAGGAGAAATTCACCATTGCTCAAATAAGACAAATTGTATTCGATTATGCTTATAATCACAATTATACTAACCTGATTTTTTCAGATTGTGATGATTATTTTTCTGATAATCGGGTTGAATACTCAAAAAAATATTTGCAACGGTACGATTTCGTGTTTAACGAGCTGTCTTTGATAGACGAGAGCAATACCATTCTTCATGAAGATTTTATGTCTTCATTGCTAAAAGGCAATGAGTTAAATGAAATTGCTATACTGATTGATAAGAAT
>Ga0302120_10000890_pt1 | contig 13852 bp, 8 predicted proteins | sample AG5_Bottom_MG_FD_203118 | JGI IMG/M metagenome (GOLD analysis project Ga0302120, IMG submission 203118) | Marine microbial communities from Western Arctic Ocean, Canada - AG5_Bottom | ecosystem: Environmental > Aquatic > Marine > Oceanic | place: Canada: Western Arctic Ocean | collected 2017-10-01 | reverse complement strand
GTTAGCATTTGCGATTAAAGCTGCGGCATCATTTGAGTTGTCGCCGAGCACGCGTTCGTTAAGCTCAATCGCCGCGCGGAAGTTGCCAGAGTCGCGCATGAAATAAGATAACTCTAGTAACGCAGGGCTATTTATTTCTTCTAACTCGGAGATCTCGCGCACAATACCAATTGCTTCGACGTGGCTACCAAGCATGGTGTGCGCTCGCGCCAAGTCAGCCAGTACTGTAGAATCAGTTGGGTCGTCATCAAGCAATTCGATGAGTATTGGCAAAGCTTCTTGAGGGCGGCGTGTGTCAAGCAATAAAGCCACCATCAATTGGCGAGTAGCCGGGTCGCTAGTATCAAGACCTTGCAAATATTCCTGGTAAACCTCGGTAGCTTTTTCGAAGTCGTTATTCCATGCGTGAATGCGCGCCAACATAATCCCGGCTTCAATTAGCTCTGGATCGATAGCCAGTGCTTTTCCGAGTTGCTCGGCAGCAAAGCCTAGCTCTTTCATTTCCATGTAGAGATTCGCTAAAGAAATACGTGCGTCGGTGTTGTTAGCGTCGACGCGAACGAGCGCTTCGTATTGCGTAACGGCTTCTAGCAAGCGATGTTGCTGGGCCAAAATACCTGCGTATTCATTTAGCCCTTCGGTAGAGCGTGGGTATTGACGGAGCAAATCTTCGTAACGCGTTGCAGCATCATCTAGGCTGCCGAGAGCAACCGCGTTGCGGGCACTACTTAACAGTATTTCTTCGGAGCTCACCTCTTGCTCTTCTTGCGCGTAACTAGTGTTACTCAGGGCAACCACGGGGCAGGCAAGCAAAGCTATGGGTAGGTATTTATGCATCACAACATGAGGATACCTAACAGAACAGCCATTTTCTGTATAAATTGACAGAAAATGGCTGTTTATGGAGATTGCCGTTGCTTAATAATTTACGTGCAATTCTTTGGCTACCGTGGATGCCTCAACATAGCCATTAGAGTCGTAGACAATCGCGCTGAAGTGTATGCTCGAGCCAACAATGCTTGATAGGTGTCCAGCGGGGAAATCGATGGTTGCATTTGCATTTCCTACAGGGTCTAGGAAGCCTATATTCCCCCTAAAGAACCCCGGTAGATTGTTCTGAGCAGAGCGGTGCAGAATGCTGCTATCGGCAAGAGGGATTTGAATTCCCTGATTGGTTTGCCATGGATTGAGACCGGCATTTGTTACCAATATCTGGTAAACCTGGCCAGCCATGTCTCGCGGCATATCTACTTTGAGGGCAACACGCGTCGGGGCGCTTGATGAGACATTGTCGCCGCGCGGCATTTCAAGGCCGTCGATGAAGACATAGCGTGAAATTATTGAGCCCAGAGTCGGTGATGATGACAGTATTAGCAGATCAACAAAACCGTAACGGTTTAAACTGCCTGAAGCATGAAGCGATCTTCCTAGGTGCGATGTTGTGTCATCGCCTACAGCGCGGAACAAAACTGCGTCGTTCTCGCCAGATATCAGAGTGGCAGACCCACGACCGCCTTCGGCGCTTGGTGCGCCAATGAACACGTCAGGCCAGAAATCGCCATTGGTGTCGCCTGTAGGAGCTATCTTTATACCGAAGCCGTCGCCCATTTCGTGGCTTTGGTAGTGGCGAATGACCCTGTTGGTTAGCCCAGAGTAAACGACTACACCGCCTCGTCTAAGAACCGGGTCGCTTTGGAAAGCAGGATGGCCAATTGCGATATCGGGATAACCATCGCGGTCGATGTCGCCAACGCCAGCAATGCTGAAGCCAAAGTGCTGACCACGACGCCGCCCTTGAAAGTGCGCCATAGGTGAGCCGTCGAGACCTGAGAAAACATCGACGGTGCCGGGGTAGCCACGACCCAAAGTTGAATCGTAACCAGGAGCGCTGATCAATATATCAGGGTAGCCATCGCGGTTAACGTCGTCTGCGGCAGCCACTTGACGGCCAAAACCAGAATGAGCATCAACGCCAGTGAAGGTGTACAAGCTCTGACCAAAATTAGGGTCGCCGTTCCATGAACCAGAGAATACGTAAGCAGCACCAACGTGTTGCTGACTGGGCAAGCGGGTGCCAGGAGCGCCAATAATCACATCGCGAAATCCGTTGCGATCGACATCGTCGACACCAGCAATCGAAGCGCCAAATTCTGCCCCGGCGGTTTGGCCATACCAGATCTTGATCATTTCTCCGGTAGAGCCAGAGACTAATGCTGCTAAGCCGCAGCGATTGCGGCCGTTGGCTGATGCTGTTGGAGCACCGATCAGAATGTCAGGAAAACCATCGGAGTTGATGTCTCCTGCGATAATAACCTCTAGACGGCTGCCGTAATCGGGGCCGCTGTTTTCCTTGACAAACATGATTTCGCCAGTTAACCCCGAAATGGCGTATATGCGAGCAGAACGAGCACCAGTAGCTGGTTTTTCGAAAATGCCAGCCGCAATGTAATCGGAATATCCGTCGTTGTTTATATCGCTAGAAATAAACACATCACTGGCGCCAGATATCGAAGCGCCTGGCAGGCTAATGTGGTGAGTGCTTTCTTGCTGGACCTTAGCGTACCAACCACCACCTTCGGCGACTTGTTGGGCTGAGATTGAACCCGCACTAAGGCCTAATGCCAGAGCTGAGATAATGATTGCCTGAGAGGTAAATGAAGAGTTCATATAGGGGATGCTCAAAGAAGGTTAGCCTATGGGGAGGACTTATTTCTCCTTGATGCCCCGATAATAACATTAATCAGCGGATTTTTGTCGGAGAATCTTGGGATAAGTTTAGAAATCTTCAAAAAAATAGGCTTGATTATTCATTATTGAGTTTGCTATTTCTTCGCCCTTATCTTGGTTAATAGAAAGTAGGAAATCAATTGCTTGTTGCCTGACTAAGGGGTTGTTATCGAATCGAGCGATTCGCTCAACTACCGCTAAATCAAGTACTTGTGCGTTTTCGCCGGTGCCAGAGACGAAGTAGGCGCTGAGCAGTTGTTGCCGTAAAGCACCTTCGTTGCTTAGCTTAAGCATGGTCATTGTGCGGGAACTAGACGCCAGCGCATCATTCACCAAACTAGCTTGAAGGCTTGTAAATTCGTCAATTTCAGCATAAAGAAGTAATTCAATTGCGGAATAATCGCGCTGAGCAATCTTGCAGAAAGCCCCTAAAATCTGCACTTTATGCTGATTTACTAGATTTTTAAGAATCTGTGCCGCTTCATGTACGGGATAGTCATCGGCAACCTTCTCCGCGAGTAGCTTTTGTTCGGAATGAGCTAAATGGCCATAGAAATCGGCAAAGGGAAATAATGCGCTAGTATGTTGGCTGGGATGTAGTGCGGCAAAGGCTGTATACCTAACCTGAGATGATGGATCATCTAAGAATGGCAACACCAATTCGCCACGGCCATTTAGTACTGCAGCAGGAAACGCAAGGTCTAAGGCATGCATAAACAACATCGCCTGCCAGCGGCAGCGATGGGTCGTGGCGTTGTCGATACTTATGGGTCGAACGTCAAGAATCATTGGCAGGTCTTCTTCATTCAGCACTTTCTGCCCCAACAATGCCATCGCCACAACTTCGGCGGCAAACTCGTTATCGATACAGGAGGCAAACAAGTCATGCAAGAAGGCACTCCAGCTATGTGCAGGGTGCGGCAATTGTTTGAAGCCTACTAAGTACGCACGGCATTGTGACTTGAGGGCGGCCTTGTCCATACCAATCTTCGCGTCTTGAAGTTGCTGGAGAAAAACAATAAGCGCATCGTTGTTAAGTGACTTCGCAACGGCTTCGCGAGTAATGGGCACCTTTAGCGCGTTGATTCTATTTACAATATTTTGTCGCGCCGAGGCCTTTTCGGGAATCACGTTTTCGGCAGAAGGGGTCTCTTGAAATAGACACATCGCCAAGAGGCAGCCTATGCTGGCAATGATAATTAGTAAGCGCATGGCAACTCAATGTAGAAGGGGTAAAACCCAGGTAGTTCATGGGATGTAGAGTGGCGACACACTTCGTCATCTTTGTCGCACACGAACTCGAACATTAGGGCATGTGAGTTGTCGACATACTCAAAAGTCATATTAGGTTTTGCAACGACAGATGAATAAGGGGGCTCCCATATTACGGATAGCGGGCAGACCGGATCTTCCCATGTCAAATCTAGGCCAAAGCCTTCGTAGTGAAGAAAGCCAAATTCGCATGCCGCCATTTGCGTGGGGGTGAAGGTGGCATCAACCATTTGCACCCCCATGTCAGGGCATTTGTCCACCAGTGGTGTTGAACCAGGCGATTGCAGCAAAGTCGCAGCGGCCAAAGGGGCGCATAAAGCACCGATTAGCCAAGGAATCAAAGGTGTGGATTTTTTCATACACAAGGTAGACGCCTTAAAACTCAATCGGCACGTTATAATTTGCGACCATTCTTTAAGGAATAGACATGTCACAAATTAAAACAGATGTAGTTGTTCTCGGTTCTGGCCCTGCAGGCTACGTAGCCGCCATCCGCTTGGCCGACCTCGGCAAGAAAGTAGTTTGCATAGAGCAAGATAGCATCGGAGGTACTTGCCTTAACGTAGGCTGTATCCCGTCCAAGGCTTTAATCTCGGCGGGGCACTTCATGGAATCAACCAAGAATGCGGCCGACATGGGCTTCACTGTTGAAACCCCGAAGCTAGATCTTAGTAAACTGATCGCCTGGAAAGACACCATTGTTAAGCGTCTCACTGGCGGCGTCGGCGGCTTGTTCAATAACCGCAACATCGAATTGATAACGGGCAAGGGCACGATTGTTTCAGCGAACAAAGTCACCGCCGAAACGGTCAACGGTACGGTCGAAGTTTCATGCACCGACATTATTATTGCGAGCGGCTCCGAGCCCATACCGATTCCGGGATTTGACTTCTCAGATAAAGTTTGGTCAAGTACCGAGGCTCTCGCTCCGAAAACATTACCAAAGAAACTTTTGGTCATTGGCGGCGGCGTTATCGGAATGGAACTCGGCATGTTCTACGCACAGGTTGGCACTGAAGTGACCATTATAGAATTCATGGACCAACTCCTGACCGGCAACGATCTTGACTTAGTAAAAGTAGTGCAACGCAAAGCGAAGAAGGCCGGCATTAAAATACACCTAAAGTCATCTGCGAAGTCTTACAAAACAAAAGGCGATGGCGTAGAAGTTCTAGTAGACGTCAATGGTAAAGAGCAAACCTTCGAGGCCGATGTCATTCTACTTACAGTAGGACGCCGCCCTGTTACGGCGAATATTGGCCTCGAAACCGTTGGGGTAAAAACAGATAAGCGCGGCTTCATCAGCGTTGATGCACAATGCCAGACTAAAACCCCGCACGTTTATGCCGTTGGCGATATTACAACCGGGCCGATGTTGGCACACAAAGGTTCTGCCCAGGGTTTGACAGCTGCGGGTGCCATTTGCCGTCAACCTGGTATCGCTTACGACTATAAAGTGGTGCCGTGGGTTATCTTCACCGATCCTGAAATCGCCGGAACGGGCATGACAGAAGCCGAGTGCAAAGAGAAAGGGCTTGATTACAAAGTGGGCCGCTTTAACTTTGCGGCTAACGGTCGCGCAATGTCGATGCACGCCACCGACGGTTTCGTGAAAGTGATTACCGACGCTAAAGACGACACCATTATTGGTGTGCACATGGTTGGGCCAAACGTCACCGACATGATCACCGAAGGTTCGCTGGCGATTGAAACTGGTTTAACTGCAGAAGACATCGCTTTAACTATTCATCCTCACCCAACGCTTTCAGAAGCATTCATGGAAGCATGTGAAGATGTGCACGGTATGTCGCCACACGCGATGACCAAGAAAAAGTAAAGCTGGCTAATGAAGTTTAGCCATAGCCCGCGCCTTGAGATTGTTGACTTGGGGCGCACGGACTATGGCAAAACTACCGAGATGATGCTCGAGTTGGTTGACGCGATTGCCGCCGGCGAAAAAGGTGACCAACTGCTACTTGCTGAATTCGATTCCGTTCTTACGGTCGGTCGCGGCGCCACTAACGAGGCATACGAGCAGGTAGGCATTCCGGTTCATGAAATCACGCGCGGCGGCAAAGTGACTTACCATGGGCCGGGTCAATTGGTTATTTACCCGCTGATTCAACTTAAAGAAAAGGCCTGCGATTTACATGCTTACCTGCATACCCTAGAGGAAGCGATGATGGCGGTTGTTGGCGATTTCGACTTAGAGGGCATGCGCGACGAGCGTAATACCGGCTGCTGGGTTAACGATTACAAGGTCGCGAGTATCGGCGTGGCAGTCCGCAAGTGGGTTACTTATCACGGCGTTGCGCTAAATGTGAATACCGACCTAAGTTGGTTTAGTCGCTTTGACCCGTGCGGACTTGACCCCGAGGTGATGACTAGCATGCAACAGCAACTGGGTACCGCTGTCGATATTGCGCAGGTAAAAAACTCGGTGGTGCGTCACCTGCAACAGTTGCTAACTGACGATCATCGGTAGTGGCACGCTAACCTTGCGTACTTGCACCGATCCCACGACGTCAAAGGTGTAAAACGTAACGTATATCAATCGGTTACGTAAAGCGTTTTTGTTCGGCACCACCGCGTTTATGTTTTGCACTTCGCTACCTGGAACTGCCCCGAAGAAGCCGGGCATTAAGAAAGTTTGGCTGTAAGCGATGTCTTGGTTAGCGGGAATATGCGTGCCATTAATGTAATGACCTGGGCTAATGCCAAGAGTAACGAAGCCCTGATAGCGCGCGCCGTATTCGCTTGGCATGAGCCAATTCATGCTGAGGACTTGACCACGTATAGGAGAAGTGAGTAGCTGAACGGACAAATCGCCACCGCCACCGTTGCCCCAGTTAGTCGTATCGGCAGCGTTGTCGGTACCAGGAGTGCCTTTATCACCATTGCCGTAGCTAGTGGTCGCATTACTAAAGTTCGACAAAGAACCAGGCGCCATGCAATCTTCGCGCTCAGATGAAATGCCGTTGCCACCCCAAGAGCTAGTGTAGTCGACACGGTCAATTTCAGTCGAGCCATATTCAAGCCACACTGTGTCGGAACTGCTTAAAGCAAACTGACCCGCTGGCCAAACAAATTGTGGACGTAATCCGCCATTGCGTGATGGCAAACCGTCAGCAGCTATGACTAGTTCGGTTCCGGGTTGTAGTTGCACCGCAGTGCCAAACTTGACGTTATCGGCAGCAGCGTCGCGCATTTCAAGGTTGTCGATATTGACGTCGTTGTCTACACCAACGATTTCTACCCATTCACCGAGTATGTCCGAAGCTTGTCCAGGGTTGTGCATGAACTCTGCAACCACTACGTCACCAGCGCTTGGCGCCGCGGACGAATATTCGTCGACATAAGCAGTGAAGCTAGTGTCGTCTTCGGCGCGCACCGTGTAAGTGTTGCCGTCGGTCGTTAAGCGAATCGTGCCTTCTGCATCGACGTAACCGTCGGCGCCGGTGCCATCGGTAGGACACCAAACCGGCGTCATGCTTGTCGCAGTATTAATTCTGTCGATGACTTCTTGTTTCGGGTAACCATAAGGGTTGTTAGAGCCACAGGGGATAACGGTGAACTCAGGCTTCAAATAGCTAATCCAAGTAGAGTTGGACGACGTCCGTGAACCATGATGGTTGGCTTGGTAAACATCGACATCGCCGACTAATGGCGCCACGCTGGATTCAACATTGGTAGTGCCGTTGCCGCCACCGGTTAAGTCCCCGCCCATCCACATTTGGAAGTCTCCGTAGTCGATACGGTAGCCAATGCTTGATGAGTTTTCGAGTTGTGATGAACCCGAAAGGTTAACGGTGCTGCCGTTGCTCAGTTTGCCGTCTACAACGATACAAGTAAGCGTTACGCCGCTACCTAAGTCGATCACTTGACCTGGTGAAATCGTTTGTCGCACTGAGCTGTAGCGATTTTTATAATCGGTATAAGACTGTGTAGTCGGCTGATTGTTGTTGCCGCGGTCGAAGCAAATAGTAGCCGTGATGCCGCTGTTCCAGACTTCATCTAGCCCGCCGACGTGGTCAGCGTGATAGTGACTTGCGCCCACGTAATCTAAATGACTGATACCCAAAGAATTAAGCAGGGGCACTACGGCGCCGTTGCCGTCGCCATTACTGCCACCATCAAACAAAAAGGTTTGGCCACTCGGAGAGATCAGCAACGTGGCATCAGATTGGCCAGTGTCGATGAAGTAAACTTCGAGGGTTGAAGCGGCTGGTATTGAAAACCAACCTGCCAGTAGAGCAAGAATTAGAGTTGCGCGCATTTAGAGGGATCGAGTTGAAATTAATCAGGGCTTTACCATTCTACCACCGGAAACGGCGGCTAGGTCGCGCAAGAAGCCCTCATGTTTATTACTGTCGGTCACTAGAACACAGTGAATGCGCAGGCCAGTGCGCAAATACATGCGCTCGAATCCGTCCAGAATATGCCCGGGGTATTGATGCTTGCCTGCGGACGAGCCACCATCGGAAACGATAAGCACCGTGTCGATAGTTGAGTCTAAGGCCACCTGCTCGAGTGCGTCATACAAAGCCGAAGTCGAGCGATAGGGCCGTTTAGCCAAAAAATCTAAGGCCTTTTTACGATTCGTCTTCGAATTGACTACCATCTTTTTGAAACCGAATTCTGGTTTCTGCTCGATGGTTGCTACGGTAAACAAAGCTTTCTTTGGTAACTGAGCTAAAAATTTTCCGACTTCAGTTGCAGCCGCCTCCGCACAGCTTTCGCCGTTTAGTTGACTAGTAGACATGGATCCCGAGCCATCCACTAAAATGGCAACGTTGCTGCTGTCGATAGGGATACCAAAAAATTGCGCAACAGTCTCGTCTTGCTGGCGCTCTTGTTGGTCGTCGTTCGTGCTATCTTTTTTAGCTTCGGCTAACCATCTAGCACCGGCTTCGTTCCACCATTTCTCCCACATAGCAGGGTCGTTGCCAAAAGCGATGCCCGTTAGTTTTCTTAGGCTGTCGCCAATATCAGAAACGAAGCGGCTGGGTAAGTCGGGGAATGCCGCGACCTCGTCTTTGAGGAATTTAATCAACAGCGGAGCCGCTATGAATATTTCGTTGTCCACCACTGACTCAAGTACTGCGGTGCGCGGGCCGGCGGCGTTGTTGTCGAAGGCACTTTGTGCAATCGATAATAAGTTAAGATTAGCAGGTGCTTGCTGTGTCAAAACACGAATAGCAATTGCGCGATCGCTACTATCTTTGCCTTTTAGTGCAGCGTCAGCGAGGTTTGCTTGTTGCTTGTCGGTTAAAGAATCTAAGTAAGCATAGCCGTGAAAAGGTGCTCCGGCCTTGTCAAATAATTCTATTAGTTTGTCACTGGAAGCTGTCTTCGAGTCACTAAAGTCAATCCGCGACTCTTTAAGCAAGACCCCTGCGCAGTGTTGCCAAGCGCGGCAGACGTCGGCATCTTTAAGGAAATTCTTGCTGAGTAAAAGCTTGCCCGATACTTTTACTTTACTGCGCTCGATACCACGCAATAAAATAACGCGATGCCAACTACTATTTTTTTTATTAGCGGCAGCGGCTAACATTAAATCGCCTTCGCTATGCGACGTCGACTTTAGGTAGCCACTGTAAAACCAATCACGCAAATAAACGCCGCGATAAGTGTCATGCTTGGTGTCGAACAATTCGATGCGCAATTTTTGGGCATCTTCAGTGCGCATATCTGCTAGTGAACGCGCAGCGCTGTAAGCCCCGTTTTCGTATGACGTTTTGTCGGTGGCTGCTTTAAGGGTGGACTCAATTTCATCTAGAGATTGAGCGCATGCAACAAGAAGTAGGGTAGCTAACATGTAAAAAAAGAGGGAGCCGTGATGGCTCCCTCTAAGGTTATCAGTTCATCTTTAATTATGTTATTAATTAATCAGTAACAATAGCGTGCGCTGCATTTGACATGGTCGCGCCACGAGCATTTGCGGTAGGGTCCGTGCAGTACCACTGGAAGTACACATCCATTCCGATGAAGGATGGATTGTTAGGGACGAACAGTAGGTATGTTGCTTGACCCGCAGCATCGGAGTTTGACGGGAATTGGAAATCGCCAGCAACAAACAAGGTGTTGCCAGGAGCGCCAATGCCGACCAAGTCGTAAGGCAGGTTAATGGTTGGAGGGCGATTCCAGATGGTGTTAGAGAAGCCCATGAATAAAAGATTGCTAGTGCCTGCCAATCCACCGTCAAGGTAGACTTCGAGGGGTTGTCCGAGTACTGGATGACCATTACTGCTAATCGTTGGTGTTGAACCCGATGATGATGTTCCGGATGAACCAAAGATAGTCCAGTTAGGGTTAATCACAGCAGGGGGGGCGAACGCGCCAGCTGGCATGTTGTCCATTTCGCCAACGAAGTGGCCAAGTGGATCGAAGCTCATGTAGGTCGCATCTCCGGCGTCCATTGCGTCATTGTTGTTATTGGCGTCTTTCAAGAAGTACAGTTCGCCACCGCCAGAACGGATAGAGAAGCCGCCATCGTGGGCAGCGCCTGCATAACATGAAGGCATGCTTTGCGCTGAACTAGCGCCATCGTAGTACAGAACGACTTCACCAGCGTCGTTTAGATCGAGGTCACCGTTGTAGTCGATGCCGCGGTACAAACGGCCACCCGCTCCATTGCAAGTAGCAGTAGCAGCTGTGGACATAATCCAGTAAACGTCTTCGCCAAGTGGGCCAGCGCCAGGTGCGAATTCTAGAACTTCTAGAGTCGCGTACATGCCAGTGCCCGATGATGAGGCGCAGCCCGCATTAGGCAATACGCCTGAGGCAACGTCGGCGTTTAATTCTAGGCCGGGAACATCGTCAACTAAGTTGCAGAAGTTCCAGGCTTCGCCAGCATCCATCGCATCGCCGTCGGCGTTGAGATCTTGAAATGCGTAAAGCATGCAATCTTGTTGAGCGAAGCCAACGACAACACCGTTTGTGGTGTCGTACATGATTCCCTCGAAGTCACCAAGGTCGACTGTGACCTGGCCAGTAGTGCCTGCAATGGTTAGGCCAGCAAGCGCATCAACGTAGTGCGTGAATTCACCAGCGTCCCTTGCGTCGCCGTCGTTGTTACTATCGACGTAGTAGTGAATGCCTGAGCTTGGTTGAGTGCCGCTTGACCAGTTATCGTCGGTAACGTAGAAGCCACCAGTGACAGGGTCGTGGTCGAGAGCGTCAGGTGAAGCGTTGCTAAAAAGCCCACCGTTTCTAGTGTCAGCCCATTCAACTATTTCGCCAACGTCGATCGTGTCGCCATCGCCGTTGATGTCTTCTAGGCGTAAAATCATATCGTTGGTAGATATGATGTATAGGAAATGTTGGCTGTTTTCTTGACGGTACTTGACGTCTTGCACATAATTAATCATGTTGCCATCAGCACCAAGATACATGATCTCGTCTCCGGCGACGAAATCGCCATTGCCGTCGAGGTCGGTGGTGCGCCAAATGCCCCAGTCGTTGAGAGTAGAATCACCTTGGTACATGGCGTATTCGTCGGGACCTTGGGCCATCGCGAGGCTACCAAGAGAAATGGAAGCAAGAATTGCTAGGGATGTTCGCATTTTGTTAAGAGGGATTAGGAGCGAGAATTACGCTACACAATGCTTGAAAGTATAGCCTAATATAAGGTAGTTACGCGAAAAATACCGTGGATTTAGTGGTTGTGCCCAACATGCCCATCACGCGGCACCTGCTGCTGCTTCTGCGCCAGCTCAAGCAATGCGCCTGCCGCGAGGTGTTGTGGATAACGCTCTAAAATGGTTTTGCACAAAGAACTTGCTGCATCGAAATCGAGAGACTCGAGGGCGGCGTGGGCTAATGATAGTAGTACGAAATCGTCGTCCCAGCCCTGCTTGTACAGATCGCCGAAGTAGGTATCAATCCAAGATATTTCCCGGGATTCGACTAAAACTAGCCCGACATTGCGCCATAGCTGCTGTAACTGCAAAGAATCTGGGTGCAATTTAGTGACGATCATTAATTCTGCAAGAGCTACGTCGGTAGTCTCAGTAGAGAGAGGATTGTCTTGCAGGTAAGTATCGTGAACCGAATATTCTTGTGATTGCAGATGGGCGGCATAGAACTTCAGCAGAGATTCAGTGCCGTCAGCTTGATGGCTGGCTAAATCAGTTAGCACCGCCGAGGCCCGATGGTGATTACTTACTTTGGGATTTAACACGGGGCGGTTAGACGCCAACAAATAATCAACCGGTCGCCATGGTCCTTGCAACATCCATGCGTCGACATTGGTGTTGCTGGCGAGTTGGACCTCGATAGCTTTCGCTGATTCGCTGATAGTTATTTCTTGATTACTGCCAACGAAAATCAAGTAAGGGATCTCTAAAGTGTCAGAGTACACGAATACCTTACTGGAACTAAACACATCACTAAAGGATTGAGCGATTTGCGGCGCGACGTGCGGGGTTAGTTCGTCGGCGGCTATTCGTAACACGCATAAACCATTTTCAGCAAGCCGCATCGACGCTTGGCGAAATAATTCGTGGCGAAGTAATGAGCGGCGCGCCATAAATTGTGCGTCGGCATATAGTTTAATAAGCGAGTGGCCTCCAGCTGAATTAACGAGTTGTCCTGGATCGCTAATTAAAACTGGATTGTGGTTATCTGTGGCAAGCGAGTTGATGAATTCATCACTTTGCAGATAGCTACGGTGATTGTTTGGCAACGGAGTTGTAGCTGCGCGACCGTCAAAAGAAACGGGGTAATTTTTATCTTGATATGTGGTGCTTAGTTGGCGCTCAATGTGGCTAAGTTGTGCTACCGAACTTCCTTCTGCCGCTACCCAAGTGTAGTTGCTGCGCGCAGAAAGATGAATGGTTGGTTGCCAATGAGTTATAGGCAGGAATAAGAACGCTGCAATGGATACTGCGGAGACGGCGGCGGCGGCTAATTTGTTGGAGTGAACAGGTTTGAAGCTAAGCAGAAATACTGCAATAAATGAGCCAACAGTTAGTGCCAAACGGCTAGATAAAGCCATTTCTCGAGGTGCAATCGCAATAATAATGAATGCTGCGGCAATGCCACATAGAGTAGATGAGAAGTGTTTGCGGCCGCTAGTGATAGTACGTAAAAATACGGCAATAAGCGCTATGGGTATTGCAAAGCATAACACCGTCATCAATGGCAAATACAGTGCGTTTTCTTCAGCTAATAATGGAGAATTAGCATTCGCGAGATCTAATATTCTCTGATCTTGGAAGAAGCGACTATAAGTGTCTGACGCGCTTATTTGTTCGATGAACCCCAGGGAATAGAACGCGGATCCTGCGAGTAAAACAGAGCTGATGCGCAGCGTTAGTTTTGAGAGGGTGTCGGCTAAACCAGCAGCTAGGGTGAACCATGAAAGGGCAAACACCAACAGTAAAGTGTTACCGCGGATGGTGTTGTCGGCAGTGGTAGCGTAATCAAAAACGGTTGCATATGGCAAAAACAGTAACACCATCATTGCGATTGCTACTCCACCAACGAATGGCGTCAACAATTCCGAAAGTTCGACGTCGTTACTGGCATCCTCTTTAGCTTTAGTGGCATAGTAGCGTTGTAGAATGCCAGTTAGTGCCCACACGCAAATAAAGCCGGGTATCCCGACGGCAATTCCGGGTATGAGGTTGGCGCCGATTAAAGCACCGAATAATAATAAACTACTGTTGGCCTTATGGCTTTCAATTGCGGTGCCAAGATTTGCGCCAAGTGCGCGCAGCGGTAAAAAAAGTAGTGCGGCAAACAACGCGCTGAGCGGTGCCATCCCGGCGAAAAGTGGTAGGGCGCCGGCTAAGCCCAGTAAAATATATGAGGCGCGGGGCGGCGTATGCCCGGCACCGTTGAAGCGAAG
>Ga0302120_10000888_pt1 | contig 13869 bp, 10 predicted proteins | sample AG5_Bottom_MG_FD_203118 | JGI IMG/M metagenome (GOLD analysis project Ga0302120, IMG submission 203118) | Marine microbial communities from Western Arctic Ocean, Canada - AG5_Bottom | ecosystem: Environmental > Aquatic > Marine > Oceanic | place: Canada: Western Arctic Ocean | collected 2017-10-01 | reverse complement strand
GCGCACGCGGTGACCGAGGCCGGTTTGGCCTGGATAGGCCCTCCGCCGGAGGCCATCGAGGTCATGGGGGACAAGATCGAGAGTCGCCGGGCGATGCAGGCAGCCGGCGTCCCTTGCGTTCCAGGGTTGACCGATTCTGTGGCCGATCCTGCCTCCGCTATCGAAGCTGCCGAGGCGATTGGTTATCCGGTGGCCCTCAAGGCCGCTGCTGGTGGGGGCGGCAAGGGCATTCGAATCGTGCGCGCGCAGGAAGAGATGGAGAGCGCTTTCCGAGCCGCTTCAGGGGAAGCGGTATCCTCTTTCGGTGACGGGCGTCTGTACCTCGAACGTTACCTCGATAGTCCACGCCACATCGAAATTCAGGTCTTGTTTGATGCCGAGGGTCGGGGCGTGAGTCTCTTTGAGCGTGAGTGCTCGATCCAGCGCAGGCACCAGAAGCTGATCGAGGAGAGCCCTTCGGTGGTGATCAACGCAGAGCAGCGGGCGGCGATGGGGGAAATCGCGCTGCGCGCGGGAGCCTACGTGAACTATCGCGGTGCCGGAACGGTGGAATTCCTCTGGTCTGGAGGCGAGTTTTACTTCCTTGAAATGAACACCCGTCTGCAAGTTGAACACCCCGTGACTGAAATGGTGACAGGTGTCGACCTCGTTGCAGAGCAACTACGCATCGCTGCTGGTGAGCCGCTGGGTTTTGATCCCGCGGAGCTGCGCTTGACGGGTCACGCCATCGAGGTGCGCATCAATGCCGAGGACCCTTACAGTGGTTTCTTGCCGTCCACGGGCACCCTTCACAACTTGCGCGCTCCCGGAGGGCCCTGGGTCCGACTCGATGGTGCCATGTACCGCGGGCTGGAAGTGGGACTTAGTTACGACCCCATGCTGGGCAAATTGATTGTCTGGGGTGCGGATCGTGATCAAGCCATCCGGCGCATGCAGCGGGCCATCGCGGAGATGAACGTGGGCGGGGTGCGTACCAGCCTACCCGCGATTCTCCAGGTCTTAGAGACCTCTGAGTTCGCGGCCGGTGAGTTCGACACCCATTTCCTTGAATCCCTGCAATTGGCGCCACCTCCCGAGTTCGAACCCCTCGTGGCTGCCGCCGCCGCGATTTACCGCCACTCCCAATCTAGGCGGCGTGCGCTGGCACCCCAGCATGCCTCCCGCACTGCCTGGCGGGACCGCGGACGACGCTCGGTCAGTTCTTTCGCCCGCCGTGCCAGCGAGAAGGGAGATCAGAGTTGAAGTACTTCATCACGATAGGGGAACGGGTTCACGAGGTGGATCTCGTGAGTCGATTGGGCGAGCTGATCGTCACGGTGAACGGCGAGCCCATGGACCTGAAATACAGTGAGGCTGACCGGCATGGACAGGTGACCCTGCAACATGATGACTGGAGCTTTGGAGCCTCCATCGAGGGGTCCGACTCCGAAGTATCCATCACACTTGCCGGCCACAGCTACCAGATGCAAATCGAGGACGAGCGCGAGCGTGCAGCCCACGTCGCTGAGCGAGCGGCCTCCAAGGGGGGCGGTATGCTCAAGGCAGTCATGCCCGGCATCGTCGTCGAGACACTGGTTGCGGTTGGTGAAGAGGTTGGCGAGGGCCAGCCGCTTTTGATTCTCGAGGCTATGAAAATGCAAAATGAGATTCTCGCGCCCGGGCCGGGAATCGTCGCCCGATTTCACGTTGAGCCTGGGCAGGCCGTTGCCGCAGGAGAGAAGCTCGTGGATTTGAAGGGTCTGGAGTAATCCCTCTAGTGGGCGCGAGGGCCCCTGGGGAGACGGGGTCCCCGCTGATAGTGCGAGCGGGGTAGGCTTGGGGTATGCGCTACATTGGATCGCTTCTCGGTATTTTGCATCGTTCCCGGAGCCGCCGCCTTGTGGCCTTGTGGCTAGCTGTCGGGCTGCTGGTGCCGCAGGCTAGCGCCACCTGGTCTGTGGTGGTGATCAACAAGCTTACCGGCGAAGTGTGCAGCGCCACGGCCACCTGCATTGAAGGCATGGGTTTGGAGAATGCCGTGCCGGTGATCGTGGTGGGTCGGGGAGCTGGTGCTAGCCAAGCGTTTGTCTTGAGCAATGCCCAGAACCGCAAGATCATGTTCTCGGGGTTCAAGAACGGCCTGCTCCCGGACCGGATTCTCGACATCATCATTCAATCGGACTCTGGTATCGACAGCCGCCAGTTCGGCATCGTCTCCTTCGACGGGCCTCCATCCTCATTTACGGGCGCCGGCTTGAACAGCCAGGGAGCTGCATGGGCCGGCGGTTTGACTGGGGAGACCTCTGAGTTGATCTACGCTATCCAGGGCAACAGCCTCACCGGTGCCAATGTGATCCTGGCTGCAGAGCAGGCGCTCCTGAACACCTCGGGCGACCTCTCCCTTAAGGTCATGATGGCCATGGAGGCCGCTCGTTCCATGGGAGGTGATGGTCGGTGCTCTTGTAGTGTCGGCGCCGCCGACAGTTGCGGATCGCCGCCACCCTCTTTCGACAAGAGTGCTCACCAGGCCGTGATGTTCCTGGCGCGGCCAGGTGACAAGAACGGGTCTTGCCAAGGGGCGGTGGGCTGCGCGAACGGTGACTACTACCTGGGTCTGAAAGTGGGCGGCAACTGGAGTAACGTCGATCCGGTTATTGAGCTTCGTGATCAGTACGCCCAGTGGCGTGCTTCTCTCGCGGGGGTTCCCGATCACTACCTGTCAGAGGTCAGCGTTGATCGCCAGAGTATTGTTGCGGATGGCCGCTCGCGGGCGCGCGTAACGATTCGTCTCAAGGATCTGGACGGCGTGCCCCTCACTCAAGGTGGTGCGCTGATAAATCTCAAGCGACAAAATCCGCTGCCTCGCAAGGGCGTAGCCGGGCCTGTTACCGATAACGGGGATGGGACGTACAGTCTGGATTTGGTGGCAACGACGTCAGCGGGTTTGGGCCAGTGGCGCGTGGACGTTGACCTGGGCGGGCCGCGGCCCATCCGACTCTCCCCCTTTCTGGAGCTGTCTAGTGATCCCTTGAGCGAACTGCACGTGGGCGTTCGCCAGTACAGCGGGACGCAATCCACCTTGGTGCCGTTTACCCTGAACCGCGCTTCTGTCGACGCAGGTAGACCCTTTCGGATTCTGGGGAGCCTGAGTGGCACCCAGCCTGGCTTTGATCTGATGGGAGTTCACGTCGCCTTGAATCGCGATCCCTTCTTCAACACCACCTGGGTGCCGCCTGGGAGGGACGATTTCTACGGATCCCACGGGAGTTTGGACGCGGTGGGCCGGGCTCAGGCCTACCTGAGATTGGACCCTCTCTGGTCCTCAGTACTGGTGGGCCGGCGATTTGAATTCTGCGCCTGGCTTTCGGGTTCAACACCCGAAATTACCAATGGCGTGGGTTTCGACATCACCCTCTGAGGTGAAGCGGCGGTGCGGTCGCTAGACTAGTCCGCATGGAACACCTAGCAAAGACGCTTGTGGACTGGATCGAGATCGAGTCCATCACCGGATCGGAGGCCGACTATGGGGACGCTCTTGGCCGCGCACTGGAGAGCAAGGGCCTGTCGGTAGAGCGTCAGGAGGTCGAGCCGGGTCGCTTCAATATTCTGGCGCGAGCCGGGATGCCGGAAGTGGTCTTCTGCACACACCTCGACACGGTGCCTCCGTTCTTTGGTTCGAAGGAGGATTCAGATTTCATCTATGGCCGAGGATCCTGCGACGCCAAGGGACAGGCAGTCGCCATGTTGTCCGCGGCGCAGCGTTTGCTTGATTCGGGTGAAGACCGGATCGGGTTCCTTTTCACCGTGGGCGAAGAGACGGACAGCGCCGGGGCGGCCTTTGCCAACGCGCACCTTGCCGACCCGTGGCGCCCGCGCCACGTGATCATTGGGGAGCCCACCGATGGCCTCTTCGTGCGCGGGCACAAGGGTATTTTCGGAGGCTGCCTCGTCGGGCATGGCCAGGCAGGACACTCGTCGCAGGAGATGGGTCCCAGCGCCATCCACGAGCTTGTGGCAAGCGCGGGCCGGCTACTGGACGCGGACTGGGGCGAGCACGCCTCACTTGGTCAGGGCACTCTGAACGTAGGTCATTTTCACGGGGGCATTGCTCCCAACGTCGTGGCTGATAGTGCCGATGCTCAGATATTGATCCGCACAGTGGAGGATCCGGCCACGGTTGAGGCTCGCGTCCGGGGATGCTTGAGCGAGCACGTCAATCTTGAAGGCGCGTTCGGCTACTCTCCGGTCGAGTTCCACGTGCCCGATGGTGAGGAATCCGTGGCCGTTGCATTCGGGACCGACGCACCTCACATGCCAAACTGGGGTACACCTCTACTATTCGGCGCGGGCTCCATCCGTGACGCCCATACTTCTAATGAGAAGATCGGCAAGCAGGACCTTATCGACTGCAGCCTGCGCCACGAGCAGACCGTGCGCGAGCTTCTTGGCTAGCCTGTATTCATGGATCAACCGACCCACGCCCGCGTCGTTATCGTAGGAGGGGGCATCATTGGATGCTCTACGGCCTACCACCTCGCCAGGCTTGGCTGGGAGGAGATCGTTGTCCTGGAGAGGGCTCAGCTCACTTCGGGCTCAACCTTCCATGCGGCGGGTCTTGTCGGGCAGTTGCGTTCCTCCGCCAGCATCACTCAGTTGCTCAAGTACAGCGTGGAGTTGTACGGCCGCTTGGAAGCGGAGACCGGCCAGGCCACAGGCTGGGAGGCCTGCGGTGGACTGCGGCTGGCGTGCAATCAGGAGCGTTGGACGGAAGTCCGTCGGCAGGCCACGACCGCCCGCAGCTTTGGGCTTGAGGTCGATCTATTGACACCGCGGGAGGCCCAGGATTTGTGGCCCCTGATGGATGCTTCCGACATCGTGGGTGCGGCCTTCATGCCCAGCGACGGGCAGGCCGGTCCTTCGGATATTACTCAGGCTCTAGCCAAGGGTGCCCGCTCTCGGGGCGTACGGATTATCGAAGACTGTCCGGTGGAAGAGGTCCTCATCGAGGATGGCCGGGTCGCCGGGGTTCGGACTCCGGAAGGGACGCTGCGCTGCGAGGTGCTGGTTAACTGTGCGGGCCTGTGGGCGCGCGAATTCGGTGCCCTCGCCGGAGTCTGCGTCCCCGTACAGGCGGTCAAGCACCAGTTCATGCTGACGGAGCCCATCGAGGGAATCGAGCGCGGGCTGCCGACTCTGCGCGATCCCGACCGACTGGTGTACATGAAGGAGGAAGTGGGCGGTCTTGTGATGGGCGGCTACGAATTGGATCCCAAGCCCTGGGCTTTGAAGGGTGTCCCAAAGGACTGGACCTTCAAACTGATCGATCCTGACTGGGAACAGTTCGAGAGTCTTAGCACCCAGGCTATGGCGCGCGTGCCTGCGCTGGAGGACGCACCCGTGCGTCAGCTCGTGCATGGACCCGAGGCTTTCACTCCCGACGGCAACTTTATCCTCGGCGAGGCGCCCGAATTACCGGGGTACTTTGTCGGTGCCGGCTTCAATGCCTTTGGTATCGCGGCCGGCGGGGGAGCCGGTAAGGCCCTCGCCGAGTGGATAGTGGAGGGTGTGCCGACCATGGATCTGTGGCCCGTGGACATTCGGCGCTTCGGCCCCATGCATGCCGATGATGGTTGGGTTCGGGAGCGAACCCTTGAGGCCTGCAGTCGGCACTACACGATGGCTTGGCCCCATGAGGAGGCACAGGCCGGGCGGGGGTGGCGCAAGTCCCCACTCTATGGCCGTCTCGAGGCTGCCGGCGCCTGCTTCGGACAGAAGATGGGTTGGGAGAGGCCCAACTGGTTCGCGCCCGAGGGCGTGGAGTCCGTCGATGAGTACACCTTTGGGGTGCCCAATTGGTTCGAGCACGTGGGACGTGAGCATCAATGTGTGCGCGAGTCCGTGGGGCTTTTCGATGAGACCTCCTTCGCCAAGTATCGCTTGCGCGGCTCCGGCGCCGGCGCGGCTCTTTCTTGGATCTGCGCGGGGGATGTGACCCGCGGAGCGGGTCAGGTGACCTACACCCAACTCCTCAACGAGCGTGGCGGGATTGAGTGCGACCTGACGGTCTCGCAGCTCGCAGAGGATGACTACTACATTGTGACCGGCACGGGCTACGCCACGCATGACAAGGGGTGGATCGAGCGCAACCTGCCTCCCGATTCCGGCCTGGCTATCGAGGACGAAACCGAGTCACGGGCCGTTCTGGGATTGATGGGTCCACGCTCCCGTGACGTGCTTGGAGCTTTGACTGACAGCGATGTCAGTGCTGAAGCCTTTGCGTTCATGACCTGCCAAACGATCTCATTGGCCGGCATTCCCGTGCTGGCCCTGCGCGTGACCTTCGTGGGAGAGTTGGGTTGGGAGTTGCACGTGCCCATCGATCGGGCGGGAGAGGTCTATGACGCCCTCATGGAGGCGGGCGCAGCCCATGGGATCTCCAACGCGGGGTACCGAGCCATCGAGTCCTTACGTTTGGAGAAGGGCTATCGAATCTGGAGCCGAGACGTCACTCCCGAAGACTCGCCTTTGGAGGCGGGACTGGGATGGGCGGTCAAGCTGGGAGGGGACACGAAGTTCCTGGGCCGCGAGGCGCTGCTGGCCCAGCGTGCGGCGGGCAAGCTATGCAAGCGCTTGGCTACCTTCACGGTGCCGGGCCAAGACACGCACCTGCTGGGCCGTGAGACCCTTTACCGTGACGGGGAAAAGGTCGGTTGGCTTACCAGTGGAGGTCACGGCTACACGATCGACGCGGCCATCGGCATGGGGTACATCCGGAATCCAGATGGCCTGGACAAGGACTTCATTCTGAGCGGCAGCTATGAACTCGACGTGGCGAACCAGCGCGTCCCCTGCCAGGTGCACTTGGGCGCGCTCTACGATCCCCGGTCCGAGCGTGTCAGGTAGTCGCCCACCCGCCGTGGGTGAATAGACAGGTAGCCCGGGCGTGTTCACCCTGCGCCACAAACGGGTCATGCGCGAGCTGTTGGGGCAGCCGGCGTGTCGCTTACTGCAACAACTGGCTGCGAACTTCGCCCATGATGCAGTACCCCCTGTCCAGGGCCTGCACAAGGATCTGAGTTCCCGCCAGGTTGCTGGGCAGGTTGAAGGTCACGGCGATGCGCCCATCCCCATCTGCCACCGTGTTCAAGAGGATCTGGGCGTTCTGGATGCTGTAGAACTGGCCCGCACAGCCGGGCGCGGCTGTGCGTCCTGCCGCGAGGCCGTGGGCCACGCTGATGGTGGCTCCGGGTTCAAAGCCCAGACCGTGGAGGGTGTTCACGCGCCCGCTGATTCCGGGCCGCGCGCCACTCAAGCGGTTGCCGCGCACCAGTGGCGTTAGGCGGTAGGCCCGCTGGACGCCATTCACCGTTCCCGTGCCGCAGATCTCGCCCAACTCGTTGATTCCGCTGGCTCCGGTGAGCACCCAGGGGGTTCCCGGGCGGATGGCATCTTGCAGCTTGACCGGGCCCGTCGCTCCCGTGGGCCAGAGCGTCGCGTGTTGGACGCCTCCGGCGTCGGTGGAGTTGCCCACAGCAACTCCGTGGTCGTTGATGGCCTTGGCGTCACCCGCACTACCTCCCAGGGTCGCCAGCTCGATCATCCCGCCCGCCTGCCAAAGGAAGGCGCGGTACTCGCCCGCGGGGTTGGCGCTCATGCCTACGACCCGATCGAAATTGTCGAGATCGCGGGGGGTAGTTAGACCACCCAGGCCGCCCAGATCCTGCATCCCCGTCGAGGGGTCCCAGAGGAACGGCTGCATGGACTCGCTCGCATCCTTGGCTATCCCCACCACGCGCATGTGGTCACTGATGGCGTAGGCAAAACCGCCGCCGCCGCCGAAGGTTCCGACGTCCAGCCAGTTGCCCTGGACGTCACCGACGTAGGGGCGGAACTGGGAGACGATGTAGCCCGGGAGGAATATCGAGTAGGTCCCGCACAGCAGGGCGTCCACGTTGATGTCGGTGGCCTTGGAGAAGCTAAGCGGTCCCACGTGCACGTCCTGGGTAACGCCGGAGTTCCAGAAGTAGGCGTGCAGGTCTCCTATGGCCGTCGTTGAGTAGCCCACGCACTGGCCCGCATCATTGATGGATCCTCCAAAGGACAGCGCCGGGGCGAGGGGGTAGATCCTCTCCTGCACGTGACCGTTCCACGAGTAGGCGTTGATCTTGCCCTGCCCCGCAGGCGCGGGCAGGTCGTTCTCGCCGTGCACGTGTCCGCGGTTGTTTATATCGAGGGCCCGCACCCCATGGGTGGGATCGGTGCTGAGGCTGCCGATGTCCGAGATGGAATAGCGCTGCGCGGGCGCGCTGGAGGTGAGTGGTCCTTGGGCCTGGGCGGGAGGGAGCGCGGATGCAGCGATGCCCAAAATGATGGGCCGGAGGAGGGCGGTGCTGAGGGCTTTCATCGTGCTGGGGGCTGGGATCTGGACGGATCGGGATCGTGTGTGTGGGGGGGGAGCGACATACAACCGCCCACTGCGTTCGAAGTCTCGGTCCTTTTTTGGGCTGCCGACTCTCTCGGGCGTTCGAGTCACGCTGACTGGCTTCGCTGGGCTCGAGACCCGAGCCTTGTTCGCGGGTCGTCAGTAAGTGAAGGCCGCCCGGAACGTGACCAGATAGAGTGCTTTCTGTTACCATGACACTACCATGAAGCGCTTCGATGAAGAGTTCGCCGTATTGCTAGACGGCATTAACGGCATCCAGGCGAGCATGGCTGCGAACCTCTTGAAGGATGTCGGCATTCCCACTCTGCAGCATGGGCCGGATTTTGATGTAGCTGAGTTTGGCAGCGCTGGGCACGCCATGTTGCGCGGAACGAGCTTGCTTGTTCCGCACGAAGCGTTGGCACGAGCGAAGAAGGAGCTTGACGACGCGGGCTGGGGGGTTGCCCTGGAAGCGGATGGCGAGGACCCGGACCCGTCCGAGGGTTCCTCAGGAATCTGACGCGGCTCGGGGGTACTCAATGTACCGGGCGGTTTCGTCTGCTACCTCTCGCCCGAAGAGTGACTCGACAACAGAAAATGCCATGTCGATACCAGCCGCGACACCTGCTGAGGTGATCACGCCGTCCTCGACGAAGCGCGCACCCCGATCGACTGCGATGGTGTCGTCCACTTCAGCAAGCGCGTCATAGGCGCCCCAGTGGGTGGTCGCCCGTTTGCCGGAGAGGAGACCGGCTTTGGCGAGTAGTAATGCGCCCGTGCAGACGGAGGTGACTCGTTGGGCTGAAGCAGCGGTCTTCGCGATCCAGGCGATGACGTCCTCGTTGTTCAGGAGGGGGCGTGTTCCAAATCCACCGGGCACCACGAGCAGATCGATGGTTGGCGCACTGTCGAAGCCATGGTGGGGCACGATCCGCAGACCGCCTGTAGCGACGACCTCGGCCCCGGATTCGGCGACCGTGAACACGCGCAAGGGGGCCTCCTCATCCGAGCGACGTGAATCCAGGCCTGCGACGAGTCGTGTGCGGGAGAACACCTCGAAGGGCCCTGCGAAGTCGAGCACCTCGACCCCATCAAAGATGAGGATTCCAACGTTCCAGGGCGCGTTCATACCGCCGATCCTACCCGCGGGTCTCCCAGGCTCTGGTATGGGGTTCCAGACTCTTTACTCTGGTCCTTATGACAGACCCTATTTTGGTGCCTTTGGGCTTCGAGCGTAGAGATGGTGAGGAGATGCTGGCTGCTGCGAGTGCTTTTCGCCAAGAGCTCGAGGCTCGGCGCAGCGTACGCAGCTTCTCGACGGACCTCATCCCGGCGGGAGTCATAGAGGAGTGCTTGCGCGCTGCCGGCAGCGCACCCTCTGGCGCTAACTTGCAGCCGTGGAGCTTTGTTGTCGTTAGAGATCCCGCGCTGAAGCGAAGAATCAGAGAGGCGGCAGAGCTGGAGGAGCATGAGAACTATGAGTGGCGCATGGGGGAGGCGTGGCTCAAAGATCTAGAGGAGTTTGGTACTGATGAGAACAAGCCCTTCCTAGAGGACGCGCCCGCGCTCATCGTTGTCTTCCGTCAGGCCTATGGTTTGGACGACGAGGAGAAACGGAAGCACTATTACGTCATGGAGTCCGTCGGCATCGCGACAGGCTTTCTGCTCGCCGCACTTCACAAGGCCGGGCTCGCGACCCTGACCCACACGCCCAGCCCGATGGGGTTCCTTGACGGGATCCTCGAGCGGTCGGAGAACGAGCGCGCCTATCTCCTTATCCCGGTCGGCTACCCTGCCGACGGCTGCGAGGTCCCGGACATCACGAGGAAGCCTTATGAAGACTTCGTCGACGAGCGCTAGGCGAGCCTGACGGCGGTTCCGTAGGCGAGGAACCCCGGGAACGGAGAAACGGCCCGGGAATGGCCCGGGAGAATTGAAGCTCGATTCATGCGTGGTGTGTGGGTGTGTCGGCGGACCACGAGAAAGGGGCAAGCAGCCTCTGGTACGGCACGGCCTGGGTTGTAGCGTGTCTCCATGCAATCCCGTCCTAGTGGAGTCGAACTGTTGGAGGCCTTGGAGTCGGGAGAGGTACGTGCCGCGGAGCCTGGCCCCGAGGGTTGGGTGGTCAACGCTTGGGTCAAGGAGGGCATTCTCGACATCTTTCGTACTAGCGAAGTCGTTCCCCATGGACTGGAGCTGTCTGGCGATCTAGGTGAGTCCGGTGGCCTGGCTTTTCGCGACAAGGAGCCGTTCCTCGTGCGGCGCTTTACAGACAAGGACGACGTACGCCTGGTACCGGGCGGCTCAGCCATCCGCCGTGGTACCTACATCGGACCGGGCGTCGTCTGTATGCCGCCCATGTATATCAATGTGGGTGCGTGGGTCGGCGCGGGCAGCATGATCGACAGCCATGCGCTCGTCGGCACCTGCGCGCAGGTGGGGGAGCGCGTGCATGTTTCCGCCGCCGCCCAACTGGGCGGCGTAATGGAACCCGTGGGCGGTCGCCCGGTCATTATCGAGGACGGTGCATTCATCGGTGGTAACTGCGGCGTCTATGGAGGTGTCCTGGTGGGCACCGGCGCTGTGCTGGCGGCAGGCGTGGTGTTGACCGGCGGGAGCGTGGTTCACGATCTGGTGCATGGCCGCGAACTCAGTGGCCACTCAAAGGAGCCCCTGGAGATTCCCGAGAACGCGGTCGTCATTCCGGGTACGCGTGCCCTCAAAGGTGGGTACGCCGCCAGCAAAGGGTTGTCCGCGGCCTGCGCTCTGATCGTTAAGTACCGGGACGCGAGCACCGATGCTGCGACCGCCCTAGAAGACGCCGTGCGCTAGGACGGCGTCAGGCGGAATTCGAAGAATCGGGTACGTAGTCCATGAATCGTCCGTTCTCCTGAGCCAACTCGACGATCAGGTTAGCTGCCTGGAACTTGACCCGACCGCCATCACGGGTAGTGATGTCGGAGGCCGCCGCCAGGGCGTCAAGCTGTTCACGCAGGGCCGCTGCTCCGACACTGTCTGCATAGTGCAGGACTCCGCCGTGGAAGGGGGCGAAACCCATGCCGAAGACAGTAGCCAGATCCAGTTCCTTCGGTCCCGTTACCACGCCCTCCTCGAGGCAGCGCGCGGCTTCATTGACGAGGGAGAGCACGCAACGGCTGACGATCTCCTCGTCGGAGAGTTCCGCGAGTGACTGGCTGGTTTGGAGGCTTGCGACATCCCCCGCCAGGGTGGGCTTCTTGGGGTTGGACCAATCGAAGAAGCCCTTACCGCTCTTGCGTCCTACGCGGCCCGCCTCGATCCAGGGCAAGAGCGCCTCGGTAGGGCGCATGCGCGCGCCGTAGGCTTCGTGCAGGGAACGGGCAGCGTGTCCCGCAATATCAAAACCCACCTCGTCCAGGAGTCGCAGGGGTCCCATGGGCATGCCGAAGTCCAGCAGCAGGTCCTCTAGGCGCTGGGGGGCGACGCCGCCCTCGAAGAGTCGCAGGGCCTCATCGAGGAAGGGGCCGAGTAGGCGGTTGACCAGGAACCCAGCCACGTCCTTGACGATCACTGGGGTCTTACCCAAAGCCAGAGCTAGGCCCGCAACGGCGCGCACTACCTCGGGACGTGTCTGCTCTCCTGGAACGATCTCCACCAAGGGCATCTGCCGCACGGGGTTGAAGAAGTGCAAGCCCACCACTCGGCCGGGGTCGGGGACCTCGGCGGCGATCTCAGTCACCGATAGGGAGGAGGTGTTCGTGGCCAGGATAGCCCCCTTGGGCATCTTCTCTGCCAGCTCACGGAGCACCGCGCACTTGATGGGCAGGGTCTCGGCCACGGCTTCGATGGCGATCTGTGTTCGGCCCACACCGCTGATACCTTGGCTTGCATCGAGGTGGTCGAGTGCGGCCCGTGCACGGCTGCCCTCCAGTCGCCGTCGCTTGAGCTTCTTGGTGATCTCGCGCTCGTGCTCTACCAGAGCCTTGTCTAGGGCTTCGCGTGAGAGGTCCGCGAGGCGGGTGGAGACGCCCTTTTCTGCCATGAGGCTAGCGATCGCTCCGCCCATGACCCCGGCGCCCACCACGACGGCGCGCTCCAGCCTTTGGGCACGCTCGCCATCCGGGCCGCGGCTCAGTTTCTTGGCGGCTTCAGAGGCCTGGAAGATGGAGACGAGGCTCTTGCACACGGACCCCGTTGCCAGGACGGAGATGGCATCGGCCTCGCGTGTGGCCGCCTCACGCGCGTTCACCCGGGCCGCGCTCGCGATCATGGGCACTACCAATTCCACGGCCGGGTATTTGCCGCGCGTCTTGGCGGTGGCCTGTTTTAGAGCCGTGTCCTCGATGATCGCCGTGGCCAGGGGATTCTTGTCCACGAGCCAACGAGCCAGCCCGCGTTTCTTGGGGCGCGCTTTGGTGCGACCTAGGGCCAAGTCGGCGGCGATTCGGAAAAGGTACTCGGGCTTCGTCACGCGATCGACGATCCCCAGCTTGGCCGCCTTGCGCGTGTCGTAGAGACGGCCCGTGAGGATTGCCTCCATGGCAGCCGGCACTCCGATTTTCTTGGGGAGGCGGTGAGTCCCGCCCCAGCCGGGGAGGATGCCCAACTTTGTTTCGGGCAGGCCCAGGCGTGTCTTCGGTGAGTCAGCGGCTAAGACGTAGCGGCAGGCCAGCGATAGCTCGAGGGCCCCGCCGGGTACCGGCCCGCCCACTGCGGCGACGGTGCACATGGAGCGCGAGAGGTTCTCCAGATTCTCGAGGATGCCGTGCACCTCGATGGTCATACGTCGTACGAGCTCTGGATCGCTGAGGGTCTCGATGGCCTCAATGTCGGCGCCAAAGGCGAAGTGCAGCGGTTCGCGGCCGCGAATGACGAGGGCGCGATCGCCTCCGCTCGGCTGCACCGTGGCTAATGCGAGCGCCAGATCGCGCCAGAGCGGAAGGTCAAGAACCGTGGCGGTGCGGTGGGGCGGGTCGAGGGTCAGGACCACGAGGCCCGCCTCCGGGCGCTTGATGCGCACGCAGGATCCTTCGGGCGGCATGTCGTCGGGCAGGGGGAGCCCGTCCCAGTTGGGCAGAGTGCTCATGTTAGTTGTCTCCTCGTTCGAGGACGACCGCGCCCCCTTGGCCCCCGCCAATGCATAAAGTGGCTAGAGCCAGCTCCCCATCCGAGCGCTGGAGTTCGCGGGCGGCGGTCAACAATAGGCGTCCACCTGTCGCGCCCACCGGGTGGCCTTGGGCAATGGCTCCACCGTGGATGTTGAGCCGCTTGGGATCCAACTCGCCCAGGGCCTTCTTGCGTCCCAGATGTTTAGCTGCGTAGTCGTCGGACTCGAAGGCTTTGGTGCAGGCCAGGACCTGAGCCGCGAAGGCCTCGTTCAGCTCGATGCAGTGCATATCGGACAGCTTGCACTCGGCGGCGTCCAAGGCCTGAGCGGAAGCGAACACGGGGCCTAGGCCCATGCGTTTGGGGTCGAGTCCAGCCCAGGC
>Ga0302120_10000887_pt1 | contig 13876 bp, 10 predicted proteins | sample AG5_Bottom_MG_FD_203118 | JGI IMG/M metagenome (GOLD analysis project Ga0302120, IMG submission 203118) | Marine microbial communities from Western Arctic Ocean, Canada - AG5_Bottom | ecosystem: Environmental > Aquatic > Marine > Oceanic | place: Canada: Western Arctic Ocean | collected 2017-10-01 | reverse complement strand
AGGGCGTGGTCGGCGCCGACTTTGTGCAAGCGCAAGGTGGTGAGGTTCGCTTGGTGGATATTCTGCCTGGCCGAAGTACAACTTCGGTCGTGAATCAAATGCAAAAGGACTAACAACGGATGGCGACTGCGTCGAAACGCCCTTCGGTCTTGCGGCAACCTCGCTTGCTCGCATTGCTGGGTGGCTTAGCCGGATTCTTGTCGGGCATGCTGGGAATCGGCGGGGGCTTGGTGGTGGGGCCCGCTTTGATTACCGGTGGGGTTTCTTTGAAACGCGCGACAGGAAGTGCATTGGCCGTGGTTGCTCCCGTGGCGTTGATTGGAGTCTTGACCGAACTTGTCTTGGCTCCAGATCATATCCATTGGATTGCCGGCGCTTGGATTGCCTTGGGTGGGCAATTAGGAACCTACCTGGGTTCTCATCTATTGAAAAAAGTGCCAGACCGAAGTCTACGTTGGGCTTTCACAGCCATGCTTCTTTACGCGGCTTGGCAAAACTTCACGGGGCGGGACGTACCAATTTCTTCGGATGTGTTTCTGTCTGGTGAGCCGCCCACCCTTTATCTCCTTGGCCTAGGATCTCTTGCCGGTCTTTGCGCAATTTTTTTTGGGGTCGGCGGGGGCGTGGTGGTGGTTCCCGGCTTGACCCTTTTCGCAGAGGGCTATTCCATTACCGACGCCATGGCAACGAGTTTGCTCGCCATGGTCTTCACCGCAGCCCAGGGCGTGCGTTTGGCCCAAAAGGCTGGGAGAATCGGTTGGCCGCTGGTGCGCACGCTTGCTCCAACGGCTTTAGTAGCCTGTATCTTTGGCGTTTGGCTTCGAGAAGTTTGGGCCGAAGCGGAAGTCCTCAGTACAACGTTTGGACTTTTCCTTCTTTTCGTTGCTTTACGACTAAATCAACCGGCTTTGCGGAATTCTTGATCTGCACTTGAGATGTAAATTTTTACACGGTTTCTGCCAGAATCCTTTGCCCAGTACATGGCTTTGTCTGCTTCTTGAACCAAGGTCATGATATCGGTGCGATGTAAGCCTTCGGTGCATGCGGCGCCGAAAGAGGCGGTCATTTTTAAAACGCTTCCATCGGAAAGAGTGATGCGTTGCGCTTCAAGCAAAGCACGACACCGCTCCGCAATTTCTGCGCTTTGAATGATGTCGGCGCCGGGAAGAACTAAGACGAACTCTTCTCCACCCCATCGGCCGGCGTGGTCTCCAGTGCGGATGCTTGCGCGCAAGCATTGAGAAACCATTTTTAAAATGCGGTCTCCCGTTTGATGGCCGTAGGTGTCATTGATCCATTTGAAGTTGTCGATATCGCCCAAGACGAGGGAAATGGGCTTGCCTTGCCGGCGGCAACGGTCTTCATCTTTCCGCATGATTTCAATCAAAGCACGACGGTTGAACATATCCGTCAAACTGTCGGTTAGCGCCAATCGCTCCATTTCTTCGCGGGCGCGGATCAGTTCTTGCTGAAGTGCCACAATGCGTTCGCCGGCTTGCACTCGTGCGCGCAGTTCATCCTGACTGAAAGGCTTAGAAATGAAGTCATCCGCACCTGCATTTAATCCTGCGGCAAGGTCCTGGACCGAACCTCGCGATGTCAGCAGCATGATGTAAACTGGATGAGAGGAACCCGTCGTGTGGGTGCGAATCCGCTGGCAAAGCTCCAAGCCGTCCATGCCGGGCATAATCCAATCTGTGATGATGAGGCGCACGTCCAGCTCCAGAAAGGCCTGCCACGCATCGTCCCCATTTTGCGTTGCTGTGACAGTATGCCCCCAGTTTTCCAGGGTTCTTTGAAGCATACGACGGGTGACGTTGTCGTCCTCGGCAATCAGAATGTGCATTTTGGTGAAGGGTTGGGGATTCGGGGCCGTTTTGGCTTATTCCTATTTCGGACATTGCTGACAGAAACTTGGGGGAAATTCTGCTAAATCACACGTTTCTTGGCCCTTTTCGCATTTTTCAAGACCTGTTCCAGCTTCCGAAAGCCCAGAGGCTTGGTCATTACGCCGTCCATACCCGCGGTTAGGCACCGCTGTCGCTCCTCTTCAAGAGCCTGAGCAGTCAACGCAAGTACAGTGACATCGGCACCACCGGGAAGCCCTCGAAGTCTCTGGGTCGCTTCAATGCCGTCCAAAAGTGGCATCTGGACGTCCATAAAAATGAAATCCGCCGGCTCCTCTTGAAAGAGTTCCAACAACTCCTCGCCGTTCGTTGCGGTGCGCACTTTTTGACCTAACTGCTCGAGCATGCGTTTAGCCAACTTGCGGTTCACTGCGTGGTCGTCGGCAACCAAAATGTTGAGGCGGGGAATGTTCAATGCGGAGGGTTGCCGACGACTAGCAAAGGCGTCGGGGTAAAAGACGCTGCCCAGCGCCCAAGTGCTCCAAGGAGCAGAGAGGGATCGGAAGGATTCGTGTTTGGTTTTTTCTTGAAGTGCCGACGTGCATTCCCAAACCTGCCAAAACTGTTGCGTGGCAACTTCGGCGATGCGTTGCAGGACGCGGGAGTCTTTAATTTTTCCGGGACTTAAGATGAGCCGCTTCGGCCCGGTTTCTTTTTGAAAATGTTGCGCCAGTTTTTCAAAGCCCTCAGCATGCTGAAGTTGATGAATGACCATGCCAGGGCGTTGGATCCTTGCGATGAGTCGTTTCGAATTTTTGTCTTCTTCCATGAGAAGGACCGTCGTTCCGAGGGGCTCCAGTTTTCTTGCGCCTTGATGAATCGGAAGCGGGAGGCGGACGCGGAAGAGACTTCCTCTTGTGAGTTCACTTTCCACTTCAATGGTTCCTTGCATGCTTTCGACCAAACGTTGGCAAATGGAAAGCCCTAAACCGGTGCCACCAAAACGGCGCGTTGTGGAGCCGTCGGCTTGCGTGAAGTCCTCAAAAATGGCCTTTTGACGGCTTTGATCGATGCCAATTCCATCATCTTCGACTTCAAGGAGAAGAGCAGAAGTGCCTTGATGCACTTGCATGCGCGCGCGGAGAACGACCTCACCCGTCGAGGTGAACTTTACGGCATTGCCGACTAAGTTGTGCAGAACTTGACGAATGCGCTTTGCGTCGCCGAGGAAAGATTGGGGAAGGTCCAGGGGTACGTCCACGCAAAAGCCCACTCCTTTCTTTGCCGCGCTGGCCGCGTGCAGTTTCCCGACGTCATCCAACAAGGGAATCGGGTCAAAAGACTCCGGGCGAAGTTGAGTTCGCCCAGCTTCCATTTTTGAGAGATCTAAGACATCGTCGAGGAGGGTCAAGAGCTCTTTCCCACTCCGATGGAGAGTGGACATCCAGTCTTTCTGCTCTGCGGTGAGTGGGCTGCGAAGGACAAGTTCTGCCATCCCTAAAACGCCGTTCATAGGCGTCCGAATTTCGTGACTCATGTTCGATAAAAATTGTTGCCTTGCGCGAGACACGTCTTCATGGCGGTAACGGTATTCAAAAGAAGTGGATAATATTTTCCCTGCTCGGCGTGCGCTGGAAAGGCAAAAAATAAAGTAAACCAGAGCAACTCCTGCCATGGCATTGTCTAAAAGGACGGGACTGCTGCAGAGCCAAAGTGAAGGCAGAAGGAGCATGCCACAGGAAAAAGCAAGATAGCTTTTCAAGTGGGCGGAGAGCGTCACCACTCCTGCCGCAGTGATTCCGGCCAGAATCATCATCAAGAAGGTGCGAATGGGGACGGAGGCTTGGGGCATCAGGGCCAAAGCGCCCACGCTCCAAGTGAGGGTGCAGGCAAAAGTGCCGATTCCATGGCGCAGAAGATCAGCCTGATTGGGGTCACGCTCCCCACGATTGTCAAAAAACCAGGCAAAACCAGCCCGAAGTCCACAGGCCACAGTCATGGCGCCCGCCCAGGCGGTCATCATCCAAGCATCAAAAACTTGGGCGAGAAAGCCCGCGGCGAGATAGTTGGCGAGCAGGTGACCCATGATGGCGTTGGGTTCCTGCTGGTAGAGCGCGGCAATGCGGTCGGCTTGAAGTCGCCGCGAGAAGGGGGAAGGTGTGTGATTCCGCCGTTTCACCGGTTTGGCCGCCGAATGGGGCGGGGGACGGGAATGGGAATCGGAATTGGCATTGGCTTCCATATCATGATGTTTCTACATCGGTCAGTTACTTCATCAAACTAAAGCCCTATGACTTGTATGTTTTCCTTTGCGCTTCTCCTCTTCCCTGCGCTCTTGCAACAGGGCTTCCCTTACGCCCCTCATCCCACTCGCCCCGTAGTCGGCGAGGCGCGGCAATTGGATCAGCTTTGGGTTACGTTGGAGCCATCTTGGGCCAGGGCTCGGATGGACGGCGTGGACCTCCGACGGACTCCTTTGCACCTGAGAGATCGTTTCTTGCAAGCTGAGTTGGGATGGTCGGATTCAGAACTCCGCCAATGGATTCATGATTCCTCCTCGGTTTCGCACTGGTCTTGGGAATTGAAGAAGAATGACCGAATCTATGCGGGGGGGACTCAAGCCTTTACTCCATACCGTTGGACTTCCTCGGGTGCTGTCCAAGATCAATCCGTTTTGGTGGATTTCAATGTGGAGATTGCTAGTAATTCTGTGGTTGCCGATCCAGTTTTTTCAACGATGGGAGCGGGCGCAAGCTTGGGCGTTCAATTTTTCCCCGTTCCTGGAAAGGGTTGGATGGCAGAGTTTGCCCTGGTCGTCTCTTCTTTGGACACCACTGAAAAAATCGAACTTTCTCCTGCGAACATGAGAGGGAAGCATCGGATTCAAGTGCAACTTGCCGAAGTCGGCGGGAAAACCTTCTTGGAAAATGGAGTTTCCCTCTTTCAGTTTCAAACCCCTGGCGAGGATGCCCTATGGACTTTGAAGATTGCCACCGATACCCCTGCGCGCCCAACGTTCTTCCCATTATCGAAAGAAATGTGGTGTGTGGATGCCCCACCCCTTTCTATTTGGACGACGGAGGCCCTTATTCAAAAATGGGAAACGTCCATGATTTATATGGATGCGGACGGCCCTCTTATTTTCATGACCGAAGAGGACGCGACGCAGGCGGCAATTGATTGGGGTCAACCTGTTTATAACTTGCCACATCAAGTTCATTTCACGGAAGGGAACAAAGATGTGATTGTTTTCCAAGGTCCTCTCCTTTTCGGAAGTGAACTTCATCTTGCTTTGGGGACAGAGACAGAGGCACTCGTCGACTGGGATGCCGAAATCGCCCAAGGCGCAAGGATTATGGATCCGGTATTCCAAAGGTTATTCAGTGGTTTGGCCGGAACTTTTCAAGCGATTTCCGGCGCCGAAGGAATAGGGGTTGAAGCACATTTGAACTTTGCGTGGACCTCAGCCATCACCTTCGCCTCTACGCGGGACATTCAGGTTGCCGGAAGAATCTTGGGGCAAATGGGGGGGGATACCCCAGCTCCCACACAAGAGTCCTTATGGATTCCTGTTGAATTCCCCCAAGCATTTCGCATTCCATTTCAAGGCACTTTCCATGGAAGTCCGGCCTCCGTTTCTTCTTGGGCAACCTTGCCCAGCAGTGAGTCTCAGGGCGCGCTACAAAGAAGACTCACGGTGAAGTTCTAACTCATACTCCGCGCGGGGAAGTATCCTGCTTCCGCATGCTTTCCTTTGCGCCCCTTCTCCTCTTTGTTGCCGCAATTTTCCAAGCGGACGCACTTCCGCCCGAGCATCTTGTTCCGCAGACCCCGGCCCTGAGTCCCGATGGGGCACAGGTGGCTTACTCTCACCAAGGAGATCTCTGGGTGGCCAGCGTGGCGTCGGGATTGGCAACTCGTTTGACCGCCCACCCTTCTTATGACGGTCATCCCCATTGGTCTCCCGATGGCTCTCGGATTGCATTCACATCCCATCGGCATGGAAACGCGGACATTTTTGTTGTCGCAGCATTGGGGGGGTCGGTTCAGAGGTTGACTTGGCATGTTGAGTCCGAAACCTTGCACGGTTGGTTGGATGCAGAAACGGTCCTGATGGGCGCTACCAGAGATCGATGGTATTCTCGTTATGGTCGAGACCAAGGGGTATGGTCCATTTCAGTTCAAGGAGGAGATCCACAGCTCATGGGGGATTTTTCCGCCCAGCGCGTTTGTGCATCTACCGATGCCCGCTATCTAATTTATGAACGCGGCTCTGGAGATGTACGCCGACGGGCTTACCGCGGCTCGGCGGCGAGCAATCTTTGGGTTTATGACCGGGAACTTCAAGAGCATCGGCGTCTGACAAAGCGTGACGGCAATGACATGATGCCGCAAATTTCTGCGGATGGACAACGTGTCTTTTTTCTGTCCGATGCACAATGTGTGGGGAATAAACAAGGACGGGAGATGACGCTTTGGGAAGTCCCTTTCGCTGGGGGAGAGGCTCAATTCGTTTCTTCGGAGCCCGGAAACTCTTACCGAAGCTTATCTTTGAGCGCTTCGGGAAACGCGATGGTTTCGGTTGGACAAAGAATGGACTTAATCCATTTCCCTTCCGAGTTAGTGCAGATTATTTCGGTTTATGGTGCGGTGGACGGGGGGCAGCCTCGCTTTCAAAACGTGACGCGCACAAAAGGTGCGAAGGAGTTGGCGGTTTCTCCGGATGGAGAAATGGTGGCCTTTTCCGCAAAGGGTGACATTTATGTGATGCGCAATCATGAGGATATCCGTCGGGCCGTTCGCGTGACGACCCACCCGGCTCCGGACGCGAATCCCGTTTGGTCGAAAGACGGAAAAAGTATCTGGTTCGAAAGCGAGCGGGATGGCAATGGCGAGATTTATTCTGTGACGCCAGAACAGCAGGACGAACCGTTTTATCAGTCTCGGACCTTTGTATTACGTCGGCTTACAGAGACGCCCATGGACGAGTCCGGTTTTTTAGTTGCACCGGATGGCAAGAAGGCCGTTTGGGTGCAAGGAAACGGTACCTTCGTGCTAGGTGATTCTGAAACTCTGGTTGTTTCTCGCATTTTGCATCAAGGTTTTGATGCACCCAGCGTGGAGTGGTCTCCAGATTCCGCTTGGCTGGTGTGGTCCGTGGCGAATGATGATTTCAATGAAGATGTTTGGTTGGCGCGCGCGGAGATTGAGGGCTTGGACGAGCATGTTCCTGGGGTAATGCCTTGGAATTTATCTTCGCACCCGGATGATGATACGGCGCCTCATTGGTCGCCCGACGGCCGAAAGATTGTTTTCACCTCTCGGCGGCGGATGTTGGATGAGACTGATGTTTGGGTTGCTTGGTTGCGTCGTGAAGATGTAGAGCGAACGGAGCGAGAACGCCTTGAAGCAGAAGAAAGAAAGGAGAAGGCGGAAGGGAAGGAAGATGAAAAAGAGGATGAGACGGATGAAGAGGATGATACGGAGGAAGAGGAGGAAGAGGAGGAAGAGGAGGAAGAGGAGGTGATGGACCCCATCCAAATTGACTTTGAGGGCTTGTCGCAGCGAATCCATCGTTTGACCCGGCGGGAAGGCAATGAGTCAGCGCTTGGCTGGGGAGCAGACAGCGAGACTGTTTACTTCAATGCTTTCACAGGGACGCGTTTGACCACCTCCACGACAGCAGAAACGGGTTTCTTCTCTACCGATCTCTGGGAAAAAGAAGAAAAGAATCTTTCGGATAAAACGGCTTCTTCATTTACCCTGCACGACAAAGAGGCCTGGTACGTTCGTGACGAAAAAATTCGGTCTCGGGGGAAGAAAGAAAAAGCACACGATTTTTCGGTGCACCTTCGCGAAGATCGTCTTGCGATGCGGAGGACGGTGATGGATCAAGGCTGGCGCGTTTTAGATCGATGGTTTTATGATCCTTCTTTCCACGGCCATGATTGGTCGGGGTCTTTAGAGAAATGGTCTCCAGTCTTGTTGACGGCGTCCACGCCGGAGGATTTCAATCAGTTGATGAATTGGATGCTTGGCGAAATGAACGCTAGTCACATGGGTTACTTCCGAGGTGCAACTAGTAGTGCCAAAGAAACGGACTCCACCAAAACGGGAGAGCTTGGCGTTCTTTGGGACCACGGCTTTGAAGGGCCTGGTCGTCGGATTTCCGACGTCCTCCCGCAGTCTCCTGCAAGTCGTGCAGATAGCTCGTTGCGGGCAGGCGATGTTGTCTTGGGCGTGAATCAACGAATCATTCAGGGAGTCGTCGGGTTGGATGAACTCTTAGCTGGAACGGTTGAGCAAGAAACGTTGTTGCATGTAGCAGATGCCTCGGGTGAGGAAAGAGAAGTGCTCATCCGACCCACCTCCATTTCTTTTTTACGGGAAGCGCTCTATGAAAAACGGGAGCGTGATTTGCGCGCGCGGGCGTCGGATGCTACCGATGGGAAAATTGGTTACATCCACATTCAGGGCATGAGCACGCCCAGTCTTTTGGAATTTGAAAGAGAACTTTACGCTGCCGCCGAAGGGCGGGAAGCACTCATCATTGATGTGCGGGAAAACGGGGGAGGTTGGACGACGGACATGTTGCTGAGCATGCTCCAGGTGAACGACCATGCCTTCACCATTCCTCGCGGTGGTGGAGTCGGTTACCCGCAAGGCCGCCGGGTTTTTGGCACGTGGAACCAACCCATCATTGTGTTGTGCAATCAGAACTCTTATTCCAATGCTGAAATCTTTTCTTGGGCCATCAAAACATTAAAGCGGGGCACTTTGGTCGGGATGCCAACCTATGGCGCGGTGATTTCCACAGGGGGCGTCACTCTTTTGGATGGTTCCTTCGTGCGGATGCCTTTTCGAGGCTGGTACGTGAATGACGCAAACCACACGAATATGGAGCTGAATGGTTGCTCTCCAGATTATTTGGTGGAAGATCTTCCCGGCGATTTTGCAAAAGGCCTCGACCGTCAACTGGAAAAAGCCCTGCAAGTGGGCCTCGAACTCGTACAGTAGGGGACATGCTTTCCCCCTTCTTCACACAGAATGAAGAGTCTTTGGGCTTTCTTTCTCAGCTCGCAGAGTTCATGGCGCCGGAAACCCTTTTGTCTTGGGAATTCTGGGCCATTTTGAGCATCGTCTTGCTGGTGGCCGAAGTCATTACGGCGGGTTTTTTGGTAGGTGCCTTCGTTCCCGGTACCGCGTTAGCGACCTTGTTGGCCGCCTTCGGTTTGGGTATGGAAGCTCAGCTTTGGGGTTTTGTGGGCGGCACTTTGGTTGGTTTGTTTTTCTTGCGACCCATATGGGTCAAGAAGGCCCAAGCCGGAGGAGAGCCTTCCAATGTGGATGCTCTTGTAGGGCAGAAGGCTACCGTCACCGAGGCTATTACGGTGGGCGGTATAGGAAGAGTGCGCATTCGTTCGGAAGAATGGCGCGCTCATTCAGAAACACCCTTAGACGCGGGCGCCTTAGTGCGTGTAACTTGCGTCGAAGGAAACTCCGTCACCGTTGAATCTGCACAGTAGGAAATAATCATGGGTTTTATTGTTGGTACTTTTGTTGTTCTTGTCCTCGTCATTGCGGCGCTAGGACTAAAAATTGTAACCCAAGCCGAAGTCATGGTGGTGGAGCGTTTGGGGCGTTTCCATCGAACCTTGCCCCCAGGCCTTAACTTGATTATTCCTATGGTGGATAAGCCGCGGGCCATTCTTTGGCGAACACGCGTGACTAATTTAAAGGGACAGGATGTGGTAAGGGAAAAACACTCCCGCACCGTAGATATCAGGGAACAAGTGTTTGACTTCCCTAAGCAATCCGTCATCACGGCCGATAACGTAGTAATTGAAATTAACGGTTTGCTTTATTATCAAATCACAGACCCCAAGCGCGCGGTCTATGAAGTGGCTAACTTGCCCAACGCCATTGAGAAATTGGCACAAACGACGTTAAGGAATATCATTGGTGAATTGGCCTTAGACGAGACTTTGACTTCCCGAGATGAAATCAACGCGCGAATGCGGACCGTGTTGGATGAGGCTACGGATAAATGGGGCGTCAAGGTAAACCGGGTAGAAATTCAAGACATTGAGCCGCCTACTACCGTCCGAGAGGCAATGGAATTGCAGATGCGTGCAGAACGAGAGCGTCGGGCGGCAATTTTGGAAGCAGAAGGTGTGAAACAGTCAAAAATTCTCCGCGCCGAAGGAGAACGTGGTGCTCTGATTGCCCGCGCCGAAGGAGATCGGCAGAGCCATATTCTTCGGGCCGAAGGGGAGGCGCAATCCATTGCTGTGGTCGCTGCTGCACTCGAAAAGGAGCAGGTGAACCCGGCAGAATATCTCATTGCGGTGAAGTATTTGGCAACCTTGGGCGATATCGGCACCGGTGAGGGCGGAGATAAAACGGTCTTTATGCCTTATGAAGCGAGCGGGGTTCTCGGCAGCCTCGGAAGTATTAAGGAAATGTTCTCTGCAGCAGGTGGGTCGGCTGGGAATGGAGCTTTGGGTGGACAGACACCGCCTCCCCTTCCGCCAGCGTAGACGCCGATTGAGTGACTGAAAAACCAGCCTTCATGACACGGAGCTTGTCGCTTCGATTCGGAAAGATGGACATCCTTAAGGGGGTGAACCTTCAAGTGGAGCAGGGGCAGGTTTACGGCTTGTTGGGCCGAAATGGTGCCGGAAAAACCACCACGTTGCGTTGCGCCTTAGGTTTTCAACCTTTTCATAGCGGCAGCGCAGAAATTTTTGGTGTACCCGCCCAAGAACTTCATCATGTTTCCCAGCAGCTTGGTGTCGCTTTAGACCCACCAGGAATGGATGACACCCTGACGGTGCGTCAAAATCTAGAGTTAGCCAGGATCCGGAGTGGCTTGCGTGAGGGACGTGGTGTGGACGAAGCTTTGGCGCTTGTCGGTCTTTCTCATCGGGCGGACAATGCGGGAGATAAGTTATCTCACGGTCAATCTCGTCGTGCTGCGGTGGCGCGCGCACTTCTTGGTCGCCCCAGTTTATTGCTTTTGGACGAACCACTTTCTGGGTTAGACCCTGAAGGCGTGGAGGTTCTCCTTGCCCTATTCCGACGCCTCGCAGATGAAGAAGGCGTGACGGTTTTGCTCTCCAGTCATCATCTGCGCGAGGTCCAACATGTTTGTGACCGCGTCGGCATGATTGAACAAGGGGTGACGGTTTTGGAGGGTCGCGTGGATTCTCTTCTTCAAGAAGCAGGTGACGGCCTGCGCCTCGAGTGTAAGGACCTTGACGGCGCCGAAGCTCTTCTGGAAACCACAACCGGAGTGCGTGATGTGCAACGCCAAAAAGGGTCAGTCTTACGTGCACAAGTGGATTCTACGTTCCAAGCAAATCCATTGATCCACACCCTGGTGCAGGCGGATGTCGGCCTTTCCGACTTCACGCGAGATCGCGCAAATTTGGTGGATGTTTTTCAACGAGCAGTCGCAAAGGCAGTGCAGGCATGACAGGTCTTTGGCGTTCTTTCTCTGCAGAGCTCTATCTCTTGCGCCAACGAAAAGGGTTCCGCATTGGAATCTTGTTGGTGGCCTTCGCAGCGATTCTTCGCATCGGGGTTGCACTTTTACTTTTCCGCCTCGGCGAGAGCGCTGGAAATGGAGGCCCCGAAGACCACGCTACTTGGAACTTCTGGCCACAATTGGCACACGGTGCGCGTACGGCTTTGTTCTTTGCAGAACTCCTTTTGCTCGGCTTGGTTGCCGGTGCTTTACCCAGAGAAGTGGACAGTGGGGCCGCCCGAGACCCATTCAGCCGACGCATTTCTCGTTCGGCATTCATGACTTCCCGTATTCTCTCGAGTCTTTGTGTGGCTATTCTATTTTGGCTGGTTGCACTGGGTGCAGCCTGGCTGACGGCCTCGCTACTTTTTGAGGCAGGAGACATCATGGAAGGGGGAGATCTGTACCTGGAAGAGTCCGAAGTCACCGGGCCAATTTATGCGGCATTCTGGCACGCTTTACCGCCTATGCTTGCCCTTGCCACTTTGGCCACGCTTCTCTCGGCCGCACTTCGCCGAGGCGTGGTTGCCGCGGGCGTTTGCTTCGGACTTATTTTACTTCCTGGGATTTTTCACGACACTTTGGGCTCTATCGCCCCTTGGTTTTTTGCAGATACTTTGGCCGGTTTTGGAGAAGATTCTTTCTTGGCAGAAGCGGCTGGATTTGCTTCGGCAATCGCCCAGGCCTACCCAGCAGATTTTGACGCTATCGTAGAAATTGGCTGGATTGCCTCATGGCCTGCTATTCTTTGTTTTGCATTGTTGGCCTTGCTCACCTTCCGCCGACGCCCTCTTTAATTCTTCCATGTCCCGGTTATTTCCCTGCTTGTTGCTGGGCATGACGCTTTCTTGCGCCATGCATCAAGACCCCTTGCCATTGCCAGAAGGCTTTGTAGCGCTTGAATCCGTGGTGATTGAGCCGTCAAAGCATGGCTGGATTGGGATTGAAGTGACCTATAACGATTCTCAGAGCTTGGAATCCTTGGATTATCAACCGGGGGTACGCATCGAATCGGTTGCTCCCATGGGGCCGGCTGCTGCGCCCGGTGTATTGCCGGGCGATATTTTATTGACCTTTGATGGAACTCCGGTCGATGACCCAACACGTCTACAGGCTCTACTTGCACGTATTGATTCCGTCAGAGCCATACCTCTTGAAATCCAAAGAGGCTCTGAGGTCATGCATGCCGATGTGGTCGTACAGGTTCGTGGCGGTTCCCGTCCACAGACAAAATACTTCATGGACCGCTCATTATTACGTGTGGCGTTTGAAGACAGCACCGGGCGCGGTGCTTATCCCCGCGTAGCCTACCTAGCACCAGACAGCCCCTTTCATGACGCGGACGTCATATTGGGGGATCGTATTTTATCTTTTCAAGGAAAAGACCCCGGGTCGGCCAAGGAATTAGTGCGGAGAATTCAAAAGGAGCTTACACCTGGCGCCGAAGCTACTTTTAGGATGAGCTCTTCCGAAGGAGAGGAGTGGACAGTAACGATTCATGCTTGGGCACCCGCGCGTGAATTGACACGCCTTGCTTTGTGGCCTCTTTTTCAGTGGTCTTGGGATCGTGTCGAGGGGAGAGAAAGTTTTGTAGTCGGCAACTTTTTTCTAGCGTCCCTTTTTCGAATGGATCAGGTTGGAAGTGTCACTCGATGGTCTTTCTTGACGTTCTTTCAGTGGGAGACCGGGGAGGCGCGTCTCGAAGAGGTCAGCGGAAACTAATGCTTCTTTCTGCATTTTTTTTATTGTTGCCGCAAGAGATTGGTCATGACCGCTATGTCATTGACCCGGCGGGAGAGATTATGGAATCTGCTTGGTTTGACTCCAATGCAAATGGAAGTACGGATTTGTGGTTGGCTGTGAAAGAAGGCGGCCACCGTTTTATTCAATGTTATCAACAGGGGAAGCAGGGTGGCTTTCCCGCGGACCCAACGGTGAATTTCCGCCTGTCGCCCGCGGTAGTGGCATGGGCTGTTGGCAATTTCTCTGACGCGGTGGACTTCCCCGGCGCAGATCTCATTTACACCACGCGAAATGCGGTTTACCTGCAGCCTTTTACAGGAAAGCGGCCGAAAAAAATTCATGAAGCAGAAATGTTACTGGACGTTCCCTCTTCTGACTTTGCCCCACTGTGGAGAGAGGTCGCAGATATGGATAGGGATGGTTTGGATGAAATCCTCCTGCCTACGCGTGAGGGTTTTCTCATTCTTCGTGGAGATGGCACGCTCGTCGGGGAAATCCCTATTCCCTTGACTGACGCCCGCCCTCCAGTGGCTTCGGCAGTTCTTTCGGAGGGAGTCACGGCAAAACTGGAAAGCCAAGACTTATCCGATTTGTTTATACCGAATGTGGAGTTAGGTATCGTGGACCGACCTCCCATTTTACATTCGGAGCAACTCTTGCCCATCCCTAGCTTTGTAGATTTGAATGGAGATCGTTTGCTGGATATAAGTTGGTATCGTGATCGTTCTTTGCACCAGCATTTTTTCTCGAAGAACGC
>Ga0302120_10000885_pt1 | contig 13894 bp, 10 predicted proteins | sample AG5_Bottom_MG_FD_203118 | JGI IMG/M metagenome (GOLD analysis project Ga0302120, IMG submission 203118) | Marine microbial communities from Western Arctic Ocean, Canada - AG5_Bottom | ecosystem: Environmental > Aquatic > Marine > Oceanic | place: Canada: Western Arctic Ocean | collected 2017-10-01 | reverse complement strand
TGAACCTTATTCCCCAGTGGTCACCAACTCCCTGAGAATGTAATTTCGCCGGGCAAGCCACAGTACCCTCTATCGTTAACCTACCATCGACGTGGATTCTAGTGACGCTGTCCATCCACACTTGGGTACAAGAGGTGATTACCAATTCATCGGTTATTGCCACCGTGTAGGAGTCATTGAGCCACACGTTCCCACTCCAAGTGGTCACGGCACGGGCCGAGATAGCCAATTTGTCAGAACTGCCTTCCTCGATTTCACCTATTTCTGATTCAGATACTGATAACATGGCCGTTGACCATGAAGAGAATAACATGAGGGCAATTATTGGTATTGCCGTGAATCTCTTGTTGGCCATACTTCCCACAATGGTGTCACCAATCTTTCGCATATCATACTTTTCTTCACAAGATTCAATCATCACTCACCCATTTTTAGATTGATTGCACTATATCTCGCAACGCGTCACAGGGGCAACGGTCAAAAGCCAATGGTCGGTGGCCGGCTCGGTGAAGTATCATGCCACCTGAAGCATTCGTCCTTTTCAAGACCCAGACCTCACATGAACAACAGGTCTACATCGAGTTAAGAGACCATCCTCTCGTGGCCGAAACCCACGCTCTGTACGGTGAGTTCGACCTTATTGCCAGAGTTACATCAGCCAGTCAAAAAGAACTCACCAAACTTCTGTTGACAGGATTTCGTCAAATCGAAGGAGTCAAAGAAACCCAGACTCTTATCGTAGTCAATTATTGAGGTGAAAAAATGCCGATTGGATTTGTATTGATAACAACCAACCCTGGAAGCGAACAAGAAGTCCGAGATAAATTGGATGCAGTTGAACTGGTCACCAATCGCTGGATGTTGTTCGGAGAATATGACTTGATTGTACGCATCCAAGCCGATGATGAATCTCTTTTGACCCGATGCATAGTAGAGGATATTCGCACATTGGATGGCGTCATAGATACCCGCACCTTACTTGGAGCCGAACTCTAGCGCAACATCTGGTGCATTTTCTGCGTCAATTCCTGCGACGCATGAGCACATTCTGCGACGCGGTATCGATGTATTGCCTCACGCCAATTTTCCATGCAATTGGTCTTGTCGAGTAATCCTTTCCAATACCACATTTTGGCCTCTAGTCTACGCGCGGTTGGGCCAACGGGCAATTCCTCTTCGGCTTCATCGAGCAGTAATCTCGCCCCTGCAGCATCATGTTCAGCGATTTTTTCGACCAAAGTCAATCGAAGTGAAAGGGCTCTAAGGGGTAGAGAAGAGTCCATGTGGCGACGCATCGCCTCAGATTCACTATGCCAATCGGGGGTATCCCATTTGGCGACTGCAAGCGCTGCCCGAATGGCCATTTCAGTCAAAAGTGGGTCCGAATTATCAGTTAATGCACCTAGTTGCTGGCGGACCTTCAGCGCAGCCGAGTCATCTTGTTCAAGCAATGCCAGACGATGCTGAATAGTTGCGATTGCAACCAAGGCGCGCTGACGTCTGTCAGCACTGATTTCCGAAAGATTTACCTCGGCAAGGCGGCGCTTGATCTCGACGTAGGAAATTGCCGGCATTCCATGCGGTAAACGGTCATCGATTACCCGCGCCAGATGAGATATTACGATGCGAATCCTGTCATCCGGCGAAGCGGTCGCCGCCGCCTCTTCCTGCAATGTTTCGGCCTCTTCCCGCCGACCCTGCTGCAGGGCTTGGCGAGCGCGCAGCGCCAACGCTTCTCCTGAATCCGAGTTTGGCATTTGAGCAAATAATTCCTCAACCACTTCGCTCTCACCGCGGTCGAGAGCAGTCTTTGCGGCTAGATGCCAAAGCGCATCAACCTCAGGGCGTTTATCGATCCCGTCGTGTAACAGGGCCGCAAGAGCACCATCGTCGCAATTTCCAAGGTCATCAGCATGCAAGGTTATGAATGCCGCCACATCGGCATCATCGGCTTGTAATCGATGGTGGAATTCGACAAATCTAGCCTGTGATTCCGGATGCTCAGCCCAGCGCTCGGCCGCAGCCGCATGTACTCTGCGGGAGGTCTCCTCATCCCACATCTCCCGCCGAACCTGACGTACCAGATGTTGCAATTCAACCGCACTGTAATCTTCATCCGACCAGCGTAGTAGAGCGTGATCATCGAGAACTCCAACCGAAGCATCGTTTCCCAGCCTTTCGGCGCTGACTGGCAGTGGCATCGCCGCTAATTCATCCAATCCGCCGATGCAATCCACGGGTAGTGAATCGATTACTGTCTGCTCGATAAATTGCGAGATGTCCTGGCCGATGTTATCGTAATCCGATTCGGCATCGTGTAGTTTCAATGCCAATGGATGGCCTCCCAGTGAGGCGATGACCTTTGCACCCAACTCACCATCGACCTCATCGCCGAGCAGAGATAACGCTGATTCCCGATCCAATTCACCGATGACAATCGGCACCGGTGAATCGAGTGGCGCCGGCGCTCGACAAGCGATAATCAAATTCAGGCCCCGCCCGATGATTTCGTCTAGCAAGCCAAGAATAGCGGTGCGGTGGCGACTATGAATTTCCTGTAATTCATCGATGATGAGCACGCCACGGCCAATTTTCCGCACGAGCCAATCGGCTGCAGCAGAAGGGTCTGAAGGTGGTTCTCTGCCATCGAAAGCACCGGATAATAGCGCCGAAGTATCGTCGAATTGGGTGCATCTTGCCCAAGCGACATCTTTCCCTGAATCCATCAGTACTTCACCAACCTGCCGCAGTAGCGAAGTTTTGCCGATTCCGGGCAATCCGGTAACTACGGCACAGCCTGAATCGTCAACCGCCTCGAGAACCTCATCAATCTCCTCATCGCGCCCGACTATCGACATCAGAGGTGGAGCATTGCCGCTGATCTTTCCGCGCTTTGCAGCCGCAGTAGCAGGATTCTCATCTACTGGAAGAGAGGCTAGATAATTCCACCCTGCGGTGGTCAAATGGTAGACATTGCGCCGCCGCGCCCCACCGCCGGTTACGTGCGCCAAGCGGGTCTCAAGCAACTCGAGTTCAACCAATTCCTTGAGCGGTGCGTGTAGTGCTGAGCGAACAACACCCATAGCCTCGGAGAGGCCGGGTAATGAGACCTCCCGTGGAACATCCCAAGCTAGGCTCAGGTCGCGGGAAAAACGGCCCAACCAACGGATTAATCTCTCCTGCGATGGGCTGAGCATGACCACCCTAGGGGCGGTTGGTTCTTTGGGGTTCACCCTCTACGTGCACTATGGCGGTCAGCCTTGAAAGTCTCGACCTGCCGCGCCGACCAGGGGTCTATCTGTTTCGCAATTCGGATGGACGAGTGCTCTATGTCGGTAAAGCCACAGACCTGCACAACCGGGTGCGCTCCTACTTCTCCAGCAACCCAGACCGAGCGATGATACCCAAACTAGTCAAAAAATCAGCCAACATCGACTGCATCGTCACCAACAATCCTTCCGAGGCACTGGTACTGGAGCGCCAACTCATACGTGAGCACAAACCGCAGTATAACTCAATGCTCAAAGACGACAAGTCCTACCCCTTCTTAGCACTCACAAATGAGGATATCCCGAGGATTCTATACACACGTCACCCCCCGGTTGATGCTAGGATATGGGGGCCCTTTCCTGATGCCGGAGCGGCCAAGCGCGTGATGCAGTTACTGCGCCGGCACTTCGGTATTCGTGATTGCAAGGAATTGCTACCTCAGGGTTGTCTAGCGATGCATATCGGTCTTTGTAGCGGCCCATGCATCGATAGCACTGGTTACACACAAAGTGTAGCAGCCGCAGCGCAGGTGCTCGACGGTGATGGTCGGCAACTTCTCAAAGTGATGATTTCTGAAATGGAATCACAATCAGCGGCGATGGATTTTGAATTGGCGGCACAGACCCGTGACCTCATCGATTCGGTGCAAATCACTCTGCGACAGCAGATCATCAGCAGTAAATTCTATCGCGATTGTGATGCCCTCGGATTTTCCAGCCGCGGTGATTTGGCGGTGGTTACCGTCCTACACGCTGATGATGGCGTAGTCAAGTCGCAGGAAGCATGGCCAATGATTCATCGCCAAGATATCGGCGAGAGCATCGCTCGCTTCGTCGCCGAACACTATGTGAATCGCGTTCCACCCAGGTTATTGCTGAGTCCTACACCGCTGGGAGAATGGCTAGAAGAGTGGCTGAGTGAGCGCCGTTCACGGCCGGTCGAAGTACGCGTACCAGCGCGAGGTGACCTAGCAACTCTGCGTAAATTGGCCGACCAGAACGCACAGGTGCAACTTGAAAGAATCGGCAATAAGCAATCAGGCAGCCTTGAACAGAGAGCGGCAGATGATGCATCCGAATTACTCGCCTATGAATCTCTAGACCATATCGTCTGTTTCGATATGGCACAATTACAGGGTTCAGAGCGGGTCGGTGCCAGCGTGGTGCTGTTCAATGGCCGACCTGCGAAGAAGGAATACCGTTCCTATCGCATAAGGGGCGAAGCACTCGACGACCTGCAGATGATGAGCGAAGTGGTTGGGCGATGGCTGAAGCGACAGGAATCATGGCCTGACTTGGTACTGCTCGACGGCGGCAAGGTGCATCTCGATACGATTCACAAGTTGCTCAAAGAGAATGGCGTCGCCGACCGTTTTCAACTGGCGGCACTGGCAAAGCGCGAGGAAACCCTGCACCAGCGTGACCTAGAACCCATTATTCTCGACCGCCGTGGCCGAGTATTGGTTCACGCCCGCGACGAAGCCCATCGCTATGTCAACACCTTCCACCGTAGGCGGCGCGGACGGGTTGCAATATCCGACCCCCTGCAGGAAATACCCGGCCTCGGGGCGAAGAAATTGCAAGACTTGATGCGGCATTTCGGTGGCCGTAAAGGTATCAAACGCGCCAGTATCGAACAACTTTGCGCAGTCCCTGGTATTGGCCAAGCCTTGGCTCAAAGGATTCTCGATTCAAGGCAAAAATGATTATTCCCAGCCCATCATGTCCTCAAAGGATTTACCTTTCTTGCCATAGGGACTTGCGGGCATATCAGGACCTTTCGGTTCATCTTGAACAACCGGTGGAGGTGCTTTGGCCTCTTCCTTCTTACTCCATTCATCTGGCGTCACATTGTAATGACCTTCGGATGAAAAACCATCGTCGACTGCAAACTCCGGCACTTCCTTTTCAAATGCCGGATGCGAATACTCCTTGGCGATAAGCTCGTCTTTCAACTCACGCTTACGCTTCTTCTTTTGTCTACGCTTGTAAATAAACAGAGTAATCAATATCACCGGTATGGCAACATAAGCCCATATTTCACCGATGATGAACCACCAAGAAATCTTGAATGAAAACGAAACCGCATCTGACTCTCCCGAATCAGGGAATGTGTAGACCAAACGCTGTTGCCCGCTCTCGGTGAAGGATAACTTCGCATTATTTCCCGAAGATTTGAACTCATTGAATTGCAGGCCTTTGGGTAGTTTCAAATCCAAGGTTAAATCTGGTGTGGTGTTCAATTGCTCGAGTTCCAATCCGGGGTTTTCTATTTCAGTCTCAAACCCCTTACCGCCGTCATCAAAGACAATTCCATCGCTTCCAGTGTTTACCGCAAAGGCATTGGTAACTCGGTTAATCGCATTGGCTAAAGTGGCCTCTACTGCTGAATGAGTGGTGATGGATGCCGTCTTGGTATCCATGTCAAGCGCCAAGGTAAAGGTGGTTTGCGGGACTTTCACTGAAATAGAAACCGGGGTTAAATCACTTACCGAGGAGGGATTGGGCACCGGTATTTGGCCAATATCAACGATTACTTCGAGGGCGCTAAAATCCATCTCCATTCCTGTATCTTGATCGCCAAGTGCATGTATCATATCGGTTGCTATCTTCCCCATCGAGGTACCAAAACTATCGAGACCATCCCTCGAGAACTCGACATCATAAGACTCGTTACCGATATCGAAACTGGTGCTGAAGGGATCTGCCATTCGGTCGCCCATATCGACAATCAGGTGAATCATATCGGCGGGAATGACATCGAAGGAAATCGACGCTTCATCACTGGTCAGCATATCTGAAATGGCAGGGGGAACTTCGACTCGATAGAACTTGAAATCTATCGAGGCATCGACGGTTAGAGTCACGGTCTGCGACCACTCATTAATCGAGAAATCCTCCATGTTGAAATCGACCACCAATGAGGTACAGGTCTTTTGATACATTGAGCAAATCTCCTTTCCACCATCGGTGATGGGGTGATCCCATTGCCAAGGAGAGCTACCCTGGAGTTTGATACGGGTCGAGTCTTCGCCACTGAAATTATCCCGCAGAACAATTTGGTCACTGCCGTTATCACCGGCAATCCATGCTGGATTTTGTGGCAACATTATCGTCAACATCATGTCGGTAGGAGGCATCCCATCGGGCATGAATCCGCTGAGGAAACTTGCGCCCAAATCCAATTCCGCGGCCAAGCCGGCATTGAATATTGCCTCAAGGTCGCTGCTGTCCAATATATCCAGATTGGCGGCGGGAATATCTTCGCTCAAGTTGCCGATCATGTCCTTAATCATATTCATAAGAGAGAATTCGAATGTGCCACTGCTCTCAGTGGTCAGATATATCGGGTGATCCATGTTCATGGCACCACCACCTTCAATGCAGTAATACTTGGGTTCGATGATGGTAGATGTATCATCGCATGAATCGGTGGCATCGACATTGTGTACGAAGTCCATCCCGCCATCCTTGTAGGTTGGTTCTATCTCGACCTCTGTCATCGTCACCGGATTGCCTTCCAGTAGTGAATTCACTCCCACTGCAAGGGCATCGGTGGGAAAACTATTCTTCAACAGACTATCGTTAATCATGCCATTGTGTTTGGCCAATCTGATACCATCTGCGGTCACCAGAGGAATCGACGCATCGGAGGATAATTCGACCAGATTGATGCCCCAACTTTCCATTGTGGTTGCATCGATGTAATAGATTGCCACCTCGACCGCCAATTTGGACTTCAACTCATCGCGCATATCCAAGATGATCTCAATATCCACTCCCCTTTCAGATGAGGTGTCCACCGCGACCGCAGGAGTTGAGGAATTGGCTTTGTACTTCATGCGCAGAGATACAGCCAGAGTCTGGTCTGATGCTCCCTGTGGCTGAGCCTTGCTGTTTATCGACCATGATGCATATTCCGGTAACGAAATCCCTGCTGCAGGGGTGACGCTGACTATCTGGGCGTAATCAGGTGGTATAATCTTGAAATTCGAGTCATGACCGGCTGGCGATTGTAGGGTGAAACCGGTCGAGATTTCAGCGCCCATTATCAGTAGGCCGCGGTAGGTTCTCTCGATATCTGCACCCGAATCGATATCCACTGCCGCGGCATCGAGATCCACCGTAGCGGTTACTTTCAGACATAGAGCAGGATAAAATGCATTGTCTTGAAGGGCGTTTTCCGGTGTCCCGAAGGCGTCCTTTGTCGAGTCGGTTTCACAGGCAATTGGCGAGCCATCGACAATTGCTGTCTCGGTGAATTCCGCGGTGGCCTGAGTTTGCGCACCAAAACCACTATCGAGCATGTCGACGATGATTCCTTCCGCCTCACTCAGTAGTTTCTGACCGACTGTCGGAGTTCCAGTGCCGCCGGATTCGACCCCGAGGTAATTACGAATATAGTCGGCTGGAATACCATCGCGGGATGGGACTGAACCGGCACCGAGGTCGAATAAATCAAATACATCGCCAAATGATTCTCTTTCAAACTCATGTATCGCCCATACCATAGTCAAGTTGACCTGAGAAGTATCGACCATATTGAAGTCGTATTGGGAATTAATCCACGTCTGTGACGAGGGTGTCTGGTCATCACCTATATCCCATTCATCGCAGGAGCCGCCATCTGGGTATAAACACAAAGATTCGTGGCCAGAGGCAGAAGCAGTTGGCACCAATGCCAACATCACCGGTAGGAATAGGAGCAGGGTCATCAGGGATGCAGAATGAATTTTTTTCAGACCAGCACGCATGGTAAACCCCAGTAGTGTATAGGGGGTTGTGCCGGCATATAACAGACTTTACTGTACGGCCTGCTCAGACTGACCGAGGAGGAATGGCATCAATGAATAATTTGCCCGACATTGGTCATCACAAGCATACGTACAATCCCCACCATTGCTTAGCCAACGCAGTAGCGGCAATTCTAAGCGAAACTGACGCTGACATGAGCGCTGACCTGTTCGAAGACCTACTCGAAGACCTGCCGAAGAAATGGCAGCGTCTCGGAAATCTGGTTTTACTGCCAAAGGCCGCCTTCTGCGGCGAAAAATGGCATAGCATCACCCTCGATGAGGGGTTTTGGCTGGTCGTTGCCACTGCCCTGAATGCAATGCGTCTCGGTCGTCAGGCCGATATTGACGCAGGACCGATGCGACACAGTCATGCCGAACTACTGTTGGGAGATGATGGCTGGGTCGAGCACCGTGAACATGGTGTCACCTACTGTTTCGACGCCACCAAAGTAATGTTTTCAGCCGGCAATATCTCTGAGCGAGGCTGGACCGGCACGATTGCCGCCCAAGGTGAGGTCGTGGTTGACCTGTATTGCGGAATCGGCTACTATACACTGCCGTTATTGGTCAATGCCGGCGTTGCCCACGTGCATGCCTGCGAGATGAATCCAGATAGCATCGCAGCACTACGCGCCGGACTGAAAATCAATGGGGTGACTGAGCGGTGTACCATTCATGAAGGTGATAACCAAGAAACCGCTCCAGCATTAGCCGGAATCGCGGACCGAGTGTTGCTAGGACTTCTTCCTTCTTCTCAAGATGCGTGGCCATTGGCGGTGCGTTGTCTCAAGCCTGACGGAGGGGTTTTGCACGTCCACATGAATGTGGTTGACAATGATCCCGGTGACATCGACGCATGGGCGGAACAGACCTTGCGCACTTTTGGAAGTTTGGCAGAGGATGAAAATCGGTCCTGGAAACTTGAAATCATCGAGATTCGTAAGGTCAAGTGGTACGCACCGCATATGCGGCACTGCGTACTGATCCTGAAAGCACACCCCAAGGAATAAGCTGGTGATGAAAATAATTCATAACTTGAAGAACTTGATGAAAACCACCACTCAGTAATCAAGTATTTTCAAAAGGTATTGCAAAACTACGGTGGAATCATGGGGCAGAAGGAATTGATTGTCGCTTTGCTCTCCTGATGTTTGTGGTTATCGGGGTAACTGTGGTGGCTCAGCGCCTTCCTTGGGAGTTACCAAGGTAGCCGTCAACTGAACCACGGTAGTTGTGTTCAAGTGGATAACCCAAGCAATAATGCAAATTATTACTCCAACAATATATGCCATGCAGATTAAAAGGTTTTCAAAAAAATCCGTGTCGGTGAATTGTTTGCTGTATAGGTGTTCAAAAGTAGTATACACACCGAAGGAAAACAGTATTGCGAATATTGGCCAGAACATTCCATATTTGAAGAACGCCTTACCGAGACTCGCGGCGTTCATCTGAAATGTTTCTTGCCCTCGATGGCGGCGAACGATTGCTGTAGAGGCCATCGCCATTACAACGGAAAAGACCACGAAGCCTATCGCGAGCATCACGATTAATACAATTCCCTCGTCGGCAGTCAATGTATTAATCGATTCGTTGAGGCTGTTTTGGTCGAGCGAGGAATTATCGCCGACCACGCCAAGCATGCTGATAGAATCAATGTGGACCTCGTATACCGGCCTACCGGCGCTCGATGCCGGATTATGCAGGAACGGCAGGCCGGTGGGGTCATCGGTGGTTGGAGTCAAGGCGATGTAACGAACGTGGCGCATTCCATCGCGCACCACTCCGAAGGTTGCGTATCCCCCACTGGATGAGTTCTCCTCGTCCAGATTGTGTGCTTCGGTCTCAGCAATATACCATTGTGAATCGGCCGAATCAAGTTCTTGGCCGCGGGCCATTCCCATTGCTCCATCTACATGAGAGAGGTTTTCGTTGAATTCTATTGGAATCGTCTCACCGGTACCACCACTACCACAGGCCAGATTAGTGGAAGGGTAAATCCCGAAAGTCGTACACTCGGGGTCACCGCCCTGGGTGACGAAATCATCGATTACCCGGTGGAAGAAAATCCCGTCGTAGAGGTCAATTTCGATATGCTCAACCATATTGGTGACGGTGATTGGCGCCCATTCCTCGAATAACTCGATGACAATTTCACCTTCGACACGACTCTGCAGATGGCCGGGAATATAACTGACATTGATTATTATCACCGGGTCTCCGAATTGCGGCATATCCATCGGACTGCCTTCCAATTCCGGCCCATCAACCCACAGTTCCGGGTCGACGGTACGGTTGCGCCAATCACCATCATCACCGCTGACTTCGACCTGTGACTGAAGAGTAGGCTGGGTGATTGAGCCGACCAAGGTGAAACTCAGCAACAACGCCACCTGCGCCAGCACCAGCACCACTACCCCCCTGCTCATGATTTGGCCACAGCAGCGAGGTATGAATAATCGTTCGCCGCTACGGATTTCACCTAATCCTTGAAGGACTGGTCTGTTTTGCCGAAGGATATGAGCGAAACGAGTTCTGAAGTAGAAGTGAAAACCGACCTGCTGAAATATGCCATGTATGGCAACATTGTGGTAATGGTGCTAATTATCGGTCAGGCGATGACTGGGTTGGGACGGCTCGGCTATACCTTCGACGGCTGGGATCTTATCTCCTCACACAAGTACACCGGCCATCTCGGCCTGATGCTGACACTTGGGATTCTGGTATTGGTAATCATCTCTAAGCACGATGGGAAACTAAAGGGTATGTCAATCGGTCTTTTCGTCATGTGGCTGATGCAATATGGACTCGGTGAGATGATGGGCGCAGGTAAGATGTGGTTGGGTATGGTTCACGCACCGCTGGCAGTGATGATGTTCGCCCATGCCGCGATGATGATGAATAAATTCAAAGAAAGCATCGAATAATGAGTTTTCCAAGTGATGGCGATAGCGTTTCCTTGATGAGACACGCCCCTATGGTGCGTGCATGGGCGAGGTCTTGTTGGCAGAACTGGCCTCGGCGGAGGGTGATGTATCCGGCGAGACCAATGGTGCAGTAGGCGAGGTAGCCGGAGCAAGTGAGCGGCGAGACCTCAACTACGCAATAGGCGGAATCTGCGGCGTGATATTCGTCTTCACCATACTTGCTGTGGTCAATTTCTCCGGTGCTGTCGGCGATGAATTCGGTGACCAACTCGACCTCGATGACTGGCGCAATGTCTCCCTCAAAGACCGCCATTTACTCAACCTCTCCCTAGATTCCTGGCGCAGCCAACTGCCAGTGGATGGGCCATACGAAATCCTGCCAATGTCCGAGCACTTCATCCCAGTCGACCTGCCGGCGAGCGAACAGGATGCAGGATATCCAGAAGAGGCGCTGATGCACTTGGCGCTGTGGATGCCAGATGTTGAGGAAGGGGTCAAAGTACCGATAATCGCAACCGTCCACCCATACTACGATTTCGGCACCGAGGTCGATGACTCTAATCCTAACACTATTCCAGATCTCGGGGTCGGTCAGTGGATATTTGAGGAGTTCATTTCCCACGGCTACGCACTGGCACAGGTTTCGACCTTCGGTTCAGGCAAATCAACGCACTGTCAAGACGTCAAGGGACTGGGCGAGCAGGTCGGCATCCAGGCCGCGGTAGAATGGCTCGGCACTCAGGAATGGTCTAACGGCAATGTCGGTCTGATGGGTAAGTCATATGCGGGAACGACCAATTGGGAGGCGGCGCAGAACCCGAGCGAGCACCTGAAGACAATCGTACCGATTTCAGGCAGTATAGGTGTCCAACAGATGTTCTATCGCAATGGCTCGAGTGAGGCCCGAGCTGTTGGCTATGACTTGGCCTATCAAGGTGCGACCACCGATATGACCACCGATGACCTGCGAATCTGCAGTGATGATATCCTCGGTCCGGCGATGCCGATAACCACTTCATTGGCGGCAGAATTCGGTGGTGCTGAATGGTCTGATTACTGGGAAGAGCGTTACCATTTGGGCGATGTATTGGACAATTACAATGGCAGTGTCTACATCGTTTGGGGAATGCAAGATTGGAATGTCGACCCATACCACGCCTTCCCAGCCTACCAGATGTTGCGTGACAAGGGGTTGACGGTGCGCGGAATAATGGGACAATGGGGGCACAATTATCCAGACCAGGGCGTGACTCACTCAAATCTTGCCAGTGGATACGGCAAGGAGGCCTATGCAAATATGTCTCGTATGGATTGGGCTATCGAGGTTTTCAACTGGTTCGAATACTGGCTCAAGGGTATTGGTGACGAGAGCGAATCCTATGTCCAGATGCAGACCCACGATGGCCGTTGGCACCTTGAGGAGACTTGGCCACCGGCTGACATCACTTGGGAAAATCACGATATCACAGAGTGGGGGAGTGCAACAGGTGTGGTCAGTGCCACCCAGGCGGTGAATATGTTAAGCCCTGTTTTCGAAGACGAAATCCACATTTCCGGATTGCCGACCCTTCACCTTGACGTCAATACACGCGGATGCAACGGTGGACAAATCTTCGCAACTCTTTGGGATGAGACCATCGGACTACGTCTTGGTCATGCGGTGATGGACTTACGATATCGTGATGGCGGGTATGATGCCAATCCAGTGTCACCACTGGGGTCGTATACGATGCTGATGGAATTCAATCCCATTGACGTGGTCTTGCCCGCTGGGCATAGTTTGGGGATTGAACTGACAGATACCGGGGAGGATTACCTACCAAGCACATGTGCGCTTGCAGGCCTCTCAGTCCAAGGAGGTGATTTTTCGATGCCTCTGATAGAGCGCGGAGAAGAGCACGAAGGTTGGTTTGATGTCGCCGTTTACAACGCCAGTGCAGGTGAATAGGCGTGAAGGTCTTGGCCTTTGAGGATGGTTTCGATATCGAGGCCTTACTGACCTCCAGTGGAATTGACATGAGCGAAATCGAACTGATTCAGCGTTGGGATACCACCGACTTTCTCGACCATATCAGAGATTTCTCCCCAGATATTCTCCTGCTGGACCATTTTATTCCACCGACCAAGGGTCTTGAAGTCTTGCAGCAACTCAACATCGCTGTTGCCGCCGATAAGATTGAGCGGCCGAAAATCATCGTCGGCATGAGCAGTGCCAGCATGGCCAACGAGAGGATGGTGCAATTCGGTGCCGACCACGGAATCGTCAAATTCGACTTGCCAGAATTGCCGATGTGGTCGAAAGACTGAGGGCCGAAATCCTTTGATTGTTAGCATAAGAAATTGATGCGAGAAATTTTTCAATCCTGTGTACACCTTGCGTGAGAAACCCACGCGACGGTACCCTATGTTCTGTTCCCACCGAATCCAAAACAGTGTGTCTAGAGACACAACCTATGGACACGGAATATCCTTGCAACCTAGAGATGTTGGGTCGGTGTTAGAAGGTTTCAATAGAACTAACTTCATGCAAGCATCATGAACAAAGCAATTTACGCTTATTTATTCGCAATCATGTTCATATTATCTGGCTGTTTTGGTAATGGAGGCGGTGCTGATGATGATGGAGTAATTACCGAAGTCTTAGGCTGCATGGATGAAACTGCAATCAACTTCAATCCTGAAGCGAATAGTGATGACTCTTCCTGCGAATATATCATCATCCCGCCTGCAGATCTAACTGCAACGATTCATTTCGATGAAGAGTACGGTAGGATTGCACCAATTCATGGTGTCAATAATGGTCCACTGGTTAGAAATGCCTGGGAAATAGAGGATTGTCAACAGATTTGGTATAGTTCTAATTATACCGAAGAATACAACGAAATGCAAATTCCATCTTCTCGCA
>Ga0302120_10000880_pt1 | contig 13916 bp, 8 predicted proteins | sample AG5_Bottom_MG_FD_203118 | JGI IMG/M metagenome (GOLD analysis project Ga0302120, IMG submission 203118) | Marine microbial communities from Western Arctic Ocean, Canada - AG5_Bottom | ecosystem: Environmental > Aquatic > Marine > Oceanic | place: Canada: Western Arctic Ocean | collected 2017-10-01 | reverse complement strand
TACACCTATGGTTACCGAACGCATACGCATACGCACCACACGTCGTTAGTGCTTTCCTCGCCGCTACCGCAACCAAAGTAGCGGTCTATGTTCTCGTGCGATTCATTTATGACGTTTTCGGATCAAGTTTTGCCTTCGACAGTATGCCGTTGCAGTCCATACTGGTAGTACTGGGTGCTGCGGCTGTATTGTCAGGGTCCACGGTCGCAATTTTTCAGCATAATATTAAACGCATGCTGGGATACTCCAGCGTGGCACAGATCGGCTACATGATTCTGGGTATCAGTCTCGCATCAGTTAGCGGCCTCACAGCAACGCTGGTCCATCTTTTAAATCACGCGTTGATGAAGGGTGGTCTTTTTCTAGCACTGGCCTGTATGGCCTTTCAGCTGGGTGGAACTCGCCTAGTTGATCTTGCCGGTGCCGGACGACGTATGCCCTGGACCTCGGCTGCATTTGTAGTCGGCGGATTGAGTCTTATAGGTGTGCCTCTAACTGCCGGCTTCGTCAGCAAATGGCTGCTGGTTGTCGCTGTGCTGGAGGCGGGCTGGTGGCCGGTGTTAATCGTTATTGCCGTAGGTTCATTGCTGGCCGTCGCCTATATCTGGCGAGTCATTGAGATGATCTACTTTCGATCAGCCACAAACCCAGACGAGCATTCCGAAGAAACGCACTGGTCGTTACTCGCACCAGTATGGCTGCTGATTGTCGCCAACGTCTACTTTGGTCTTCACACCCAATGGTCTGTTGGCGTAGCTCAGCGTGCCGCACAAATGTTGTTTGGAGGTCAGGGTTGAATACTCTCACGCTGGCCGTGATATTACCTTTTGCGGGAGCGGTGGCAGTGTTAATAACCGGGTCACGCCCCAATCTACGCGAATGTGTAAGTCTCGGTACCGGAATAACTCTGGCGGGATTGGTCGCTAGCCTACTGCCTGCCGTGCTTGCCGGCCAACGGCCGCACATCACGCTTGCTGAGCCCATCCCCGGCATACCCATTGCGTTTGAAGTGGAACCGCTTGGACTCCTCTTTGCATTGATTGCCAGTTCGCTATGGGTTGTCACAACCCTCTACTCGATTGGATACATGCGCGGTCATGGTGAAACCAATCAGACGCGTTTCTATGCGTTTTTTGCCGTGGCCATCGGCAGCACTATGGGTATTGCGTTTTCGCAGAACCTCTTTACGTTATTTGTCTTCTACGAGCTGCTGACGTTGTCGACTTACCCGCTTGTTACCCACGCCGGTACCCAAGAAGCAAAGCAAGGCGGCAGAGTCTATCTAGGCATTCTCCTGTCAACTTCAATCGTTTTCTTCCTGTTAGCAATTGTCTGGACCTGGACAATTGCTGGCACGACAGATTTTCGTGTTGGCGGCATCCTAACCGGTAAAGCATCCCCATTTGTGATTGGGCTTCTGTACGCCCTGTTTGCTTTTGGCATAGGAAAAGCGGCGCTCATGCCATTTCACCGCTGGCTGCCGGCAGCCATGGTGGCACCTACACCTGTCAGCGCGTTATTACATGCGGTAGCCGTGGTTAAAGCTGGTGTTTTCTGTATTCTCAAAGTCACCCTATATGTGTTCGGACTGGACCTCGTCACCACAAGCTGGGCATCCGGTTGGCTGCTGTGGATTGCAGCCGCCACTATTATCATTGCCTCACTCGTCGCTTTACAACAGAACAATCTCAAGCGTCGTCTGGCTTACTCGACCATTAGCCAGTTATCTTACGTCATCCTGGGTGCGTTCCTCGCCAACGCCAGCAGCATTATCGGGGCATCCACCCATATCGCCATGCACGCTTTCGGCAAGATCACATTGTTTTTCTGTGCTGGCGCTATCCTGGTGGCCACCCACAAATCGGAGATCAGCGAGATGGATGGTCTGGGCCGACATATGCCTTTCACCATGGCAGCATTTCTGATCGCCAGCATCAGTATCGCCGGGCTGCCGCCGCTTGGCGGCGTCTGGAGTAAATGGTACTTGCTACTTGGGTCGCTGGACGCGGGTTATACCGTACTGGTCGCAGTCCTGATGTTGAGTACACTCTTGAACATCGCTTATTTACTACCGATTCCCATCCGCGCGTTCTTCGCTGGTGATCGAAACACTCCCAGAACCATTACCGAAGCACCTGTACCTTGCCTCATTGCAATTGGCGTAACAACGGCGATGTGTATGGTGTTGTTCTTCTATCCGGATCCAATCCTGCAACTGGTTGGCCTGCTAGTCGGCTGAGGTGACATAAGATGACCACGCCACTTATCAAAACAGAAGTGATCTCAAGGATATGATTTTCCGCCTGCTTCTAGCACTTTGCATTTTACTCGTGGTGCTTGAGCTGGTTGTGCATCGACATTCGACTTTCCCGTGGGAGGGGTGGCTCGGATTTTACGCAGTTTGGGGCTTCATCTCGTTATTCGGGGTCGTCATCATCGGCAAACAACTTCGCCGATTTATAAAACGGCGTGAGGACTACTACGATGAGTAGTCTCCCGCCAGGACTGATCCTAATTCTCGGTGGCCTAGTCCTGCCCGTATTGCCCAGGTCAGTTCAAGCGAAAGGTGCACTGGTACTGCCGGTATTGGGGCTGTTACAGCTGCTATTTCTGTCTGAAGGAATGTCAGTCGATGTCGAAATCGCTGGCTATAGCCTGCTCCCGGTGCGGGTAGACAAACTGAGCCTAGTGTTTGGCTACATTTTTTATATCGCTGCTTTTCTCGCGGCGCTCTACGCACTACATGTCCGCGACACTACCCAACACGTGGCCGCAATGATGTATGTCGGAAGTGCCATAGGTGCAGTGTTTGCCGGAGACCTGATCACCCTGTTTGTGTACTGGGAAATCACCGCGTTGACGTCGGTTTTCCTGATCTGGGCTAACCGCAGCGAACGCGCCTACCGGGCGGGCCTTAGATATCTGGTAATCCAAATCGGTTCTGGGGTGTTGCTGCTCTCCGGCATCTTGTTTTACTTCCATGAGTCGGGCTCGCTGTTATTCACCCAACTGATCGGCCCGGGAGAGAGTCTTGTCACAGCCGGCCCAGGCGTATGGCTGATTTTTCTTGCGTTCGGGATTAAGTGCGCTTTTCCTCTGCTGCACAACTGGCTACAGGACGCCTACCCGCAGGCCACGATAACCGGCGCAGTATTTCTGAGTGCGTTTACAACCAAGCTCGCAGTCTACGCGCTGGCCAGGGGATTCCCGGGCACAGAAGCGCTCATCGGTATTGGTGTAGTAATGACCCTTTTCCCGATTTTCTTTGCGGTGATCGAGAATGATTTACGCAAAGTATTGTGCTACAGCCTTAACAACCAGCTAGGCTTCATGGTCGTTGGTATTGGGATCGGCACCGAACTCGCACTCAATGGCGCTATCGCCCATGCTTTTGTCCACATCCTTTACAAAGCACTTCTGTTCATGTCCATGGGTGCCGTGCTTTACCGCACCGGAACAATCCGCGCGTCTGAGCTCGGCGGACTCTACCGATCGATGCCCTGGACAGCAGCATTCTGCATCGTCGGCGCAATGTCGATTTCTGCCTTTCCGCTGTTCAGCGGGTTTGTCGCAAAGTCGCTGACCATGTCTGCAGTGATCGAGGGGTATTATGTTTTGACCTTTATAGGACTCCTGGTCGCATCCGCCGGTGTCATGGAGCATTCGGGTATCAAGATCCCGTATTTCGCATTTTTCGGACGCGATTCGGGGATTCGATGTCGAGAAGCACCGATTCACATGTGCCTTGCCATGGGCATAGCTGCTGTGCTGTGCATCGGCATCGGCTGTTTTCCCGATCTTCTGTATGCCCTTTTGCCTTATCCGGTGGACTACGAACCTTACGCTGACTTTGGTCACTCGTTGACACAGTTTCAGCTACTGCTCTTCGCCGCTTTAGCCTTTGCCGTACTCCTACGAATGGGTCTGTATCCGCCCGAGCAGAATGCCATCAACCTCGATACCGACTGGTTCTACCGTCGACTGGCGCCTAACGTTATCCATAGCATCACGAACAACCTGGCAAATGTTACAGACCGGTTAACCGCAACGACACGGTTAGCTGGTCGAACCCTAATGCGTTCCGTAATCCGCCACTATGGGCCCGAAGGTACGCTGGCCAGAACCTGGCCAACCGGCAGCATGGTGCTGTGGATCGCGGTGCTGCTGGCCGCCAGCCTAGTGCTGTACTTTGTTTAGTCCAAGATCAACGAGCACTGATGGCCACACCAACCGCTGTAGGCATCCTAAATATGGATAAAATAAGCTGATGAGCGCCTGGCCTGATACTGAACTGAAAGACCGTCTTGGTATTCGCTATCCCATTGTTCAGGCGCCGATGGCGGGGTCATCTACACCGTCGCTTGCCATCGCAGTCTCGGAAGCCGGGGGGTTGGGCTCACTTGGGCTTGCTATGCATACACAAGAGGCTTTGCGTAAAGATTGTACGACGGTATCCGAGGCTACCGCTGCGCCCTATAACGCCAACTTTTTTGTTCACTACGAGCCGGTCGATGATCCTGAGCGAGCTAACAATACTCGTTCTCTGCTCGGACCCTACTATCGTGAACTGGGACTCGGCGAAGTACCGGATGTGGTTACGCCAGCACCGTCTTTCAATGAAACCCACCTGCAAGCCGTGCTTGATCTTCGTCCGCCGGTGGTGAGTTTTCACTTTGGTCTACCAGGGGATGATGCGTTCAAGGCGATCAAGGCAGCTGGTCTGTTCACTCTGTCGTCGGCAACCAACGTGGCTGAAGCCCGTGAGCTCGAAGCTCGAGGTATCGATGCGGTTATCGCCCAGGGTTTTGAAGCCGGCGGGCATCGCGGCACGTTTTCAGAACCTTACGAAAGGGGTCACGTGGGGACTTTGGCGCTGGTCCCCCAAATTGTCGACGCGGTATCCATCCCCGTGATTGCAGCAGGTGGCATCGGCGACGGCCGTGGTATCGCTGCCGCGCTTGCCCTTGGCGCAAGCGCTGTACAACTTGGCACTGCGTTTCTAACCTGCCCCGAATCAGCCGCACATCCGATTTACCGTCGGGAACTCAACGAAGCACGTGACGATCAAACAAGGATCACACACGCTTTCTCCGGTCGACCAGCGCGAGGCCTGGAAAACCGATATCTGCGTGAGATGACGGGTCATGAAGGCATCTATCCGGATTTTCCGATTCTCAATACCCTGACAGGACCACTGCGCAAAGCCAGTGCAAACCAAAACAACCCTGACTTTATGTCTCTATGGTCTGGGCAAAGTGCCGCGATGTCGAGAAACCTGCCTGCCTCCGAACTGATACAACTACTGGTGACAGAAACAGAATCTGTACTAGAGCGTCTGGCGCCGGCACGTTAATTGCACCGGGCCACGAACGCTGACAGTATTTCATTTGTCCTGACGGATAAAGCGCATCGCCTGACGGGCTGTCCGCCTCACCATCTTTCGCCGAACCGGGGCCGAGAGTAGTCGGTTTAATGCCGCCACTGCGATTTGGCCGGCTGCACCAACCTGAGGCAAAGCTGAAAGTCGTTTCACCGCCTGAACGGTTTTGAGCAAATGAACTGACACAATGTACTCCGATTGTCCGTGGTCCATCAGCATGCCGGTCGTTTCTTGAAAAAATGTCTGTGGTTCACTCACCACCCAGTCTTCAAGCGCCACGGCCGGATCAGCATGGCCAACATTACGACCCGCAAAACAGGCCATCTGCAGGAGGCCTGCCGGCCACAATTCCGGATAACGCTTACACAGACTGTACACGGCATCCGCAAAAGTCAGGCCGTGCGAAAAATCGAGCCAGCCTCGATCACTGCCATAAGGCTGGTCGATATCTTCAAGATGCGTAAGATCAAATGTCAGCATGTTCTGGGCATTCACTGCCAGCAGACTGCGATAGAGTTCCTCCGGTGGAGCGCTGCCGTGTTCTGCCGTCAGAGCCATGGCTTTGGCTGGATTAAGGCCGACATAAGCCTCGAGCGGTGGTGAGCGACCAATTTGGCCCTGACCAAAACCGGCAAGTGCCTCACCGTAGTACCGGAACTCGGGGATCAGATCTTCCCGGAATCCAGTAACAATACTACGCACCAGAGAGAGCAACACGGGTGCCGCCACTCCCTCACCCAAGCGATGGATCAACTCGGCAGCCCTAGGGATGTAAATCAGGGCATGCCCAAAACTGTGGTAGTGCGCCAGGGCTGCTCGGGCGAGACCTCGTTCCATGATGGCAAAAGCACCAGCGTTTGCCAGCGCTCCACGTGTGCGTTGTAACGCTGCTGTCTCGTCTTCGTGCTCTACGGCCGCAACAAAAGCATCTTCATCCCAGGCAAGCGTACTGGAAACGAACGGGTAACGGGGCTCGCGCAACGTATCTTCAGACATATGCCCAATCGCTTCCAGCAGGCAAATCAGCTGTTGTTCCCGTTTCCCGTCGTGATCATCGTAAAGCTGCAACCACTCCGCAGCCCCCGCATAGGCGTGTGTCCAGCCAAACTCCATACGCTCACTGGACCATTCAATCGCCCAGGTTATCGCTACGGTAGGGTCTGCGCCCATCTGGAACAATCGAGCGAGTTCTCGAGCCAGACGGTCGTAATCATGATTAGAAAAAGCGAGGTTTAGATCATTGATCGTTTTCTCCTGTTGTTCGGCCAGTGGCGGATCGATGACCTGTATCCAGATATGATCACCGCGTACCTCAACTGGATAAACTCGGAGCTTGTCACCACCCCGTTGGTTTTCGCCCGTCTGAAGATCGAATTTCCAGTTGTGCCAGTTACAGGTCAGACGACATTGTTCATCCAATACACCTTCTCGCAGCGGATAGCCTTCATGTGGACAACGATTGTTGCACGCATAAATTCCCTGCCGGGTATCAAACAGTACGATCTGGCGACCCTCAAAACGGAATACCTTTCGGCCGTCGCGCTTGAGTGCATCGCGGCTGACTGATTTGACCCAGCTTTGAGTCATGATGTGATCGCTAGTGCTGTGATCGACCATTACGGGCAAAATCACTCACGAGGTGGGAAATGTTATGGCGTTATACACGCTGGGGCTCTTTCAGACTCATCTTCATCATGTACTCATGAAAACTTAAACTCATCAATCACTATCCGCCCCAGCCTTATCTCAGGACTTTCGCGTATGCTACGTGGATTCTTTGTACGGATTCTGCCTGACAGTAACACATGACCCTATCTCGTTATAACGGCCGAAAAGCCGGCACTTCGCCGCAGACTTACGGTGGCAGCCAGAAGCGTAGAACATAAGTTGAATTATTCCATCGTGTAGATGCCAAATTTTCTGAGCGCATTTCGGATTCGGAGTTACCGCTTCCAGTGGGGATCGGATCTGCTCAACTCGTGGGCATTCGAAATGGAAACGCTCATCCTGGGCTGGTTTGTACTGGTTACTACCGATTCGCCATTCTTGCTGGCCGCATTCGCGGCTCTTACCTTCAGCGGGACCCTGCTCAGCCCGTTTTTCGGCGTATTGGCAGACCGGGTCGACCGCCGGGCCATACTGATCACACTGCGGCTGATTTACGGCGCCCTGGCGAGCGTCATTCTATTGCTGGCACTTGTCGGCACGGTACAGCCGTGGCAGGTCTTTGTTATCTCCGGTATAGCTGGGCTGGTACGACCATCGGATTTTGCTGTGAAGTTTGCGCTGATCGCCGACACAGTACCAACTGGAGATCTACACAATGCGATGGGCTTTTCACGAGCCACCATGGACTCAGCGCGCATCTTCGGCGCACTGCTGGGTGCGGGCCTGTTTTCCACGTTGGGTATAGGCGCGGCCTATGGCGCTGTCGTAGGACTTTACCTGGTGAGCGTACTGCTGGCCTGGCGGATCACGCCAATACCTAGACAAGCCAGCGAAAACACAAGGCCTTGGACAGACTTAAAGTTGGGGTTTTCTTACATCCGCCGTAATGAAACTATCGTCGCAATCATGGCGCTGGCTTTTCTCGCCAACTTCACTGGGTTCCCTATTATCCGCGGTCTGTTGCCCGCCCTGGCACGTGATGTATACGGCATGGATGAAACCGGTCTAGCACAGCTGATCGCGCTATTGGCACTCGGTGCGCTCCTGGCGTCCCTAGCGACAGCGACGATCCTTCGTGTCACAAAACCAGCCCGCATGATGGTGATCTGGTTGGTCGTATGGCACCTGTTCATTTTGTTGTTGGGCCTATTTTCTATACCGATGGCTGCTAGCGTGGTAATTACGGTGATCGGGCTCGCGCAGAGTTTTGCGATGATCCCAATGTCTGTTCTGTTGCTTAAGATTACTGATGAGGTCTATCGGGGACGGGTATCCGGTGTACGTATACTGGCTGTTTACGGTATGCCAATGGGACTACTCACAGGCGGGGCGCTAATTGAATGGATTGGCATACCGGCGACTACTGTCATTTTCGGGTTGACCGGTATACTGACGACCTTAGTTATCGTCGCCCGGTGGCGCACTATACTGACCACCTGATCCCGTGATGGCATTGTTCTAACGATGTACTTCAGTTGACCCCTACCTGAGTGTGAATCTATTGCGATATCTTGCTGGACTGCTGGTATTTCTGTTGGCAACGACTGTTACCTTTGCTCAGAATTATGAGGCTAGCCAAGCTGTTGCGGATATCATCACCAGCCCATCCGATGATCGGGGTTATCTCGCACATCGGCTCAAAAATGGACTGCGGGTATTGTTAATATCCGACCCCCATGCGGACAAGGCGGCCGCAGCGCTCGATGTTCGGGTGGGCAGTGGCAGTGATCCGGAAGAACGGCCGGGTCTTGCTCATTTGCTTGAGCATATGTTGTTCCTGGGTACAGAGCGGTATCCGGAAGCTGGGGAGTATCAAGCCTTTATCCAGCAGCACGGTGGCAGTGATAACGCTTACACGATGCCGGATCACACCAATTACTATTTTGATATTCAGTCCCAATATCTTAGGGGTGCACTAGAGAGGTTCTCGCAATTTTTTGTCGCCCCGCTTTTCAACCCCAAGTTTATAGAGCGAGAACGTGGCGTCGTACACGCCGAATTCAGCGCCAAATTGAAGTCGGACGGAAGACGCTATCTGGCAGCCAGACGACAAGCATTTGACCCACGGCATCCCGAGTCGAGTTTTGCTGTTGGGGACGAGAAGACCCTCGCTGATCGTGAAGGAAACTTGGTGCGGAAAGACCTCATCAGATTTTACGAGGCACATTACCGGGCTGAGAGTATGACTTTGGTCGTTTTAGGTCGGGAATCAACGGGCTTGCTGCGTGACTGGGTCGAACAATTATTTGAAGGTGTGCCGGCCGGGAAGGTCATTGCCCAACCAACGGAGGTTCCAATCTACCCGCTTGGGACATTACCGCTGCTTCAGAAGATCATCCCTGTTAAGGAAATCCGGCAAGCTGTTTTCTCGTTTGCAATACCTTCGGCGCTCGACGACTATGCGGCAAAACCGCTGTCTTACATTGCGAACCTCCTTGGAGATGAGGGACCCGGTTCGCTGTTTGCGTTATTGAAAGAACAGGGCTGGGCCGTGGGGCTATCGGCCGGCGGCGGGTTGAGTTACGAACATTACGGCACCTTTGAAGTCACGATTTCGTTAACTGAGTCGGGCCTCGAGAACTACCAGCATATTGGAGCCTGGTTGTTTGCACTTATTCGGCAGATTAGTGAAGAGGGCGTGACGTCGTGGGTATTCGATGAGCAGCGCAAACTGGCCGAGATTGATTTTCGATTTCGAGAGGAAATTGAAGCCTACACTCTGGTTCGGGCATTCGCGGCTCGCATGCATGATTACCCAGTTCAAGATCTTTATTACGCGCCATATCGTTATGACAGGTTCAATAGGGAACTGATTCTTTCCTACCTTGATCGATTGCAACCCCGCAATCTCCACTTGTTACTGGTCGGGCCGGAGCTCGAAACCGACCAGGTAGAGACCCACTATGGGGTTCACTACAGTTTGGAGACTTTGCCTAGCGATGTACTCGAGGATTGGTCAGGTTCATTGACCAATCCTGATCTTTCCCTTCCGAAGCCCAATCCGTTTCTTGCTGTAGATCTGGAGTTGCGCCAGGAGCAACTAGAGGTATCTAAGCCCACACGCATCGACATTCAAGATGGATTTACGTTGTGGTTCGACCACGATATCTCCTACGGGTCGCCGCGCGGAAATTTTTACGTAAGTATTCGCTCGCCGCGCGCGCGAACGACTCCAAGAGAAGCCGTGTTGACAAACTTGTATGCGGCGGTGGTGGCCGATCAGTTGAATGCATTTTCATATCCCGCCCAACTCGCCGGGCTTGAATTTGAGTTGTACGATCACCAGCGTGGGTTCACCTTGAAGATCTCGGGGTATACGGATAAACAGGCAGTGTTGCTGGAGACGATCCTCGCCGCACTTCGAGTTCCCGAGATAACACCAGATCGCTTCGACCGACTTCAGGATAATCTAGTCCAACAACTTCGTAACTTAGCACTCGAACAGCCCTACGAACAGGCCATAGCGGATTTACGACGTTTGTTGGTCGATACAATCTGGTGGCCCAACGCTAAGATCGAAGCTGCTGAAGCTGCGACCCCAGAAGCCCTCGAAGCTTTTATTCCACAGTTGTTGGAGTCGGTCGAATCGGTGGCGCTCGCCCATGGGAATTACACCCGGGAGGAAACACTGTCGCTTGCTGCGCTTGTTGCTAGAGAATTGCTGGGGTCGAACCGCGCCGCTGTCGTTCCCCACGGCCAGGTAGTCCGACTAGCAGCGAGTGAGGCGTGGGTTCGAACTTTACCGATCGACCATCCCGATGCCGTGCTAGCACTGTATCTGCAGGGGGGGAGTCACGAGCTTAGCGATCGGGCGAAATATTATTTAGCGGGGCAAGTCATGAACGCGCCGTTTTATCAGAGTCTAAGAACTGAACAGCAGATGGGGTATTTCGTTTTCTGTGGGGCTATGGACGTGATGCAGTTGCCAGGCCTGGTGTTTGTAGTGCAGTCGCCGAATCAAGCACCCGACGATATAGAGGCGGCAATAATTGAATTCTTACATGATTATGGAGCTTCGATCGATAGCATGACCGACGCAGAGTTTGAACAGCACCGCAGCAGTTTGGCGGGTGATGTGATGCGCCAAGAGGAAAAACTGTGGGATCGAAGCAGCCGCTACTGGCTCGAGATCGATCGGAACGACTACGGATTTGATAGTCGTGACCGGCTCGCAGCAGCAATCAATGAAGTTTCACTGGACGACTTCCGTAAGTTCTTCCAAACATCGGTGCTTGATCTTGCTCGTCCGCGTCTGGTAGTCCGCAGTTTTGGTGCAGTGAAGGGCGCCGAGGCAGCGCTGCCTAGAAATGAAATTGTCGATCCACTGGCATTTCGTTCGAGCCTTGGTCGATAATTTCCGGTCGATGAATAAATATAGGTTCCGTGTAGGGGCAAATGACTTGAGCAGTCAGTAATGGGGAGTCTGATCGAATTGTCTGCGAAAGTCAGTCATGTTCTGGCCGCGCGGCATTTCAAACTCGCGACCGTTGTGTCCTGCCTGAGTGTAAAACTATTGCGATATCTCGCTGGACTGCTGGTATTTCTGTTGGCAACTACCGTTGTCTTTGCTCAGCATTATGAGGCTGGCCAAATTCATATCCTGTCGCCTTGGGCACGGGCACTGCCCCCCACCAGCCCAAACGGCGCTGCCTATCTGATTCTCATAAACCACGGGGCTCGTCCTGACAAACTGTTGGGCGCATCGGCTGATGTTGCCGAGCATGTAGAGGTTCATTCGCACATCCTCGAAGACGGAATGATGAAAATGCGTCGGGTCGAATCGGTTGACCTACCGCCCCATAAGGAGGTGCTGTTTGCACCCGGCGGTCACCACATCATGTTGATCGGTCTTAAGCAACCGCTCGCGGCGGGAGACCGGTTCCCACTGTTGCTGGAATTTGATCAGACCGACCAAGCTCTCGTCGAAGTCGTAGTCCAATCAACTGATGCTGAAAGTGCCAGAAAGACGGATCATAGACATGACCATGGCTCGTCTACAAACCAACAAGATCAACACAACCAAGATGGCTCATCGACAGTAAGTCACTCCGGGCAAATCAAGCGCTTTGAATTGCACATTCACCAAGGCAAAGTCATGATTGATAAGAAGACGATTCGTGTAACCCAGGGTGACCGCGTCGAGCTGCACTGGTTCAGTGCCAAACCCATTGAACTGCATCTGCACGGATACGATATCCATATAGAAATCACCTCGAGTTCACCCGCGGTCATGCACTTCAAGGCCCATGCCAGCGGGCGCTTTCCAATCGAAAGCCACGGCGGGTCTGGTCACGGCAGTCTGATTTATCTCGAGGTGCACCCAAAGTAGCACCCGGTAGGATCGCCTAGTAGTAATACGGAAACCCTCGTATTAAATGTCTTTCCTAATCAAGTCGTAGAAACTACCGTAGGCCCATAACGCCCATTGACGAGTTGCATAAAATGCCTTGATCATTCGATGTTCTCCTGTTGTCCCTTATTCGACCCGCATGATCTTCGATCTGAATCTGAGTCAATGATAAACAAAAGACTGACAAGCGCGCCTGCCATTGCGTACGATCGAATTACAAATTAGGCTTGTGCATCCTGACTCGAGTCTGTGGCACAGTGTAATTCACGCTCTGCCAACATAGCCAACACGGGCACCTGAATACCATGTCGAATAAACCCATCTGGTCACTACCTACACCGTTCACTCACAATGTCTGTGCCTCTGCCGGCGCGCTGTCGTTTGTCGGCGGCGCCGGTGACTTTGATTCGACCGGCACCCTACGCAACCCCGGTGACATGACCCGGCAGATTACGGGGACTGTCGAAAACATTGCCGCAGCGCTTCATCAGGAACACTGCTCACTGGCTGATGCCGTACGGGTCAAGGCGTTTTACAGGCCCGAGGATAACTGCGATGAAATCGCGATTGTCCAGGCCTTGCAGGATGCATTTCCCAACGAGCCCTCACCCGTGATCTCAACCCTGCCAGTGCCGCTGCAACCCTTTAAGGGCCAGGAAATCCAGGTGCAGGTTATTGCCGTGCGCAACTGGCGCAACTCAGGTGACTTTCAGGTTGAAACCCAACCGTTGCAGGTGGCAAGCGGCAATTCATCAGTACACCCCGTTGTCACGACCGCCCTGCGGGCAGGGGAATTCATAGCCGTAGCCAACCGGACCGCAGCCCACTTCAACGCCACGTTCGATACGGCCCTGGATGGTGCAGGTCAGTCACATATCATTATGCCCTCACTCCAAAACTCTCTGAGCGCAGTGGGGGCCTCGCTTCAGGACAGCGTGAAAATGGAGGGTTATTACTTCGGCACCACGCGTAAAGACTGGGCGCCACTGGCCCAGGCTCGAGCATCCTACTTCAGCGAACCGGGTCCGCCAGCAACAGTCGTCCCCTGTCACGCGCTGTGGCCGGACAAAACGGCGACTAAGATCGAGGTGCTCGCTATGCGCGAGCGCCGCCACAGTTATAACAAGTACATCCCTCGAGAAGATGCCTGGCCGGATAGGGTCTGGGACTGGCCGTTGAGCCTGCCCTACCGTCAAGCCCAGAGATTGCGCGGTATGATCTGGCTGGGTGGACAGGTGCCCGCCGAGCCATTTGCCAATACAGGAAAACGGGTCTTACCCGGTCAGCTATTACCCCAGACACGATTCACCATGAGTTACATCGACGATCTGCTACGTCCGTTCGGCCGCAGTCCGGCAGACCTTAAACTGATGGTCTGTTACTACACTGCTTCAGCTGAGGAAGACGTCACCCCACATTTGTTGCAGCTGCTGCGTGATTGCTGTGGCGGTGTCCTACCCCCGGTTACGCTGGTGCCGGTACCCCACATGCAGACCGCAGACTCGACAGTCGAGATTT
>Ga0302120_10000879_pt1 | contig 13919 bp, 12 predicted proteins | sample AG5_Bottom_MG_FD_203118 | JGI IMG/M metagenome (GOLD analysis project Ga0302120, IMG submission 203118) | Marine microbial communities from Western Arctic Ocean, Canada - AG5_Bottom | ecosystem: Environmental > Aquatic > Marine > Oceanic | place: Canada: Western Arctic Ocean | collected 2017-10-01 | reverse complement strand
TTCATTCCTCGGATGAGCCGGCCGAGCCACCACCCCTTTTTAGCGTTGACCGATTACATCGGTTAGCGATTGCCACGCAGTGCTACATTCCGACTCATCCCCTTGGGATTTATGAAAGTGAATGGATTCATTCATTCTTTTTATGTCGTCGAATTCCAATTTTTGATTCTACCGGGGGGTCATCAATGTGGATCACGATGTCTAAATTAGCCAAATGCTCCGTTATTTGATCATAAGCAGTCTTTCCGCGCGCATCTTTATGTGGAATAGGTAATTTATTTCTACAAATCAAATAGGTTTCCGAGGATGAACTTCTCGAAGCAGTCGGGGCGTATCTACGAACGTCACTGAATCTTTGTTTGGCTGCATTGATTAGCCCTTCAATGCCAACGCCTTGGAATATCTTAGTCACAAAAGTTCCACCAGGGGATAAAATTGGCATTGCTGCATCCAATACCATCGTAGATAATTCCAGGGATATTGCTTGATCGGTATCATATCTTCCAGTCAATCTCGGTGAAATGTCGCTGATTAATACATTCAGCATACGACCATCGAGCATTCTATCAATTTCTTCGATGGTTGATTCTGACTTGATGTCACCAATGATAATTTGAGCACCTTGAACTGGTGAGGTGCTGAGCAAGTCGACACCGAGGACGAAGCCAGATTGCCCCACTTCCTCGACGGCGACTTGAGTCCATCCGCCAGGATGACACCCGACATCGAGAACTGTATCCCCTTTCCGCAATATTTCAAAACGGTCTTGAATTTGCTTGAGCTTGAACGCTGATCGTGCTCGATAGCCCTTGGATTTAGCCTGTCGACGCCAAGGGTCGCGACGATTCTCTTGATACCACCGCTTACTCATACAAACCTCTCGCCAAGCCGTTGGGTTATGAAGGGAAGCCGGCTAGGAACGAATAATGATTGGAAACGCGTCTTCTCTGTCAGCGCTCGCAGTCGCTGTTCTTCTGATATCCACTCCTACTTTTTCTGCTCAACAGGATGATTCAAATCAACCCAATCACAGTTCCCAAGGCGGTCACACGATAATCATGGAACAATTCACTGCAACTTGGTGTGATATCTGTGCTACGATTGATCCTTGGCTGCCTGATTGGGCCGATGCTCGCGGATCTAGAATTACTCGAATCGCTCTCCACGATACTTTCGATGACCCTCTTGGCAATCCGGTCACTACACATCGCCTATCTCGCTTCGCAACTCCAAATCCTGCCGCACCGTCATTTTGGTTCGACGGTGATAACGAAATTGTTGGCGGGGTATCTCAGGCCGAACTAGATCTTGCACTATTGTCGGCCGAAAGTTCGCGAAATTCAGATAGTATTCTTTCGATTTCAACTTTTTCTGGTATTTCTTCAGACGGTCAAGAAACAATTCAAATTGAAGTGGAATTAAGTGAAGCTAATTTTGAAGACAATTCTCAAATTTCAGTTTTCATTTTACGTGATTCGACAATTCTTTCTGAACAAGCATTGAACGGAATTACTGAACACCACGATGTTATTGTCGGTTATGCGGAAGCAGCGCTAAATTCAGAAGCAATTTCTTTTAATTACGGCTTACATTCGGGTAGAATGGCTTCGCAGCAATCTAATTTCAAGATAATTTTAACGTTCCAAATAGATTTCGAACATCAAGATGAGTTGACAATCGTTGGTGTTCATGAATTAATTCAACCAAGTGATGAGATGAGTACACTCGGTGCGACTTCTCTCACACTTGACGACCAATCAAATGCTTCCTCTCGCGTACCGTTGTGGTTCCCGCTGAGTCTAGTTTTGATTCTCAGCGCGTTGGCACTTAGAGCCCGATCTCGTCGATAAGCGCACGTGTTGTAAATCGAATCGCAGCTTCAGATTGCATTGATGGTACAAATCCGGTAGAGAATAGATATTCGACATCAAGAGATGTCTTCGGGACATCACCCGCCCATCCACGCTTGCCTCCGGTATATTCAATTGAAACATTTTCAAATCCAGATTCTTCAACGACGATTTCGGCGATACGGCGAACCGAGCAAGTATCGCCGGTGCCAAGATTGTATAGATTGACATCTTCATCGACACCGTTGATGAGATGAACCATCGCTCGAACACAATCTTCGGCAGACATGTAGGATTTTTCTTGAAGTCCATCACCCAATACTTCGAGTCGAGTAGGGTCTGCTTTCAATTTATGAATGAAATCGTAAATCACGCCATGAGTGCCACGGCTGCCGACAATATTTGCAAAACGATGCAGCCAAGATTTAGCGCCAAAAGTTCCGCACCATGCAGAAATTAGTGCTTCAGAAGATAATTTAGAGGCACCATAAAGTGAGATTGGCTTAACTGGTCCATAGGTTTCTGGTGTTGGCATAACCTCTGCTTCGCCGTAAATTGCGCTAGAACTGGCAAATGAAATACGCTTGACGCCCGATACTCTCATCGCCTCCAAGACATTGTATGTGGCGATGGTTCCTTGGCGCAAATCTGTGTCAGTAACTTCAGTCCCGAGTCGGATATCTGGATTTGCAGCCAAATGATGAACAGTCTCTATTCCAACCATCGCAGCCTTGACCTCATCTAAATTGAGTAAGTCAGCCTGAATAATTTCAATGGAATCGCCGTGATGAGCAAGGAACTCTTCACGACCTGAACTGAGATTATCGAAAACCCGAACAGATTTTCCTTGAGCAACCAAAACATCGACTAGATGTGAGCCGATGAAACCTGCTCCTCCAGTAACTAATTCCACTTCACTTACCACCTAATTTGTCAAAAATTCACCAATCGCCGTTTGCCTTGTGTTCTCGAAGGTTGTGTGCAGATACTAAGAATCCTATCATGGAAAGATGGGCAACGGTGCAGTAGGCACATATGTGGGGCGCACCGTCGACAAAAACCAATTCAACGATAATAAGGTAACCGACAAGAACCATGCCCACAATCGAGGCGTACCAGGAATAATCGAGGTGATTAGAAACCCAGCGGGCATGTGGATCCATTCGTATTGACAAAACCAAGTAGAGTAGAAGGCCAAAACCAGAGATTCCAATCAAGCCCCATGGTAAGGATAGCATCGTATTAAACGAGGGATTACTGAGGATTTCAGCACAGCTGATAAAACCATCAGAACTACAGAGTGGCGAGTAACCTTTTGAAATCATAGAGTTGTATATCGCATAGGTAACTGCTGATGTAAGCATGCCAGTTAATGAAAATGCGAGAGCACTGATGACCAGAGTATTTGTGCGCTCAGACCCAGTTTGATTTTTTGCATTAATGGACAAAAATGAAGATGATAACAAACCTACTAGTAAAATTAAAAAGATTGGTTCTGAAAGAAAATCCGTATTCATCAATTTCCCTCCACATAGGTTTGAAGCGCTTGTTCAATATTCATCAAACCACCACTTTGCCCCTGATTCCATGCGACGTATCCGTCTGGCTGCAACAATACCATGAATGGAGTTCCTGTAACTCCATAATCACGTAAAATATTCAAATTATAATCATCAACATAATTCCATGCATGGGTGGAACCTGGTCTTTCTACACAATTGCTACCTCCAGAATTGCAACCGTTTCCATCATTTGAATCGGTTCCATAATTTGTTTTATCGCGGAAAGCTTCGATCTCATCGCGGTCGCTACCGTGGCCTTGTATGTTCAATTCGACCGCGATGGAAATGAAGGTGACTTTTCCACCCCATTGTGAGTGAAGTTGACTCATCGTCTCACCTTCTCGCCAACAGTGTGGGCAATCTGAATCCATGAATTGAATCAAGATGAATTGTCCATCTTCACCAGCAATCCAATCTCGATCGAATTGATCGGTGAGGCGAAAGTCATCCCATCCACCGCCGTTGTATGCGCTAGCAACGAAATCAGGCGCGAGTTCACCTTCATTTGGGCCAATCGTAGCAGGAGGTGAAATAATAAATACGGAAAATAATACGATACTTATTACCCCAACAGCTGCTAAAGCAGCCATCATTCGAACATCCTCATCAAGCCCTTTCTGAATGGTGGTCACACGTCGTCTAGCCATGTTTCTCAACCCACACGACAACCTCATTCACTTTCAGCAGTTCGATACTCCATTCAGTCTAAACAGCATCAATATTGCAGCTTTGCATCGCGTACTCGATGGCGATTAAGCGGTAACTACAATCAGCCAGTTCGAAGAAAACTGAATCTGAACAGAACTGCCTCTCACGTGGAGTCGATGCGATTGTTTCATGTGGCTCCCGTGAGGGCACCCTTCTGTGACCGAAGGCGAAGCCGATAACGATGACTCGTTACGAGTCGCCCTTGACCAGGATGACGAAGTCATCTTCTGGGAGAGATTCTACGAACGTTTAGGTCCAATTCGGGATACTGTTGTCTCCACTCGTAACAAGGTATTGAATAGTCCAATTGGCGATGCTTTCGATACGGGAGCACAATTGCTAGAAGACTTAGGTGAAGCTGCAGAAGCAGCATCGGTGCGGACTGCTGAATTAGCATATTCTGCAGTCCTCCGCAGCCCTGGATTCATCATTGCCCTACTACTACTTACTACCGCGATAATAGGTCGTGACGCACTTGATTTTGAACATCAGATAAATGGTGACGTGGAAATTTATTTACCTGATGGGGCTGATTCGACTGAATTATTATTGCAGGTCAGGGAAGCGCCTTGGGCGACGGATATTTTCATTCTTTATGTTCAAACAAATAACGCTGCAACCGGAGCCGAGCACGGCATTGAAAATATCACTGATGTAAATATTTTACAACAGATGTCTTGGCTTGAAGGGGATGATGAAAATAGTGGTAATGGCGGCTATCAATCTGGTTTGGACGAACAAAAAGATGACCGGGGGACTCAGGATGGAATTATCTGGATTCTTTCTCCAGCGCAAATTCTCAAAGAAGCAAACTCGTCGAGTTATCGATTCAATTGTGCTGTAGAAAAATATGGATTACCAACGGGTCAGCAAGACGAATGTGCACTGGCTCAGTTGAACCCATACAAAGGATATTCGATACCAGATGACCAGAACCGAGTCGATAATATGGTCGATCAAACCAGTTCTCTTCTCTCAAGTTTTGTACGCGATACGAATGGAGATGGGATTTGGGATACCAGTGCAATCGTTATGGGCATGATATTCGAGATGGAAGGAACTGATGTGCCGTCAAGAGATGACCCGAAAGGAATTACCGATGAGAATCCGAGCGGGCAAATTCAAGACCATCGAGCATTCATTCGTTATGCTCAACGGCTAATATATGAAGAGTCAACCATATCTGATTGCGAATTATGCCATCGAACATACAATAATCCAGTCTCGACAATGGATCCAGAACGCCTCGATGTTATTCCCAATCGTCAAGCGATAACCATTACTGGACTCACTCCTGTTTTGCATGATGTTTCCGATGAAATATACCGCGAACTCGTTGAAACAATGTTGCCGATAAGCGGGGTTCTCGTTTTGCTGACAATGTTGATTCTCCACAGAAATCCAAAAGTCATCGTTATCTGTGGACTACCAATTGCGATGAGTTTAGCTATTACTTTCGGAATGACTGTGATTGCGGATATAATGCTGACACCGATGATAATCTCCGCCGGTCCAATTCTTGTAGGACTTGGTGTTGATTACTCATTGCATTTGACGAATCGTATCGAAGAAAATCGTGTTGAATTAATCGAAGAGCGGCTCGAAAAAGCTTGGATGGCTAATAGAGACGGTCTGAATACCGAAGATATCGACCCATGGGATCCACTCATCAGCTTGACTGCAACAGTTCGAGCGGTGATGACGACTGGTCACGCAATTTTCCTTTCAGCTCTTACTACGATAATTGGATTTAGCGTATTGATGTGGCCGATGTTAGTACCAATTGCACCGATGAGGACGGTTGGAATTACACTAGTTATCGGAATAATGACGACATTTATTCTTTCCATGTTAATGGTGCCCGCTCTTGTTGAAATTTTCAAGTACCGTAAGGGACAAACAAAAGCATTCGACAAACTTTGGGATAAAATTGGTGAGATTCCTGTAAAAACAACTCTACTAGTTATAATCGTGACCTCCGTTGTTACAATTTTTGGAATCAGTATTCTTTCAGAAACCTTAGGGCAGGAAATTACTGGATCCTCCGATGAAGTCCCTCCCGGCCTCTCCTCTTACGAAGCTCTTCGTGAATATAGTATAGTTTTCGAGGGTGGTCAAACTAACATGTTCATCGTTGATGCGACCGAGCGTGGTTCACACAATGACACCGCTCCAATACGCGATTTACCTATCCTCGATTCTATTGAATCGATTCAGATTCATGTTGACAACGTTCCTGAAACCTCGACTATAAGTCTGGTCAATTTCCTGAAAGCAATACACGTCGACGTCAACCTTTCTGGTGTCGAAATATATGATAGAAGCCTTTGGGAGATTCTTCATGATGAGTGTTGGGAGCATTCGAGTGACCCACTGAGGCCGGATTGTTGGGCGTATGCGTCAACTAGTAGGAACGATATGGTAAACATCGCATTCGACACCCTTTCACCAGAAGTTCGATCTATGATGATGAACAAAGATGAGGGGGGTGGCGAAACAAAAACTCTAGTATATGCAAACCAACCTTACATCAATCTAGGCAATGCAACTGTTTACAGAGATGCTATTGATGATATTCTTGCCGGAGGTGAAAAATGTACTACTGCTTGGACGTGCAGCGCACTTGGAATCGATGGAGTTTACAATTCTCTACTTACGGGCGGACTCCCTGTATCAATTGATATAAACGCAGGAATTCACGAGGCACAAAGTGAGACTACGATTGCAACTATGATTATTCTCTTATTCACGATGGCAATTTTATTCCGATCTCCTCGACTTGCTTTTTTCACGATGACATCCGTTGCGGTCGTAGTGCTCTGGCAACCTCTTCTGATGAAAGGAGGGTCGGTGAATGTCAATGTGTTCACCGCTATGGTTGGTACGATAGTGTTCGGAATTGGGGTTGATGATTCGATTCATATTATCGACCGAATTAAGGACGAAGGCGAAACTCCTGCTGGGATTGTCAGGGCTGTCGCACGAACTGGTCAGACAATTTTCGAGACGACTGCAACGACTTGTGCAGGACTTTCGGCAGGACTTTTCGTGGCGATTCCGGGATTGCAGAATTTCTTCACTCTTATGATGTCTTTACTAATTCTCGCACTGCTGACGAGTTCGATTCTACTACCATCGATTATAGTAGCTCAGCGCGAAGTCACTTCGAGGCTAATGGGCAAAGGTCCTTGGTTAGACTATGACGATTCAGGAGCGCTTGAAGCCTCGGCGGTCTTAGATGCGATTGTAGAATGACTCCGACGTTTCATTTTCAACGCTGACGCAATCAAAATTAAGTGAGGGTGCAGGGAGTAAGCCCCTTTCTGTTCACCTTTCAGCTGGTCACATTCAACTTAGCATCCTACCTGTCCCTACCGATGAGCTTCGGGACTGCTTGGACTTGCTCCAGCGGGGGTGCTCGTTCCAGCCACGATTCAGACAACCTCGCCCCTTCGGGTTCACCGTACTCGACTGATGTGGTTCGTTTCTGTTGCAGAGCCGGCCCTCCCGGACCCCCGACGTAAATCGGGCCGCTTCCATCATGGAGAGGGGACTTTCCTCAGTGTCGTACACTGTCAGTGACCCTCCTGCTCCCTCAGATTACCGCCATACCCGGTGCTGATGAACCCAACGGTAGGCTCCCCGGCAATTTTCAACACACTTTCAGGTGCTAGTTATACAATTTTCAACTCTACTAAATATGTAGTTAAACTCCTCTAGTTTACTTTTATTTGTTCTAAATATGCCGATATCTTACGCGCTCCCATAGGGTAAGCATCATGTTTGTCCATCGTTTGGCCTCATCTGTGTCTGATGTTGAGGGGTTGAAGCGCGAGGCCGGAATTGCTGCTTGTGATTTTATTCGTAGCGGTATGAAACTCGGCCTTGGAACCGGCTCGACAGTCAAATATACCGTTATTGAGATTGGCCGTCGAATTACTGAAGAAGGCCTCGAAGTAGTCGGTGTACCGACCAGTGAAGCAACACGTATTTTGGCAAATCAGGTCGGAATTCCGTTAGTTTCTCTTGCAGAAACCGGCGGACTCGATTTAGTCATCGATGGAGCGGATGAATTTGATGGGAATTTTGCTCTCATCAAAGGAGGCGGCGGAGCCTTGACACGAGAAAAAATTGTTGCTCAATCAAGCAATGGTATGGTGGTAGTCGCCGATGATCGAAAACAAGTTTCAACACTAGGTGCGTTTGATTTACCAATCGAAATCCTTCCTTTTGAATGGCGTCGGACTACTGATCGAGTCGCAGAAATTTGCCCAGGGGAAGTTTCTCGACGCGGGGGAGATAATCCCTTTATCACTGACAATGGTGGCTACATTTTGGACTGTAAATTTGGAGATACGATAAATCATCCTTCCGCGTTGGAAACAAAATTATTGAGTATCGCTGGCGTGGTCGAAGTTGGCCTTTTCGTTGGCATCTGTGATGCAGTCATTCTCGCTTCATCTGGCGGAGTTCTGACTCTAGTTGATGAGAATGGCAGATTGGCTTGACCAATAGATCGACCGTTCCGATTAAAGAGGGACGCCAAGTCGGCGGGTTGGGTCTGTAGCTTAGTCAGGTAGAGCGTCCGGCTCTTAACCGGAAGGCCGCGGGTTCGAACCCCGTCAGACCCGCCAAACAACATCACTCAGTCGACGGGCTGCGGGATTCAAAGCGACAAAATTTTCAGTTGTAAATCAGTTCTTTGTTTCATAATTTTTTCAAACTCTAGTTTTCTAAAATTTATTCACGGCTCTTTACTAGGCTGTATTGATTTACAGCCCTGCCATATCAATTTCAATCAATATTTTCATTGTGGGGCACAGTCAAAGGCTGACTTTGATATGTTAGTGGCGTAGCGCATAACTACGGAGAAGTGACACACATGGCAAAAGACACGTGGATTGGAGATGTTCTCGCCGGTAATTACAACGGTGAAGAAGTAGAGTTAATGGGATGGGTACATCGATCCCGCGGCTCAAATAAGATCCGTTTTGTCGTCTTACGTGATTCAACCGGTCACGTTCAGTGTGTGGTTAAGCGAGATGCCGTTGGCGACGAGGCCTTTGAAGCGATCAAAACCGCATTAATTGAATCCAGTGTTATCATTTGTGGAACCGTACAATCGACTGAACGCGAACATGGCTATGAAATTCAAGCAACATCTTGTGAAATCGTAGGTGGTGTAAATCCTGAGCGTCCTTTCCCAATAACAGAATCAGCGATGGCAGAAGCCGATGGCGGAGAGACAGAATTCCTTCTCGACAACCGCCATCTGTACCTTCGCACTGGCCGAATGACGACTATGCTGAAAATGCGTTCGAGCGTTTTCGGTGCCATCCATTCCTATTTCCGAGACCTCGATTTCATTGAATATCAGGCACCGAACTTTGTTGCTGGTGCTGTCGAGGGTGGCAGCACCCTGTTTGAGGTGCCCTATTTTGGTCGTAAAGCCTACCTGACTCAATCTTGGCAGCTTTACGGCGAGGCAGCAATGCCTGCATTAGAGCGGCTTTACACGATGGCTCCATCATTTCGAGCAGAAAAATCACGAACTCGCAGACATTTAACAGAATTTTGGCATGCAGAAATGGAAATGGCTTGGGCGTCTAATGCTGATATTATGGAGCATGGTGAAGGTGTTGTTCGACACATTGCTCGCACTCTTCTTGATGAGCGGGAAAAAGAACTTGTCGAGATCGGCCGCGACCTCGATTTAGTTGCCAGATATGCGGACAACCCATATCCAAGAATGCGCTACGATGAGGCGGTTGAGACTTTGCAAGGGATGGGTGTTGACGTTGAGTGGGGGCAAGATTTAGATTATTCTAAGGAAAAGGTATTGACTGCTGATTTCGATATTCCACATTTCCTGACTCATTATCCTCGGATAGCCAAACCATTCTATCACCGCCCCGATCCTGAAGATCCGAAATATGTGCTTTGCCATGATTTATTGGCGCCCGAAGGTTATGGTGAGATTATCGGCGGAGGCGAGAGAACTTGGTCAGAAAAAGAAATTCTCGAGCGAATTGATGAGACTGGAACACCGCGAGATGCCTACGAATTTTACATCGATATCCGGCGGTATGGTGGTGTACCTCACGGCGGATTCGGGCTTGGTGTTGACAGAGTGGTAACTTGGTTAACCGGGGCAGATCACATCAGAGAAACAATTCCTTTCCCTCGAGATAGCCGCCGAGTGACTCCTTGAGGATGAAGTGAAATTATGGGATTAGAATCCGTCAGCACTGTTTTTGGCTATCTTTCAATTCTCTCCTTTGTTTCCGGATTAGGTCTAATCGGATTGCTTATTGCTGCAAAATTTTCTCCTGGCTCAGCCAAAATGTTGGCAGATCTGCGATCTTCTCACAATCGTAATGCATTGATGTTTGCAGCCTATATTGCGGCATTTTGTATGCTTGGAAGTTTGTATTTGTCTGAAATCGCCTATCTCGTTCCATGCCGGTATTGTTGGTTTCAACGAATTTTTATGTATCCTCTAGCATTTATTCTGATGGCGGCATTTATCCGCTCAGACTTCGGTATCAAATTCTATGGTTTGATGCTTTCAGGGATTGGCGGACTAATTTCTCTCTATCATATTCGAATTCAAGTTTTCAACATTCATTCGACTAGTTGTGACCCGATGAATCCATGCACAACCCGTTACCTTGATGTTTTTGGATTCATGACAATTCCAATGATGGCCTTGGCCGGTTTCTTGTTGATTTTCGCCCTTCTCCTCTTCGTCGAGGATGTTTACTACGATGATGAGAATGAATAGGCGTTAGTATGAGTGAAAAGATTTTTTTTAATTCTTCAAGTCCTTTCGAACTTCATCACATTCTTAAAAAGTTGAATTCCACTCCAAAACATCCAGTCTTTGGTCGACTCCACATGCCGGAAGGCGAGGGGCCATTCGCTTGTGTTATCGCACTTCACGGCAGTAAGGGTTGGGGTGACCATCACGATGATCATGTGGCGATTTGGGTCGAAGCAGGGTTGGCAGTTTTCCAGTTAGATTGCTTTGAATCTAGGCAAGTTGAGGATGTTGTCACCGATCAGATACGGGTGACTCATGCGATGATGACTGCTGATGCGTTCAACGCGCTGAATTGGCTTGCAAGCCATCCTCAAATCGATGAATCGCGGGTAGCGATATCCGGTTGGAGCCTAGGGGGGACTGTATCTCTCTATGCTGCTTGGGAGCCAATTGCAGCAACGCTCTCGCCAGACGGATTGCGATTTGCTGCACATTTACCATTCTATCCTGCGGCACATATCCGTCCTGAAATTCAAGATTGGTCAAGGGCACCTATTCAGATAATGCACGGTACAATCGATGATTGGACACCGATTAAGTTCGTTCATGATTTTATCAAAATTGTTTCACCACACGGCGTCGATATCAAAGTTGAAGAAATCGAAGGAGCTCACCATTCCTTTGATTCAGAAAAACCATTAGAATGGTTAGCAGATGCAATCATTTTGGATTATCGCACTGTTGAAATTGATGCTGATGGCAATATGTCTGCAGAAATTGAACCAGGGGTGCGTTTACCGATGAATGAACCAATGGAGCGGTATTCAGCCTTCATGATTGCACAAAATATCGGCTGTCATGTCAAAGGCCATCCAGAAGGCCGTGAACATGCTCATAAATTTGCAAAGAATTTCCTCTTAAATTCTCTGGGAAAGTGAATAATAAAAGTAGTCTTGTTTTTTCTGTAAAGCAGAATCGCTCATAGGTCGACCACCCATGCCATAGGCATGAGTGATGATTGGCAGAGTATAGATTTGGCGAATCCGACCGAAGAACATACGATGCTTCGCTCGATGATTCGAAAGTTTGTCACAGAAGAGGTCGAGCCCCAAGCGCTTGAATATGATCGTGAAGAAAAATTTAATCTAGACCTGTTTCGTAAATTAGGGGAGTATGGTTTACTCGGTATTTCGGTTCCTGAAGAATATGGTGGAAGTGGAATGGATGCGACGGCGGTGGCGATTGTCAACGAAGAGTTGAGTTACTCGGATCCTGGATTCTGCTTAGCATATCTCGCCCACGCTCAATTGATGGTCAATAACCTCGCTCACAATGGTAATGAAGCGCAAAAAACCCGCATTTTACCCAAGGTTTGCAGCGGTGAATGGATTGGCTGCATGGCGATGAGCGAGCCCGGATACGGCACAGATGTGCTCGGCATGCAGACGACTGCTAAGCAGCGTGAAGACGGCCATTGGGTTATCAACGGCCGAAAAATGTGGATTACAAATGGAGCGATCGACGAGGATGGAACGCCTGCTGATATTTGTTGGTTATATGCAAGAACTGGAACTGATTCACAGGGTCGAGCTGAAGTCACAACTTTCTTAATCGAGAAGGGCATGACTGGATTCGCAGTAGGTCAGAAGATCTACGATAAGACTGGAATGCGGGCGAGTAACACAGCAGAATTAGTCTTCGATGACTGTATGGTGCCTTCTGAAAATGTTGTCGGAAACGTCGGTGATTCAATGATTCACATGATGCGAAATCTCGAAATCGAGCGCATTGGTTTAGCTGCTATGGGGCTAGGGATTGCACGACGCTCACTGGCTGCTATGAATCGATATGCGAGTGAGCGAGAGGCATTTGGTAGCGAAATTAGGGATTTCGGGCAAATCCAGCGACATATTGGAGAATCTTGGGCGGAATATCGAGCTATGCGAGCTTACGTTTATGATACTGCGAGAAATACAGATTTAGAAAAATCTGGCAACCGTCTCGACACGGATGGAGTCAAGTTATTCGGGACGACTGCGGCGAAGAATATCGCTGATCGTGCCATACAGGTAATGGGTGGATACGGCTATGTTGGCGAGTACACAGTTGAGCGATTATGGCGAGATGCAAAGCTTCTTGAAATTGGTGGAGGGACTTTAGAATCTCATCAGAAAAACATCACCAGAGACCTTTCTCGAAGTCCAGAAAAAATCGAAGAATAAAACTCAGAATCATTCTCAGACTCACCTAACCGTTATCACTCAAAGAAGCGTTTTTGGCGTAATTTTGATTTATCGAGCCAAATGGAATACGCATAGAATGGTAGTCCCGCCCGGATTCGAACCAGGGTCCCCAGGACCAAAACCTGAGATGATGGACCACTACACTACGGGACTGTCCAACCTTTCGAGTGGCATTTTCCATTTGATATTGACTGTTCAGATGAGTGAATTTCCCAATCATTTTGAAATCGTGTTGCCGGCAGATACAAGGTCTCGATAATATGCGTTCAAAATGTGAATAAGCGAATTTCATCGATTTTGGTGTTTCTGATTCTTACATCACCTCTCTCGATGGCGGTTACTTCTGCTCAGTTTGCTGAAAGAAATACAAATACATTTTTTGATAACGATTCCAATAATGATAATTCACCTTCAGAACCTGCTGGCAATCAGTTTGATTCAGTCCAGCAGGAAGTTCCTGAATTAGGCAATCCTTGGCTTGAGCCGTCCCTTGAAGAACGCATTGCGTTCGGGGTGGATCAAGTTCGTGTGACTGTGATTACTTGGTCATTGGCTGAGCTTGATGATTGGCAGTACAAAGTCGGAGCTAAAGAAAAACAGACCCCCGCAAAAGGCGGGCAAATATTGCAGGTGACCGACCCCTCTAGTGGAGAAATTGATCATCGCACATTTTGGTTGGACTCTTCTTTCCTCGTCAAATTACTCGGAGTTACCGGGGTTATTGCGATTCTCGATGCAGAAAATAACCCCGAACCTTTCGATACTATGCCATTCGAGATGCCTGATGGAATGC
>Ga0302120_10000878_pt1 | contig 13926 bp, 14 predicted proteins | sample AG5_Bottom_MG_FD_203118 | JGI IMG/M metagenome (GOLD analysis project Ga0302120, IMG submission 203118) | Marine microbial communities from Western Arctic Ocean, Canada - AG5_Bottom | ecosystem: Environmental > Aquatic > Marine > Oceanic | place: Canada: Western Arctic Ocean | collected 2017-10-01 | reverse complement strand
AGGCATCATACCGTTAGGCATCATACCGTTGTTGGAGACATAAGGCATCATACCGTTATAGGGCGTGTAAACCGTATTCGAGCCACCCATCATTTGCATCATATTGGCCGTAGAATTATAAGGCAGCCAATTGTTCATAGCGCCATTATTCATCCCTGACATGTTGGGCATGTAATTAAACGAGGTGGCTTGGTTTGTGTTGAGATCGGCAGATGTATTAGCGCCAACTCCAAGGGACAAGCAAAGTGTTGTCAGTAGGACTGTCTTGCGTATAGCTCTCTCAATTTTTATCATTTCAAATAAAGGCTAAAAGTGTCGATTGAGAGTGATTATACTGAGATGTACGTACTTATGGGTCAATAAACGATCAAATCACCCAGGCTTTCTTTAGGTGACTGATTATCGAAAGAACCCCTTGATTTACTCAAAGGATTCTATCAACGCATCACCAAACTCTGAGCACGATAGTAGGGTAGCATCATCAACCAAGCGTGCTAAATCGTAAGTAACGGTTTTATTTTTGATTGTCTTCGACATAGCTTCAACAATTAAATCCGCCGCCTCCAGCCAGCCAAGATGTCTTAGCATCATTTCAGCTGAAAGAATAAGTGAGCCTGGGTTTACTTTATTCTGGCCGGCATACTTTGGCGCAGTGCCGTGAGTTGCCTCAAAAACGGCTATTGTATTTGACAAATTGGCGCCTGGTGCAATACCAATACCGCCCACTTGAGCTGCTAACGCGTCAGAGATATAGTCGCCATTAAGATTAAGCGTAGCAATAACTGAGTATTCCTCTGGGCGCAATAGAATTTGCTGCAAAAATGCATCAGCAATCACATCTTTAATGACAATCTCCTTGCCTGTGTTTGGATTAGTAAATCCAGACCAAGGACCTCCATCAATCTCAACAGCTCCAAACTCGTCTTTGGCCAGTTGATAGCCTTGATCTCTAAACAAACCTTCAGTAAATTTCATGATATTACCCTTGTGCACGAGGGTAACAGAAGGCTTGTCATTGTCAATAGCGTACTGTATTGCAGCCCTCACAAGGCGCACAGTGCCTTCTTTGGAAACCGGTTTAACGCCAATGCCAGAAGTTTCTGGAAAGCGAATTTTTGTTACGCCCATTTCTTTTTTAAGAAAATCAATAACTTTTTTAACTTCTTCTGATCCTGCTGCAAATTCAACACCTGCATAGATATCTTCAGAGTTTTCTCTAAAAATAACCATGTCAATTTTTTCTGGCGCCCTGACAGGTGAAGGAGTTCCTTCAAAATACTGAACGGGTCGCTGGCAGACATAAAGATCTAATGCTTGACGAATCGCAACATTTAACGAACGCATACCGCCGCCAACAGGTGTTGTTAAAGGACCCTTAATTGACACTGAAAACTCTTTAATTGCATCAAGCGTCTCTTCTGGCAAATACTCACCATAAATACTATCGGCCTTTTCTCCTGCGAAAATCTCCATCCACTGAATCTGTCTCTCACCGCTATAAGCTTTTTCAACAACAGCGTTGATAACCTCCAGCATGACTGGAGAAACATCAACACCAATGCCGTCACCTTCAATATAGGTAATAATTGGGTTGTTAGGTACAGTTAGTACGTCATTTTCGATGCTAATTTTTGCACCATTTGCAGGAACGGTAATATTTTTATATGGCATGTTGAATTTATTTCTAGTGAGATATATGTAATTTCATTATTTTAGCATCTTCTCGATTTGAATAGTATTTTTCCCTTATGCCAACCCCTTCAAATTCCTGTTTCTGGTAGAAATTAATCGCAATATGATTTTCTATTCTTACCTCCAAAATAAGCGCATTGACAGCTACTTCTTTTAATTGGACCACCAAATGAGTTAACAGTGACTCGCCAAAACCTTGTCTTTTGTAATTCGGGTGTATGCCAATATTAAGTAAATCTGCAGACTCAAGGGCGACAAGAGTCAATGCATAGCCAATCAATTTTTGGCCAACAATCAGCCCACATGAAAAAGTGTTGTTATTGGTAATACTGGAGGAAAAATGAGAGGCAGACCAAGGATACTCGGTATTTAGCTTTTCAATATCAACCAAAGTCTCGACATCGTCAAGCGACAGCTTTCTAAAGGAAATATTGATAGGCCTTGTTGTTACTTTCATTGTGATAAAAATATCCAAGCTCATCAAAACGCGCTTCAAGCTCGCTTGTATTGTCCACTTGCAAGCCAATCAGCACTCGACCAAAATCAGCGCCGTGATTACGATAATGGAACAACGAAATATTCCAGTTTGTGCCGACTTTTTCTAAAAATTCTAGCAGCGCACCGGAGCGCTCAGGAAATTCGAATCGATAAACAACTTCACTCTTCGCATCGGCCCTACCACCCACCATGTAACGAATATGAGTCTTGGCCATCGAATTATCACTCATATCAATAATTTCAAAGCCAGCTCGCAATCGATCGATCAAAGCGCGCTTCTCTGCTTCACCATTGCTAAGGCCAACCCCAACAAAAATATGTGCCTTGCCGCTGTCCGCGTAACGATAATTAAACTCAGTAATCGACTGGTTCGCCAGTAATCGGCAAAACTTAAGAAAGCTTCCTGGTGTCTCAGGCATTGTGACCGCAATAATGGCCTCGGTAAGCTCACCCAAGTCCGCCCTTTCGGCAATATAACGAAGGCGATCAAAATTTACATTGGCACCAGAAATAACAGCAACAAGATTTTGGCTGGTTGTTTTATGCTTTTGTATGTATTTTTTTGCCCCAGCCGTCGCCAAAGCGCCTGCAGGTTCTGCAATAGAGCGCACATCCTCATATATATCTTTAATCGCAGCGCATATTTCATCATTTGAAACCAAAATCATTTCGTCCACAGATTTTTTGGCAATCTCAAAAGGTATTTTACCTATTTGCTTAACTGCCACACCATCGGCAAATCGACCCACATCAGAGAGAATAAGGCGTTCATTATTCTCCAGCGAGCGGGTGAGCGTTGGAGAGTCTTGCGGTTCCACACCCACGACTTTAATATGCGGTGCATAATGCTTAAGGTAGCTCGCCATACCTGCGATCAAGCCACCACCGCCAACAGGTACAAACACAACATCGATTTTGTCAAGCTGCTCCAGAATTTCTTTTGCGACCGTCGCCTGTCCAGCAATAACCTCAATATCGTCATAAGGATGAATAAAGCACAAATCACGCTCCGCTTCGAGCTGCTTTGCGTAGCCATAAGCGTCATCATAAACGTCACCAAAAAGCAACACCTCACCACCCAATCTCTGTACCGCCTCCACTTTAATCTTTGGCGTACTCAAAGGCATCACAATATAAGCCTTAACGCCCAGTTTTTTTGCAGCTAAAGCCACGCCCTGCGCATGATTACCCGCAGAAGATGCAACCACCCCTTTTGCCATTTTATCTTGCGCCAATGAAGACATTTTTTGATAAGCGCCCCTTAACTTAAAAGCATGAATGCTTTGCTCGTCTTCTCTTTTAAGATAAATCTGGTTGTCGAGGCGCTCGCTCAATTGCTCAGCATTCACCAATGGTGTAATTTTAGCCACTTCATAAACAGAGCTGTTGTCGGCCAAATTAACGATTTTGTTCATGCAATTCCTTTAAATACTCAACGTTAACATAAGAATGATCACTAGGCTTGCCACTCATTAACTCAAAGGGTGTGTCCTCCTCACCCAAATGATCAACAACAATCAGTGCGCCATCAAATGCAAAAGGCTTAGTATACTCGCTAAGGGTTACAACGGTTTTAAGACCGACAGCGCTGGCTGAAGTAAAACCAACTGGTGAATCTTCAAAAACAATACACTCATCGGCTGACAGTATCAACTCATCCAACACATACTGGTAAATATCACCCGAAGGTTTTTTATTCCTGACAACATCTCCCGCGCCTATCACCTCAAATTTTGAGGACATACCACTGCCAGAAAGAATTGCCTCAACGTTTTGTAAGCTGGTTGTGGTCGCGATAGCCAGTTTCAAACCGCATTCAATCGCTTCGTCTACCAATCTTTCTACGCCCGTTCTAATAGAGACGCAACCTTGCGCAACATAACCAACAAAAACATCTGTTTTAAGCTGATGAATTTTGGCAATATCAGCTTTGCTCAGCGCCCTCTTCGTTGGTGGGCAGTAGTGATTCATATAATGGGTGATTCGTTCTTTTCCACCCGTCACCTGTAATAAACTTTCATAAGTCACGTCATCCCAATGCCAATCCATGCCGAGCAATTTAAAGGCTTCATTAAAAGCGCGCAAATGACCGCCCTGCTCTGTATTAGCGAGTGTGCCATCAACATCAAAAATTAGTGCTTTCAAGGACATAGACTATGTAAAAATAAACTCATTATGAAATTAAACATTGCTATTTTAGGCATTTTTTGGTAAAAACTACTTTTTTTTGTAAACTAACGCAAATGATCGCTGAACCAAACTTTGAAGAAATCCCTGCATACATCCCACAAAAGGATGAAGAGTTTATGAACCAGGGCCAACTGGAGCACTTTATTCACAAGTTAGATGTGTGGCGCAACCAGCTGGTTTTTGAAGCTGAAAACACCATTAACCACATTCAAGAAGACTCTACTCCTGTAGCTGATATCAACGATAGAGCTACCATTGAAGAAGAGTTTGCACTAGAGCTTAGAACGCGTGATCGCGAAAGAAAACTTATTGCCAAGATTGATAAAACTCTGCATTTAATTGACATGGGTGACTACGGTTATTGCAAAACGTGCGGCGTCGAAATCACACTACAAAGATTAGAAGCTCGGCCGACGGCCGACCAATGCATCGATTGCAAAACTATTTCTGAGAAAAAAGAAATCTAATTTAAAAATGCTGGTACGACTTACCAGTATTTTTTGCACCAACAACCTCAAAGACGCCAAACGCGCAAATAACGCCAATTTGAGTAATTTTAACGTCACAACGCTTTGATATATCATCCAGCATTGTCTGATTTTTTTCCGGCACTGTAAAGCAAAGCTCGTAATCATCACCGCCATTTAGCGCCAATGACCAATCGTTTTGCTTGTTAACATGGCTGGTCAATACTCTTGTTAGTGGTATTTTCCCCACCTCAATCCTAACACCTACCTTTGAGGCTTTTAGAATATGAGACAAGTCCTGCTCCAAACCGTCCGAAATATCAATACAAGCCGAAGCAACGCCTTGCAGTGAGCGACCCAACTCAACTTGTGGAAGCGGTCTATTTAACTTAACTAAGCAACCATTATCAGGTTTTTCATTGTTATTTAATTGCCATAAGGCAAATGCAGCATCGCCAATAGTATTAGAAACATAGACTCCATCTCCAACTTGGGCGCCAGAGCGTCGCAAGGCCTTACCACTCTCAACCCAGCCGATAATAGAAATGGTGATTGATAAAGACCCTCTGGTTGTGTCACCACCAATTAAACTTACACCGAATTGCTCGGACAATTGCTTAAGAGATTGCGAGAAATCTTGCAACCAAGATTGGTCTACTGCAGGCATGGTTAACGCCAAAGTGAAGTGCTTTGGCAGTGATCCCATTGCCGCCATATCGCTCAGATTAACAGCAAGCGCCTTATGGGCAATATCCGCTGCACTGGTAGATTCGGGAAAATGAACGCCTGCAATTAAAGTGTCAATACTGGTCACAAGTTGGTAGCCAGATTCAACATCACATATCGCACCGTCGTCGCCAACACCTAAAACGACCGAATTCTGATCTGAAGACCAGGTGAAATATTTGCGAATTACATCAAATTCTTGCATAATTACAAACCCCGCCTTTGGTTTGATTAAGCATCTTGCAGTCCATACAAATGCTCTGTTACGCTTTCCGCAAGTGCAACCAAGTCATAACCTCCCTCTAGAAAAGAGATAACTCTTCCTTGGCAATGCCTATTGGCAATGTCGACAATGTCTTTTGTTAGGGTGTAGTAATCCCTAGACTCTAAATTAATGCTGGCCAAAGGATCTCTTTTGTGCGCGTCAAAACCGGCGGATAGTAAGATGATGTCAGGTTGAAACTCATCAACATTGTCTAAAATTTTACTCTTAAATATTTTTAAGAAATCTTGGCCGTTTGTGCCTGCTACAATAGGCGCATTAAAAATATTACCAACACCCACCTCCGCCTCTGCACCCGTTCCTGGAAATAGCGGATACTCGTGTATTGAGCCGTATAAGACGCTGTTATCGCTGTAGAATATTTCTTGTGTCCCGTTACCGTGATGAACATCAAAGTCGATGATTGCAACTCTTTTTATTTGGTGCTTATCTTGTAAATATCGAGCGGCAACTGCGGCATTATTAACAAAACAAAAGCCATTAGCTCGAGTAGTTTCGGCATGATGGCCTGGCGGCCTTACAGCGCAAAAAACTCTTTTTGCATCGCCTTGAATAACACACTCTGCTGCTGCAATGCCCGCACCACAAGCTCTTAAAATTGCCTCTTTGCTATTGGAACATAGAAATGTATCGGCATAGGGCTCTTGCTCAACACTGGTTAAGCCAGAATCTGGAATCATCGCAAAGACGTTGCTTAGATGCGCCCCTGGGTGAACTGGAGCAACATGCTCAAGCATTGCCAGAGGGGCGCTTTTGATTTCTATATCAATATCATTGATACTTTGAATAGCATCAAGCACAACCTCTAGGCGCTCTTTTCTTTCAGGATGGTTTGAGCCGTTGTCTTTGAGTAGGCAATCCGAATGCGAATAGATAATTACTTTTTCCACTCGCCCATCCTAAGAGACTTTTACAACAATCATTTAAAACTTGCTGAGTGATAAAAATGAATAAAAAATGGGTAAGAATTTGAAATTAATAGCACTAGCTATTGATGAGAATTTTTCTGTATTTTTTAACATTTTTAGCCTCAGCCCATCGGGATAGGGGGTTTTTCCCATTTTCCTACGTTAAATTTTATCGCCATACAACAAGTAGAACTTCTAAAATTATGCCCTGTAAAACGAAAAAAATCCCACTATCAAATTTAAAATGATTGTTACAAAGATCTCTCTAAATTTACTCGCATGCCAATAATTCATTTGTGTCATTCTAACATTTGCAGGTCAAATATTAGCAAAAAACATCACATTCTGCGGCAGCAAAATTAAATCGGATGCTGGACAGCACTTTCTACATATAGGCGTTTTCTGTTTTGGAGTGGTCAGTAACATCAAGCACCGCAGTAATCTCAGGATAAAGATCCATTAGTTGTGTCTCAACGCCGTTTTTAAGCGTTATTTTAACGGAACTACAACCTTGGCAGCCGCCGCCAAAATTAAGCACCACTTCGTTGCTCTCAGTAATCTCAACTAAGTCCACAAATCCACCATGTGAGGCAAGATTTGGATTAATCTCAGTAAGGATTGTAAATAGAATTTTTTCCGCTAAAGGGGCGTCGCCTTTAGGCGCCTCACCTTTGGCATTAGGTGCGACAATAGTGAGTTTTTTGCTTGTTCCATCTTTCTTAAGGGCCACTTTTGAGTCTTTTAAATACTCCTTGTTACTGTCATCTATATACGCACTAAACCCTTTAAATGGATACTCAGTGTACGTACTCGGCAGCTCACTAGCAAAGCAAAAATTAAACGCCACCGTTGCCACTGGCGTACCAGGCTTTTCAACATCTACTTTAAGGCCAAGATTTTCCTCATCTTGCTGCTCAAAAAGGTCGGCCACATAAATTTCCGCTTCATCTGTAATACTAAACATTTGATCTCCTAAAGACAATATTGTCAATTAATCGGGTTGCCCCTAATTTTACCGCCGATACTATAATCACATCAGTACTTGAAGTCGTGATTTGTGTAAGGGTATTTGCATCAAGCATCTCAAAATAATCTAACTCAAAAGGCTTTTCAAGGGATTCTTTTGCTTTGCTAACGACTTCGTCTATCGACATGCCGCTTTCATAATTTAATTTTGCCCGAAGTATTGCTTGATTAAAATTTGGCGAAAGCGCTCTTTCACTAGCGTTTAAATATTTATTTCTGGTGCTCATTGCCAAACCGTCACTCTCACGAACAATTTTTATTGAGGCAATATTTATATTGCGTTTTTGTCGCTCGACCAATTGCTTGATTATTTGCAACTGCTGGTAATCCTTTTCACCAAAAACAGCGACATCGGGCTCAACAATATCAAAAAACCTTGACACCACTTGAGCTACACCATTAAAGTGAACTGGTCGAGACTTGCCACATAGTAACGTCGCCATTTCACCTATCTCATAATCACTTGTTTGATTTTTAGGGTAAATCTGCTCAACGGAAGGCAAGAATAAAATATCAGCCCCTCTACTCATTAAACCTTTTTTATCAGCCTCAGGACTGTGAGGATATTTATCCAAATCTTCATGCGGGGAAAATTGTGTTGGATTGACAAATATACTTGCTACAACAACATCTGCGTGAGATTTAGCTTTATCGATCAATTGTAAATGGCCTTGATGTAAGCCGCCCATTGTCGGCACTAAGGCGATGGTTTTTCCTAGATCACGGCACTGCCCTAAGTGCCCCTGAAGTGCGCCAATGGTTTCAAAAATACGCATTAATAACTCTCTTTTTCAGATGGAAATGACTGGTTTTTTACCGCCTGAACAAAAGCTTTAATTGCCATAGGAATTCTAAAATTTTCCAGAGTAAAATCTCTTACAAATCTTGGTAATTTGCCCTGAGTAATGCCAAGCATATCATAACAAACCAGTACCTGACCATCACAATCTTTACCAGCACCAATACCTATTATAGGAATGGATAATTGCTCGCTCACTAGTTTAGCAAGAGAGCTCGGAACACACTCTAATACCAGGGCTTCCACACCAAGGGATTCCAGCAGGAGTGCGTCTTCAATAATCGCTTTAGCGCCAACCAAATCCTTGCCTTGAACTTTATAATCACTGGCCTTCTTAACTTTTTGTGGCTGGAGTCCAAGATGAGCACAAACAGAAATATCATTTTCTATAAGTATTTCCACAACTTTTTGTCGCTCTACTCCGCCCTCTAACTTAACCATTTGCGCGCCAGCATCTATGAGTAATTTTGCATTCTCAAGAGCTATTGACGCCTCTTCATAACTTTGGTAAGGCATATCAGCAATAACCAAGGCTTGATCACAACTCTTGGCGACCGCCTTAGTGTGATACACCATCTCCGGCACACTCACGGTGCGAGTACTTTTTTCACCCTGCACGACCATACCGAGAGAGTCCCCAACAAGAATTAAATCAATTCCGCAGCCATCCATTAAGTGTGCAAGCGAAGCGTCATATGCTGTTAGACAAGTTATTTTCTCGCCGCGTTGTTTGAATTGTATTAAATCAGCGGGTTTCATATTTTTTCAATATCTAATAATTCAAGTTGCTCTAAACATGTTTTTAACGATCCAAAATTTGGCAGCTCTAGCGAGGGCTCAATCTCAGAAAGTGGTACAAGCACAAAGGATCTATTGACCATTTCAGGATGTGGAATGGTCAATCTTTCACTGTTATGAATCTCACCACCATAAAGCAAAATATCCAAATCAATCGTTCTAGAGCCCCAGTGCACACCTCTAACCCTGTGCTGCTTGTTCTCTATATGCTGACACAAGTCCAATAATTCAAGCACCTTTAAACTGGTGTCAATTTTACACACAATATTAAGATAGTCCGGTCCAGGCATATCCAAGAGTGGCTTTGAACGGTAAAAACTGGATGCTTTAATCAGTACGACCCCTGTAGCCTCATCAAGCACTGAAAGCGCTTTGTCTATTTGACTCCTTGGGTCATCCAAGTTGGAGCCTAAACCGATAAATGCTAGCAATGAATCAAGGTCCCCAGACGCTCTCCCGATGACAATCGCGTGAGCACGGCATCCTCTCGCCCCCAAGCAATGGTGGTTGGTGTGTTAGATATTGTTGCCTGTTTTGCCGCCATCACTTTTGAATACATGCCACCAGAACCTAAGGCGCCACCAGTTTTTCCTGCAACTTGCTCTAATCTCTCATCTGCAAAGTGGATCTTTTCAATAAGATTTGCCTCGCTATTAATGCGTGGATCGTCATCAAAAACACCGTGTTGATCAGTTAAGATAACGAGATGGTCGGCATTGACAAGATTCGCCACTAAAGCGGCCAATGTATCGTTATCGCCAAACTTTATTTCGTCGGTGGCAACAGTATCATTCTCGTTAATAATTGGCACCGTGCGCAACTCAAGTAAGTTAGTCAGTGTTGCAGAGATATTTTCATAGCGCTTAGCGTCCATTAAATTTTCCCTTGTTAATAAGATTTGAGCTGTATGTACACTATGAATTGCAAAAAGTGATTCATAGGCCTGGATCAAACCCATTTGCCCAACAGCAGCTGCAGCTTGCAGCTTGTGTACATCATTAGGTTTAGTATCCCAACCAAGACGCTTCATACCCTCGACAATAGAGCCGCTTGACACCAAAATAACGTCAATTTTCTGAGCACGAAGGGCGACAATTTGTTCGGCCCATTTCGCAATTAACGCTTTATCGATACCAACGCCATTATTGGTTAGTAACGCCGAGCCAATTTTAACTACCCAGCACTTATTCTTCATTCGCCACTTGCTCAATTAACTCCGACAAGCCATAAATTAGAGGCTTGCAACCCAAACCGTTAAGGGCGGATATATTAAACGATTTTCCTTTATAACCAATGGATTTTAGTAATTGACCAATACACTCTTCGCGATCTTCTTCGGCAATTAAGTCAACTTTATTGATGGCCAATATTCTTGGTTTTTGGAAAAGGCCTTCGTCAAATTTTGCAAGCTCTTGCTCGATGGTTATATAATTGTCAGCCGGATTAGAACCGTCTGCCGGCAAAATATCAACAACATGAAGCAGTACTCTTGCTCTTGATAGATGCTTTAAAAATTCAAAACCAAGGCCTGCGCCCTCGCTAGCCCTTTCGATTAAGCCAGGAATGTCCGCCATGACAAAATGTTTCGTGCCCGCCCTAACAACACCCAGATTCGGATGCAGAGTTGTAAAAGGATAATCGGCAACTTTAGGTCTTGCCCCAGATATTTGCCTAATTAGGCTAGACTTTCCAGCATTGGGCATGCCAAGCAAGCCAACATCTGCCATTACGCTCATTTCTAAACCAATTTCTCTCACCTCACCCGGTGTGCCAGGTGAAGTTTGTCGTGGTGCGCGATTAATAGAAGACTTAAAACGAGCGTTACCTAGTCCATGAAAGCCGCCCTTTGCAACCAACAAATTTTGGCCCTCCATAGTGATTTCACCAATCAACTCGTCGGTTTCAAGATCAAATATTTGCGTGCCAAGAGGGACCTCAACGTAAAGGTCCACGGCTGACTTGCCGCGCTTATCTCGACCCGAGCCAGGTTGGCCATTTTTAGCCCTAAATAGGCGCTTATAGCGAAACTCACTTAAGGTGTTTAAGCCCTCTTGACCGCAAAAAAAGACACTGCCGCCGTCACCGCCGTCACCGCCGTCAGGGCCACCGTCGGGAATATATTTTTCTCTGCGAAAACTAAGGCAACCACTGCCACCTTTACCTGCTTCAATTCGAATAGTTGCTGAGTCTACAAACTTCATAAAATAACGCTAAAATAGTATCTAACTATTATACCTTTTCCGGCAATCTTTAGCCACACTGATGAATAGAACTCTTTACTCTTTACTGCTTTGGCTGCGCTTACCTTTTGAAGTGTTTAAACTCTACAAACTTGAGAAGAATACAGGCACATGGAAAGCCAATTTTATTAAACGAATTGGCGTAGTTAAAGACACCCCTAAAGGGTTAGTTTGGTTTCATTGCTCATCTCTTGGCGAGTTCAATACTGCTAGCACCCTTATATCTGAACTTCTCAAAGATCACAAGCTACTGGTAACAACGACAACAACGACAGGCGCCGAGGCTGTGAAACAAGCCTTTGCTGACAATGTTGTGCATTGTTATTTTCCTTTTGACTGCAGATCTTTTGTTAAACGTTTTTTAGCCAATATCAAGCCAAAAGTTTGTATTTTGATGGAAACCGAGATTTGGCCAAACCTAGTTCATGAGTTAGCCAAACACAAAACGCCCATTGTTTTAATTAATGCACGACTCTCAAGGCGCTCAGTAAACCGTTACTTGAAGCTTGCTCCTAAGCTAATTCGTACCACTCTCTCGCATTACACGCTTATTGCCACACAAGACCAAATAGCCCACGAAAGGTTTTTATCAATTGGCGCACCAAAAAAATCTCTACACCTTGCCGGCAACATTAAATACAGTGTCGGCCAAACACCTTCGATAAACGCCATCCATGAAATAAAGAGCGTGATTAACAACAGAACATCTGTGGTTTTTGCCAGTACGCACCAAGAAGAAGAGCTTGAAATAATTACAAGCTTTATCAAATACCAAGATCAACTTAACGACCTAATTATCATTGTGCCAAGAAAGCCTGAACGTTTCGACGAAGTTTATGCCAGAATAAAAAAAGCAGGCCTAACAGTCACTAGGCGCTCCTACAATCAACCCTGTTTTGATGAAACACAAATTCTTCTTGGTGATAGTGTGGGCGAATTATCAGTGTATCTTGAAGAATCGAGTGTTGCATTTATTGGTGGCAGTCTGGATAATACGGGAGGCCACAACATGCTGGAGGCTGCCGAACATTCAAAACCTATTATTTTCGGACCCAACGTTGATAATTTTGCAGAAATCTCTCAATCTTTATTGAATGATAACGCCGCAATACAGGTTCAAAATGCCGATGAACTGTTTGAAAAAATTATCGACTTGTTCGGGGATGGGGAAAGGCGCAATCAGCTCGGTGAAAACGCCCACACAAATCTCAAAAAATATAGAGGCACTGTAGGTAAATTGTTAGAATTATTAAAACCCCATTTGCAGTAATTAAACCAACCTAATCACTAGTCGATTACAATTTATTAAACACCCTCTTTCATATATATTTCACTGTCATTCTCAAGGAATTGTTCGGATTTTTTATCCATTTCAATCTGAATTTCCTGAATCTTAGCCACTTGTGCATCGTCAAGGCTATTAATTTCTTGAGAAATTTTCATTGAACAAAACTTTGGCCCGCACATTGAGCAAAAATGCGCAGTTTTTGCCGCTTGTTTTGGCAAGGTTTCATCGTGAAACTTTCTCGCCGTATCCGGGTCAAGTGACAGGTTAAACTGATCTTCCCAACGGAATTCAAAGCGCGCTTTAGACAGTGCGTTGTCGCGAATTTGCGCCCCCGGATGACCTTTCGCAAGGTCGGCGGCATGAGCGGCAATTTTATAAGTAATAATACCCGTCTTAACATCGTCCTGATTAGGCAGACCTAAATGTTCTTTCGGTGTTACGTAACACAGCATCGCGCAACCGTACCAACCTATTTGAGCAGCACCAATCGCAGAAGTAATGTGATCATAACCCGGTGCAATGTCAGTCGTTAAGGGGCCCAAAGTATAGAATGGTGCTTCGCCACATTCTTCAAGCTGTTTTTCCATGTTGTGTTTAATCATGTGCATCGGTACGTGGCCAGGACCTTCAATAAAAGTCTGTACATCGTGTTTCCAAGCAATTTTTGTGAGTTCGCCTAATGTCTCAAGCTCGCCAAATTGTGCTGCATCGTTAGCATCAGCAATGCAACCTGGACGCAGACCGTCACCCAAAGAAAAGGTGACATCGTATTGCTTCATTATGAGACAAATATCTTCAAAGTGCGTGTAGATAAAACTCTCTGTATGGTGAGCTAGACACCACTTTGCCATAATTGATCCGCCACGAGAAACAATTCCTGTTACTCTGTTTATTGTCAATGGCACATGCTTTAAACGCACACCTGCATGAATAGTAAAGTAGTCCACACCCTGCTCAGCTTGCTCAATTAACGTATCTCTAAATACTTCCCAAGTTAGGTCTTCCACAACA
>Ga0302120_10000877_pt1 | contig 13934 bp, 14 predicted proteins | sample AG5_Bottom_MG_FD_203118 | JGI IMG/M metagenome (GOLD analysis project Ga0302120, IMG submission 203118) | Marine microbial communities from Western Arctic Ocean, Canada - AG5_Bottom | ecosystem: Environmental > Aquatic > Marine > Oceanic | place: Canada: Western Arctic Ocean | collected 2017-10-01 | reverse complement strand
CGGTCCTACTCCGGTTGGTGGACCAGCACTTGGTCCAGCACTTGATGGAGGTGCCCCCGGGCCTACTGCTATTACTGCCTGATTTGTTGCATCCATCACTTGTTCTTCTACAGATGATGAGCCACGTCGAGGTTCTGTTCGCTCTTTGAGAATCTTGCCTTTCTTCTGAGCGCCAATGAATCCAAATAATGCCCAAAGTACTGACAATCCGCCGAGTCCTCCGCCAATTTCTCTTAACCCATAAACTGCGGCTGTAGCCTCTAATGAACCGGTATCGTGACCATATTCTTCATATTCGATAACTAGGCAATAGGCGCCTGGATCTAATTTGAATTCCACTTCAATAGTCTTTCCAGGTTTAGAATCCACGATGAAAATGTGATTATCACTCCAATTTCTATCCTCGTGAATCAACATCCTGGCAAATTCGTTCAACTCATTGTCGATTTTCTCGGTATTACAGTGCGCTTCTATCACATGGACGCTCAAGTTGCCTCCATCTGCAGGGGTTATTTCAACAATGAAACGAATATCGGTGGCATCATGCCCACTGATTGGAAGCCCAAAAAGGTAGGGTAATTCTCGCTGGATTTCACCACCAGATTCTGAATCCTTCAGGGTAGTCTCATCATCCCAAGGTGCTGGTACAGGCAATGGAATAAGAGCAAATGAAAACATAATTGCTGCAATTCCAAGATACATGAAGACATTCCAGCGGGCTTTCTTTACTTTGGTACGTAATTCAGAAATACTCAAATCGCCCTTTATTGAACGGTCAGAAGCATCCATCACCGCCGCACTAGTAGGTGGATCGCCTGGGCCTGACATTGGTCCTCCATAGGCATCAGGTGGGCTCTGCATGTCCTTGCCGAAAACGAACTCCGCCTTGAAAGCGACGATTCAATAAATACCTAAAGAAAAGAGCTACCGGTGAATCATTATCCATGCAATTGAAAAGGAAGCGGCATTCGCGTTAATTACATGAGGCTGGCAATATTATCGCGCGGTCCGCGCCTTTACAGTACTCGCAGATTGGTTGAAGAAGCCAGAAAGAGAGACTGTGATGTGGCAGTTCTCGACCCTCTTCAATTCTCATTGATGATCGCCGATGATGGGGTGCAAATCCTTCACAAAGGTGAGAGATTCATCCATGATGCTGTACTTCCAAGAATTGGCCACTCCATTACTCGACATGGTGTAGCACTAATCCGTCAATTCGAACAATTAGGGATCTACACCAGTAATTCCAGTTCTGGTATTATTCAGAGTCGAGACAAATTACGAGCTAGTCAAATTCTTGCTAAGAACAAAATCAACATTCCAAGAACAGCCTATGTTCGAGACTTGAGGGATGTTGAGAAAGCAATCGACGAAGTCGGAGGCCTGCCGGTGGTTATCAAAGTCACACAAGGAACCCAAGGTGACGGAGTTTTCCTGCGCCATACCTTAAGAGAATCAAGGCACTTAGTTGAAGCATTGTTGCTAACCAAAAAAGCGGTTTTAATCCAAGAATACATCGCAGAAAGCCATGGTAAAGACATCAGAGTTCTTGTAGTCGGCGACAAAGTCGTAGCGAGCATGCGAAGAAAAAGCCGAGGCAGAGAGTTTCGCTCAAATTATCACCTCAATGGAATCATCGAAAAAGTAGACCTACCACTTGAATACGAAGAACTAGCCAAGCGTGCTGCAAGAGTACTAGGCCTCAAAGTAGCAGGTGTTGACCTTCTAGAGGGCGCAGACGGCCCATTAGTTCTCGAAGTTAATTCATCTCCTGGCTTAGAAGGTATTGAGAAGGCAAGCAACGTTAACGTGGCAGCACATATCATTGAATTCATGATAGAAGACCATGTCTTCACCGACGTTGATATGGCGCAAGTGATGCGAACTCAACCTGGACAAGGCGCATTATCATTGCATTTGAGGAATCATCCTCGTCTAATCGGCTGTGCAATTGGCGACATCTTTCCCAGAAACGACAAGTCAATTCCTGTATTTGCCCTATCTAGGGATAAGAAATTGGAATGGAATCCAGAACCACATACTCAATTGCGTTTTGACGATGTCATGATTTTCTATGGTGAGACAAGGGCCCTACGTAGCGCTTTGAAGAATGTCACGTACAGTAATCTCCCTCGGCAAAACGAAAACATACCTCAAGATGATAGTACTCCCATCTGAATTATGCGAAGCCTTGATGGTGCACCCCCCCATCTGCGACTTGCCCCGCAAGGGGCAGGGATGCACTCCGCTAAAGCGGTTGAAGGAGGCGTTAGCATGCGTGAAGGGGAAGCACTGGACGGACTAAGGAGACGTCAGTATTTCCTTGATCAGAATGCCAAAACCGGCATAACAAAAGAAGCACCTCAGCCTGATTTACCTTCAAGATTAAGGCATTCTCTGAACCTTCCTTGGAAAGCCAGTTGGAAATTACAATTAAGGTCAGAAGGGAAGAGTGAGAACACTTGCAGAAATTACCTAAACGGCTCACTGCGCCTAGTCGAAGCGGCATTACCTGGTGAGAGTCCACTGACAGAAGCACAACTAGAAGCATTAACAGTTCTAGACTTGCACTCTAGAATCGCCCCCCATACAGGTAGATTGGAAGTCTGGCAATTGGGACTTGGAGAATTAAAACCAAGCACTGTTCAGGCGAGAATCTCAGCAGTTAATCACCTTCTCAAATGGCTTGGCCATAGTATGCCTGAGCACATCACACGCCCTCACCGCGGAAGGAGGCTTCCTAGGGTGCTAAACACCCGAGAATTAGAATCGGTTAGACAGGCTGCTGCTGTTTATGAAAATCCAGTTGCCAACGTCATTATCACCATCCTCCTCGATACTGGCATGCGTGTGAGTGAATTGTGCAACCTCGAATTGCACGACCTCGACTTTGAGGATAAGAGTGCAAGAGTAGTTGGTGGAAAAGGCAACAAGGACAGATTGGTCCTTTTTACTGAAGAAACCATCAAGGCAATAGGGCTTTGGCAACCAATTCTAGATGCAAGAAATAAGCACGCGGATAGCGCTGTCATTCTCAATACCAGAGGTGACCGTTTCAAACCAAGAGCGGTGCAAAAACTCCTCGATAAACTTGCAACCGCCGCCTCAATACCAAGAGGTAGACTTTCTCCACATGTTTTGCGACATTGTTTTGCCACGGGGCTTCTTGAAAGGGGGGCAGACTTAGTCTCAATCCAAAGGTTACTAGGGCATTCTCATATTTCCACAACCAGAATTTATCTTGAAGTAGGGGACCAAACTCTGAGAGAAGTCTACAAGCGCGCCCAAGCATTACGAACAAAACTCGAAGAAGAGAATTTCAAAGAAGAAATTGAAGGTGATGGTTCAGTTTTTATTTCGGCTATGCTTGAATGAATGTTCAGGTCCTTGCCAATCACGTGACGGATATACATCATTTCCTTGATGCCCTTCGATTAGACAAGGCTTTCTTGTTCTACAACGAGAACAATTTCCCTTAGGTGGTATCTCGACCGCCTTACGCAAGCGTCCATACTTCCTCCTTGGCATGGTTATTGATTACAAGCACAGTCCATGAAGGATTCGCGCCACCTTCACTTATCTTTTCCGTTTTTTCATTTCTGCAAGCATATCTGCAAGACTCGGGACTTTCAAAGTCTTACTCGGGTTTTTACTACGAGATGGTGTTGTCATTGCAGACTTCTTTTTCTTGGCAGGTGCCTTTTTCTTAGCAGCAGGCTTTTTCTTGGCAGGTGCCTTTTTCTTAGCAGCAGGCTTTTTCTTGGCAGGTGCCTTTTTCTTAGCAGCAGGCTTTTTCTTGGCAGGTGCCTTTTTCTTGGCAGGTGCCTTTTTCTTGGCAGGTGCCTTTTTCTTTGCTGATGCCGCTTTCCTATCGGCTGTTTTCTTTGCTACCTCTTTAGCCTCAGACTCTTTCTTAGCAATCGCGTTTCTCTTTCTTGTTGCGGCTGCTTTCTTAGAAGAGACAACGCGCTTTGCTCTAGCCTCGGCCTCAAGTTTTGCAGCGGCATTTTTCTTTCGAGTTTCGGCAGCCTTCTTGGCAGCAGCACTTTGATTTGCAGATTTTTTGGTGGTGGGTGTTTTTGTCATTTTTCTCCCTTTCCCGGCAGTAACCGCTACGCTAATGGCCCGCCTGATATTAGGAGCCACAAGCCTTAGTGATAACAACTCCCGCATATCTGTCTCCGCTAATATGCCGGTTCCGATGATTCCAACCCTTAATGGACGCTTGACGCTATAAGTGCCTATTCTGGAAAGAGCCAGCAATTCTCACGACCCATCTTTTCACCATTACATCAGAATAGGTGCGCTGATTTAATATGGCTACGCGAATAATAATTAACAAGCACAACAATCATCAGTAAAAGACCAAGTCAGCAAGCGTGGGCAGCGACGAGGATGAGGCATCCAGCAGCATCGATGTATACCAATCAGTGCTCTGGGCTCAAGTTCGTAGCGCCAAAGATGAATTTGCTATTGAGATTGATGGTGAAAACGGGATTCTGCGACCAAAAAGGCATCATGGTGCAGAAAAATCGATTATTCTCGGTGATATTATGACCATGGCAATGCGATGTTTTGGAGCCCATTCCCCCCCATATGTAAGTCAATTACCAGGTTTCGATGAACAGAAATGGCATATCGAATTTGGCGATGAAGTCATGCAAATCAAAGTAGAAAGCAGACCATATTGGGGGTTTGGTCTACTCGCTACCTCTTTTCTAAACAAAATAACGATAACTGGTCCAAGTAAACGAAGATGCAGGTTTGTCCTTGACTTGGCTTCAGGATTAGGAAGGCCACCTTGGGAAGGGAGGCGCAGAAACAAGTGGTTCAAAGCAACCGGAAAAGACGCAGAAGAACATAGAGCGGATTGGTACCAACTGATGAATCAATGTCGTAATGAATTCAAAAGTCAAATCGAAGTACAAGAACAACGTCTAAAGAAAGCAAGAAAGGATATCAAACAATTAGAAAAAGATGAGTATCCCCATTTTGATCAAAGAAAAGCGGCAGCATCTTTACAAAAAGTTGAGAGAGACATAGACGTCTCAAAAAAAGCCCTGCATGAGGATCATGCAGCGGCGGTTGAAAGAGCCATGGCGCGCATAGATACAGCTTTTATTGAGGCTGACCCAGAAGCAGAAATTCACAGTGATGTTTTTGATGAAGAGGATGAGAAGGAAATCATGCATGCGGTTGCGGCTGAAGATGTTGATATGGATGAAAGAATAGCCCAAGCACCTACATTCGAAAATAGGGGTTCGGTACAAGTTATGGGCGATTTACCAGTTGAGATAGATGTTGATGCACAAGATTTGTTGGGAGATGATATCCCGATGGTTGATTTGACGGAATCTGAATGATAATTAGGCGATATTGATGATACTGTATATCCCGTCGCGTTGAAATAGGAATGGTCTGTCGGCGGCACACTGGTTGCCATGGCTGTCAAGAAGGGTAAGAAGAAAGATGGCAGTGGCATTCAACAGGCCGCGGGTCTAATTCGGTACTTCGATGAAGAATCGGAAGACGCTTGGCATTTCACCAAGGGACAGATATACGCTGCTTGTATTCTGCTCTCAACCGTCATCTATTTGGCCAATCATGGCGTTATGGATTGGTTTTTTGGAATCTTTTGAGCCCTAGAAAGGCGGCACAACTGAAGACTCCTTCACGGTGTTAAGCACAACATGTGTGAACGACCTGATTATCCCATCATTGGAAAATACCTCTTTGGTTAAGGCATTTAACTGCTCGCGGTTTCTCACCCTCGCCATGGCAATACTATCAAAATCTCCAGTCACATCATAAACAGAAAAAACTCGTGGATCTGCAGCAATTTGTTGTTGTACTTCCATCATTTGCCCCTTCTCGATACGTAAGCCAACGATAACCGTCATTTCCCAGCCAATTGCTGCTGGATCTAAATCGACTAGCCAACCCTTGATGATGCCCCTATCCTGCAATGATTTGAGCCGGCTAGATGCCGTCCCTAATGCAATACCTACAGATGCTGCTAAACTACGTAGGCTAGCCTTCGGCTCCTCTAGTAGTTCAAGGATTATTTTCTTGTCGACAGCGTCCAACTCAACCATTCATCAATACCCCAGAGGGGCTTTTCTCCTCGATTCGGTTATTGAACGTTTGTGAAGGTTTACACTGGCGAAAACGAACGATTGCTCAAGAAAACAACAGAATCATTCTTCTTCTAAATCATCTGTACCAGTAATTGGAGAAGTTAAGCGTAAGTCCATTACCCATCCTCCAAAGGTTTCAACCTCCATTGAAAAGCGAATGGTTGCTGGCCGGCGATTATATTCGGGCTCACATTTCATGCCGATTTCAATGCTCTTTTCTACCCCTGCTTTGAGATGGTTTAGAGTTGGTTTTTTCTTCATCTTCCAAGGTGGCAATACCTCTACCTTTTCCAAAGTTGCATCGTGCTTACCAATTGTAAATTCTAAAACTGCTTTGAATTTATCTTCATCATCATTGAGTAGGCGACCTGTTATTCGCGGTAATGCATATTCTCGTTGCCTTTCGGTAATGATGATTATTCCAATGCAAAGTAAGGCGAAGAATAGGAAACCTAGGCGTGAGATTGCTTCAGATGAGGGCGTTCCTTCCCACATAGTGGGTAAGTCAGTATCCGTCAGACCCAAAACTACCGCGGGAATTCCTGGTTCTGGGTTTGAGCCCGCTACTGCTCCTTCGGGTGCGACGTGTCCTGAAAGGAAAGCGATTATCCCGAAGCGCTGAGCATCATCAGCATCAATTTCTATTTCTGCACCACTGATATGGTCTGCACTGAAAGTGTATTGGATAGAGGTCGTATTGCCTGCTTCTTTGCTGAAGGCGGCAGTTGCTGTCCATTCTTTGACAGTATGAGGGGGTCTTGGTCCCTCGTTGCGAATTTCGGGATACCACTCGACAATAACGAAGTTGAGAATGACATCTGAGGACAAATTCACCCTTGGAGTAAATTCACTAGCCAAGTCGATTTCATCAACCATATCGTCTCCATTCAAGTCGATGAGTGTTATTTCTAATGGAATATCGGCTGCTACGATTCCTCCGGCACTGGGAATTGTTCCGTTGAGGGCGAGTCCTGCATTCTTTGCAATGAAATCTGTGCCATCGCCGATACCTTCCAACCTTTGGAAATCAAGGCGGATTGCAGGGGCTATTGTCATTAATTCATCAGATCTGATGTTTGAATCACCATTGCCAAGTGGATCCGCCTCGTTGTATGCGGGATGCCATGATAGCCAAACTAATTTTTCATCTCTATCCATCAATACAGCGTGATCTTCTTCAAAATCTCTGCATTCATGGCTATCTGAATCACAAAACCATTCGATTAAAGGTTGGGTCTTTCCATCCTCTGAAACTGATTTATGAGCAAGGATGGTTCTTGACAAAACGTCATCTGCTGCAAGGGTCGAAGGGATTGACATCAACAAGATGCAAACAAGTAAGGTGAGTTGTTGCCGCATCGATTCACCTCAAGTCTTGTCTGATGATGAACTATCCGGCCGTAAGCCGGCTTGTAATGCTAAGATATAGCGTTCTGAATCACCGACCATAAGGCTCAGCCTCTGCCCAGCCCAAATGGGTAAGTAGTCTGTTTCTTCACTGTATAGAATAGTGTAGCCTTTCATTTCGGGTATTTCAAGTTCTTCGATAAGGGGCTCCTCTCCCATTAGCAGTCGATGCATTAATGGCTTTTCGATCTTAGTTTTTGAATGAATTTGATTGATTAGTAAGGGTACGGCTTCTGAACGGGGCCTCATACCACTCTTTCCCGATTGAAAGGCGGTTGTCCCTGCGTGAATAGCGTTGATTGGATGCCAATGACCTCCTGGAAGTCTACTTCTTCTCTTGAGGGTTCGAGGTGAATCCCATAGCCATTGACGGGCCATCGGAGTTGAGATTGCAATCTTCTTGCCACGTTGCCACCAAGACCACTTCTCTGATTCTTGAATATCCCATTGCTTGCAGACTTCATCGATTAGTTCTGGTGAACAAGGAGAAGGTAGTCGTGTATCCTGTCGTGGTTGGTCATGAACTTTCATCTCCGAGATTGGGGACTTGGGGGCCATTGCCTTAGCAGTTTTTTCTGTTGATTTTAGATGCAGTAAGGCGAGGAAAAAACCGCTTGAATCATTGTCTTCTGGAGCGATGCGAATACAGCGTTTTAATAAGTCGTTATTCCAATTGAAGTTTTCAGTCTTCCAATTGCTTAAACCCTGCCTTGACTTGAGCCCAGGGTATACTGATTCGACATCGATTTTTTGCAGTTCAAGGTCTTGGTTTTCCTCAAGTATTTGATTGATTATTCCTTCATTTTCTATCGGGTCAAATGAACAAGTCGAGTAGACTAATCTACCATCTGGTTTGAGCAAAGCACAAGCCCTTCGTAGGATATCGAGTTGTAATCTTCTCAGTGATAATCCTGAGGACTCTTTCCAATCCCACCAAACATGCTTATTCTTGCGCATAGTTCCACTGCCTGAACATGGCGCATCAACTAGGACTGCGTCAAATCCAGGGTCTGGCACTGCTGGGAAGTGGCGGCCATCATGTCTTGTCAACATCATATTAGCAATGCTAACTCTGCCGCGATTGGTTACTAAGGTGTTAAGGCGGCCCGATGAAACATCATTGGCTACTACAAGTCCTGTGTCTTCCATCATCTCACTAAGTTGAGTTGATTTTGAACCTGGGGAGGCGCACATGTCGAGGATTTTTTCTTCTTTTTGTGGCGCTAATGCTATGACTGGAAGCATTGATGCTGATTCTTGTCTTGTTGTTCGCCCTGTTTCATGTAATTTGATGTAGAGGTCTCGGAATTCATCTGGGGTCTCTCTTCTCACCCAAGGCATTGTGTAGGCCCAGCCGTCAGGATACCAAGACAGGGCTTTACCGCCCATCGCTTCGACTTGTTCTCTTGTCCAATCGCGGTCTGCTCTTAGAGAGTTGATGCGTAAGGTTTCTGGAAGTTCTTTAGTCGCGTGAAGGAACCATTCTTCCATATCATGGTTAAGTTGTTTGGCGAGCCCACTGATTGGTAAGTCGCGTACTTCGTCTACGTCGACCATAAATGGCGGATTAGATAGCCTCTATCAAAACTACTTCGCCATCATTGGCCATTTCTTTGGCCAAAGCAAGAGCGGTTTCGAAATCTGCTGTACAACCAAGTGGCCTAGGCTTACCATCTGAACCTTGAACCATTAACCTGTGCGAAAGCGAAGAGAGAATCTCTTGGCTTACTTGCTCCCAAATCCATTCATCATCTTCTATTGTGATCATCGCTGGAACCCGAGTTCGGGGCCCTTCACCAATTTTACTGACTTTTGCTCTACTGCCAAGGCCAACCATTCGTGTAATCTTATGTTTAAATCGCACCCGTTTTTCAGATGCTATTCCTTCCCTAAAGGCTCTACCCATGTTCCCCATCCCATCTGGAAATCTAAGATTCCCAATGCCTCAGCCCATTCGTTGCATTGATAAGAGTTCGGGGTTAAAAATCAACAATAATGGCTTTTGTCATGTAATGTAATTATGCCGTTAATCGATATGTTCAGGCCATGCGTGGACCATTATTCCAGGGAAAAGGGTTGAAAGGAGTAAGCCTGGGATAACAGCAATCATTCCAATATAGTCAAAGGCAAAAAGAAGGAGTGTTGAGAAAATAAATACATCAATAACCAAGATGGTTATTGTCCAATTTACCCTCCTCTTCTTTGAAAGGCGCACATCTGATTCAAAAATTGCAGGAATAATAATTCCCATTGATAATGCTGGCAGCAACGCAAGGGAGATGAGTGCTGTGCGCGGCTCCCATAAAGCAAGTGCAGGGGTTGCCAACATTAGTAACAAGGTCCACCCCCATAATTCTGGCCTCGCTTTATCATCAAAACCAATTTGTGGAATCAGTAAACCAATTGCACCGATAAGAATGAGAGGAGTTGTTAGGCGGGCTAACAAGGAGATGGCACCCCAAGAGGTATCTACCCCCGGAAGGCCAGAAAGAATTGCCCAACCTGCAAATAAAATCCAGAAAAGGGTATGAGTTACTGAAGCTGCTAATCCTTTCCAACGCCCTGTGCCAACTCGTGTACGATGCGCACTGACAATACTAGTATGTAGGGCGCAACTTGTCAAGATTAATGTTCCACTAAAAGCCAATAAGAAGGCGGTTCTTCTTCCATGAACTTCATCAAGAATTAGGTCGGTTAATGCCATTCCATCTGAGACCGTATTGAGGTCTTCAAGAGTGAAGCCGAGAAGAATGCCTGCTACTGGAAGTGCAACAAACCAACCCGTTGCTGGGTGAGGTCGAGAAATACTATCTGGCCAGTTAGCAGTACAAGTACAATCTGCCAAGTGAAGGATTCCAAATCCAATCATCCAACCAGCCAACAATATAGTTGGAGTCATTAGCAATACATCCCACATAGATGGTGGGGGGGGGATTTGTGAAGGAATATCAAAATTTGAATGTTGGAAAGGGTCTGCAGGCATCAGTGCAAACATCATCATCACCCAGAAAACCCCAAACCAAATTATCGCTGCATCGTGAATTCGATGACTATCGCCGGCTATCTCTCCTTGTTGGTCAAGAACTGTCACTGTCATTGCTAAGTGGGCTCCAAATCCAATCATAACCAATAATGCCCAAGAAGTCCACCCAGTTAGAGCAACAGCAAGTCTACTAATTATTGAAGAATCCTCAGTCAAACGTGTTGCAACTCTTTGTTGATCCATATCAAGAGTTAGATGGGCAATTATATCTAATAGCCAAACAAGGAAGATAGATAATCCTGGTAGCCAAGGTAAATAATGGTCGATTTTAAGCCATAGTGGGTGATGTTCATCGTTAAGGCGCATGTGAATCATTGGCCAAAAAACCAAGATTGCGCCACTGATTAGAGATGCGAAGGCGAACCACTCAGGGGAGAGTAGTGCGCCGGCCATAGCAAAGGGGAGATGTTTAGATTGATGAATAAGCCGCCTACTCTTCCTCTAAATAATCAAATGTTTCAATTTGTTCTAATAATTCATCAACCATAGAATATAGGCTCTCAACAACTCTAGTTTCAGGTTTCAATACCTTAGACAATACTCTTCTTAATTCTTCATCAACTTGAATATCAAGGGCCTGCAAGCGCCTACGTAAATCGCTCTGAAGCCTTCCCCCTGTTCTATCCCAATCCATCAATAAGATGAGTGGGGCTTTGCCATCTTTTGATTTGTCATTTTGATGGTGCTCTGCAAACCAACCTGCGAGGCGTTCCATCGACCAACCTCTATTCACCAATTCTATTGACCCAGTGAATTCCAGTGCTTGTAATGCTCTTCTATCCTTTTTACCTTCTACTAATATTGGTATGCCTGACCTATTTCTTATTCGGGCAACTGCCAATGCCTGTGCTGCTAAACGAAATCTTTCACTTTTATTTGGCATCAAGATACCTCGTGGAGTAATTCATTAATTTTCTCTACTATTTCTTCTAATGAAGATTCAGATATCATAATGGCTTTCTTTCTCGAAGTATATCCGCTGCTAATTTTCATTCTAGAAACGGGTAATTCAAGTAGTTCTGAAAAAAGGTCGAGAATGCTGGAATTGGCCTTGCCATCTTGAGGTGGTGCACGAACTGCAATTTGCAGCCTCTGACGCCATTCATTGAAGCCCACTAAACCCTCATGACGAGCCCCCGGTTGAACTTCTATTGCAATCAATACCCCCGCCTCCGAGAGGCTGATTGCGGCACTACAATCCTCCATGATTCTCGACTCAAGGTGGCGCTCATTGAATTACCCATAGTCGTCCCACCTCGTAGAGGTGCAAGGATAATGTTCATGAGTGATTGTCTCCCGCCATCAGTTTGGGAGTATTCATGCCTGCTGAGTACACTACATTCGTAGGATTATATGACACGTTCATGTTCTGGTCGGTTGTCGTCGGTGCAATTGTCTTTGCATGGATGCTTTATTCCGTTTTACGGTTCCGGCCAGGAATGGTTGATGAATCGAAACTTGAGAAGTTGGAACCCGGTGTATTTCCAAAAGAAAGAGATAATTTCAAATTGGAGATGGCATGGTTCGTTATTCCCGCTATTCTGATTGCCTACCTCTGTATTATTTCTTGGAATTCTCTATATGAGGACTGGGGTAATTCCCCAAGCGATGAAGATGCATTTGTTGTTGAGGCCATCGCAACTCAATGGAATTGGGAATTCAAATATACCGAACCAATCGTAGTTGAGGAGTCTGCAGAAGGACTACTATACCCAGTAAATATCGGTGTTTCAGATGGGCGAATTGCAATTTCTGCTGGTTCAGCACAGGTTAATATGACAGTCAAGTGGTCAAACGAACCGGCTAGTGGTGAGTTCAATATCACCGATGGTGAAGGTCATGTTGATACAATAATTGACTTGCAAGAAATCCTTGAGATTACAGTCAAGGACGAAGAAGGGAATGTAGTTCATGAATATACGCGCTATGCCGCAGGAACCGGCGAATCAAGCCAAGTTTATGTCCCATGTGGAAAACAAATCAAATTCAAGATGACCAGTGAAAGGGTAGGTGATGCAGATGCAGTTTTGCACGCCTTCTTCTTACCAGAATGGGCAGTCAAAGAAGACGTTGTTCCAAATTTAGAAACTATGCTTTACTTCACACCTCAGGAAACTGGCACTTACGATGTAGTATGCGCAGAATACTGTGGGATGAAACATGCTTACATGACTGCCCAAATTACAGTTGTCCCCTCTAAGATTTGTAGAGGTGATGCCTGATGCTTTCATCCAGAACTCGTATCAGTGGAAGGGCAGTCTTCCTATTGACAATAATTGGTATTGCTCTAATTGCCACCCCTCAGTTCACCGCTGAAAAAGGTGGAATAAATAGCCGAGCAGATGATGGTTGTTATTGCCACACTCCTTCTGATGCTACTAGCATAACAATCACTGGATTGCCGGATTCATTCAATGCAAGCACCGAGTACAACTTGACGATAACCGTTGCCAACGATGAAATCACTGGCGATGCAAATCAAGGTGGGTTTAGACTAATAGTAAATCAGGGCACAATAGTATATGATGATGATAAAATCCAAAATTTGGATGGTGGTTTAACTCATACTGCCGAAGGGAATGATCAGCGTTCTTGGGATGTGGTTTGGACTTCCCCTGCCGATGATACAAAGGTTGTAGAATTCAAAGTATGGGGTAATGCCGTTAATGGCGATGTTTCACCTCAAGGCGATGGCTTCGCTGGAACCTCATATGACGTTGCTGGAATAAATGCCGGCCCAATACAGGAAGTGGTCGAAAGCAAGCGTGCAATGGTAGTCTTACTTTCAGTCGTGCTTCTTGTTATTTCTCTAATGACCTTGGCTGCTTTGTACGTCTTCTACCTTCGAAACCCAGAAGGCTTCAGCATGGCTAACTTCGGCCATTGGCTTAAGGGTTGGATGACTACTACTGATCACAAGGGCATTGGACTACTCTACCTTAACTTTGGATTGCTCTTCTTCTTAGTTGGTGGAGTTCTTGCCCTTCTTTTCCGTATTCAATTATCACTCCCGATGAATGATTTCTTAACGGAGCAAGAATACAACTCATACTTCACTCTACATGGTACAACAATGGTATTCTTAGCAGCCATGCCTATGATTGCAGGATTTGCTAACTACATCGTACCATTGCAAATAGGCGCGCAAGATTTGGCTTTCCCTCGTGTTAACGCACTTGGTTTCTGGTTACTTCCGGTTGCTGCATTCATGCTCTTTGCGGGGATATTTAGTGGTCAAGCGGCAGATATTACTTGGGTTATGTACCCGCCTTATTCTACTTCAACGGGTGGTGCTGATATGTCCTCAAACCCTGGTACAACCTTATTCGTAGGAGGAATGATACTGC
>Ga0302120_10000876_pt1 | contig 13951 bp, 12 predicted proteins | sample AG5_Bottom_MG_FD_203118 | JGI IMG/M metagenome (GOLD analysis project Ga0302120, IMG submission 203118) | Marine microbial communities from Western Arctic Ocean, Canada - AG5_Bottom | ecosystem: Environmental > Aquatic > Marine > Oceanic | place: Canada: Western Arctic Ocean | collected 2017-10-01 | reverse complement strand
CGGCAAGCGGTGACTCGATCCGAGGACAACCGCTTGCTGGCCGGGACGAATCGGCGTCGGCTCAGCGCGGAGATGTTGCGGGACTCGATGTTGGCCGCGAGTGGAGAACTTGAATTCGGGACCGGGTCATCCCGCGATCTGGACGACCTGAAGAATCGCCGGCGAACTGTGTTTGCGCGCATCAGTCGCAAGGAGTTGAACTCCTTCCTGCGGCAGTTTGATTATCCGGATGCCAATGTGCACGCCGCGGGACGAGCTAGCACGATCACGCCGACCCAAAAGCTCTATCTCTTGAACAGTCCGTTCGTGAGTGCCCGGGCCGCCAAGGTCGTGGAAGGTCTTTCCGGGAAGGGCCTCGAAGCCGGAGTGAAGGTGCTCTTTGACAGGATTCTCTCGCGCCCTCCGACGAGATCGGAGCTCTCTCATGCCCTTCGTTATTTTGAAGGCTCTTCCGGTGATCGGGACTGGGCCGGCTTTGGCCAAGTGTTATTCTGCAGTAACGCGTTCCTCTATCGTGATTGATCCCTCCTCCATGCATTCCTCTCGTCGTCAAATGTTGCGTCGCCTTGCTGGTGGCGCGGGGATGCTGGGTCTGGCGGGCCTGGTCCATCGGGATCTCGCGCGCGGTGCCAATCCTGCGCTCAACCTGCAGGGCAACCTCCCCGCGCGGGCGAAACGGGTAATTTTTCTCTTTCTGAATGGCGGCCCCTCCCATGTGGACACCTTTGATCCCAAGCCCGCCCTGGAGGCCCACGCCGGGAAGAAGCCCGAAGGTAAACTTTACCGCGGTGCCAAGGGCGGGTTCATGCCCTCTCCCTTCAAGTTTACAAGGCACGGTGAGAGCGGCATGGAATTCAGCGAGTCTGTTCCAAACCTTGCCAAGTTGGCGGACGACATTTGCGTGATCCGTTCGATGCACACCGATATTCCGAATCACGAGCCGGCGCTCATTCAAATGCACACCGGAGTGGTGCAGCCGACCCGTCCTTCGCTGGGTTCGTGGGCCTTGTATGGACTGGGATCGGAAAATGAGAATCTTCCCGGCTATGTCGTGCTGCGCCCAAGCCCGAAGACAGTGGTTGGTCCTGCGCTCTGGAGCAGTGGATTTCTTCCTGCCAAGTACCAGGCCACCAGCGTGATCACACGGGAGCTCGCAATTGACAAACTGCTTCCCCACATTCGCAGTCCGAAATTCAGCCGCCAGGAGCAACGGCGCCAACTCGATCTGCTTGCGGAGTTGAATCGGGAGCACCTCGGAGGACGCGAATGGGATTCCGGACTGGAGGCCGAGATTCGAGCGATGGAAACCGCCTATCGCATGCAGATGGAGGCCACCGACGCGCTGGATCTGAGCAAGGAGTCTGAGGCAACGCGTGAGGATTATGGCAACTCGAAGTTTGCCCATTCCTGTCTGCTGGCTCGACGGCTCGCTGAGCGCGGAGTGCGCTTCACGACCGTTTACTACACGAGCGACCAAAGCAACCAGCCGTGGGACACGCACAAGAATCACGATGCCGCGCACAGCAAGTTGTGTGCGGATGCTGACCAGGCGGCGGCGGCCCTGATTGCAGATTTGAAACAGCGAGGGATGTTGGATGAGACTCTTGTGATTTTTGGTGGGGAGTTTGGCCGCACGCCCTATGCCCAGGCAGACAAGGAGGGCAAGCCCGGCCGGGATCATCACAGCACCGCCTTTTCGATGCTCCTCGCGGGCGGTGGCGTGAAAGGGGGGCTGGCCTACGGAAGATCCGACGAGCTCGGGATGAAGGTGGTGGAAAACCCCGTTCACGTGCACGATTTCCACGCCACCATTCTTCACCTCCTCGGGATCGATCACAAGCAATTGACCTACCACTACGCTGGCCGCGACTTTCGCCTCACCGATGTGCACGGAAAGGTGGCGAGCGGGATTATTGGGTGACTGGGAATCGGCTCTGAGGGGAGGATAGGTCGGAGCAAGCGATGGAAGGGTTTTTGATGACAAGGCGGCAGGTGCTCGTCCTGGCTCTGGTGGTGGAGGCGGGGATGGGCGCGGCGGCGATCGGGCTTGGCGTGTGGGTTGGCCTCCCGGATTTGGAATGGGGGCATGGGAACCTGGCAGGCTTGGGGTGGGGAATGGCGGGAGCGCTGGTTCTCTTGGGGATCCTGATGCTGTTCCAGCGCTATCCGGTGGGAGCGGAAGATCGAAAGTCAGGGAACGGGTAAGACCGAACCGCCTCAGTTCGAAGGGATAAGATCGACGAAGCGAAATTTGGTTGCATGAGGGGAGGGAGGAGTCACGCTTTGAGGACCATGAGGACCATGATTACGCTGTTCGTTTTGCTGCTGGTGGGATCGGGGGCCCGTGGGGAAATGAGGGAATGGAAAACCGCGGATGGAGGGAAGGCGCTGGTTGCGGAGTATGTCCGATCGGCCGACGGCAAGGTGACCATCAGGCGGAAGAGGGACCGCAGGACTTTCACAATATCGCTCGCTACCTTGTCGGAGGCTGACCAGGAATGGGTGAAGAAGAAAGAGGAGGAGGCCCTCGCGGATGAGGGGGGCGAAGAAGGTAAGGAAGCGAATGAGGAATTTGCCAAGCTGATGACCGGTGATTGGGAGCGCACGGAAGGGCACGATCTCAAGTATCGGATTTACGGGGCGCGCAAACTGCGTCGCAGCAAGGGAGAGGGATCCCCACTGGTGGTTTATCTGCACGGGATGGGTGGGGATGTGATGACGGGCGCCGAACCCTGGTCCGCGAATTCCTTTACCAAGGACAGCAACTACCGGAAGCGCCCTTGCTTTGTCATCGCACCACAGAATCCGGATCAAAAGGGTTGGAATGGAAGCAAGGCGGACAGTGTGGTGAAGATTGTCGAGGAGATGATTGAGAAGCTCCCGATCGACCCGAAGCGGATCTACCTCACGGGATATTCCATGGGGGGCTACGGGACCTTCCACTTGCTGGCCCAGGAACCAAAGTTGTGGGCGGCCGCGATCCCGGTTGCGGGCGGAGGAAATTCTGCGGCGGTAAAGGAGTATAGGAAAGTGCCACTGTGGGTCTTCCATGGTGCCAAGGATCCGGTCGTGCCCGTTTCCCAAAGTCAATCGATGGTCGAGGCCTTGGAGAAGGCGAGGTCCGAAGTGAAGTATACGGAATTTCCCGATGCAGATCATGGAATTTCGGGCAATGTCTACAATGACGAGAAGGTGCATGAGTGGCTTTTCGAGCAGTCGCGCTAAGGGGGGTCGAAATTTCCGATGAATTTTTCTGTGGAGCCCCGGGTCCAATGGACATCATGAAACTACTCCTCCCCCTTGTAGCAGCGTGCTCATTGGTCCTTGGGACCAGCTGCACCACCATGTACGACTCCTACGGACGCCCGGTGGAGGTGATCACCCCTGAAGGGGCGGCTCTTGCGGCGGTTGCCGCCGGAGTGGTCGGATTTGCCATTGCGGACAACAATCGGGGCCGTCATCGCGGGCACGAATATGGACATCGCGGACACGGATATGGCCACGGTGGGCATGGTGGGCATGGTGGACACGGTGGGCATGGTGGGCACGGTGGGCATTGATCGGGAAACCTTGGCTATTGCCGTTGAGTTGTCCGCCGAAGGTTATAGGATTTTGCAGTGCGGAGGATTCTGAGAGCGCTTTGGGTTTTGAACGGTGTGGCGGGGGCCGAAGAGGCGCCCCCGCGGGCTCCGGTCAATGCAGAGACGGGACTGATGACTTTTGCCGGGTGTGAACTTGTTCCGACCACCTGGGCGGACGGCGATAGTTTTTCAGTAAAGTTTCCTGATGGAAGCATCCATACCATTCGCCTCTATGGAGTGGACTGCTTTGAGACCAGTGATCGCGAAGAGAGTGGCAAGCGTCGCTTGCGTGCGCAGCGACGGTACTTTGGGATCGCCAAATCGGGCGGGAGCCAACAATCGTCCATCATCGCGGCCAAGAAGCTGGGGAGGGAGGCCACGGAGCGGTTGCAAGAGTTGTTGGGCAAAAAATTTGCGGTTCACACCGCCTGGGCCGACGGTCGGGGCAGCCCGAACTTCAAGCGCTACTATGGGTTCATTACGGAAGCAGACGGGCGTGATCTGGGAAGAGTGCTCGTGGGGGAAGGCTTGGCGCGCGCTTTCGGGGTGGCTCGAGCGCGGAGCATGGGAGTGACTCAGAGCGAGTACAAGCAACGACTGGAAGATGAGGAGCTCTCGGCGGCCTCGCGGCGGGTGGGAGCGTGGTCGTTGACCAATTGGGACTCCTTGCCGGAGCAGCGGCGGGTTGAGCGCGCGCAGGAGGAGGAAGAGAACTTGCGGGCGGCGCCCTTGGAAAAGAGCTCGATCAATCCCAACACCGCTGCGCGGGACGAACTGATGAGGCTTCCGGGAGTAGGAGAGGTCACTGCCATTCGCATCATGGAGGAGCGTGAGAACGAGAAGTTTCTGACCGTTGAGGATTTGTTGAGAGTGCCGGGAATCGGAAGGAAAACGGCGGAGAAATTCGCGCCCTACCTGGTCTTTTCAAAACCCGTGAAGGAGAATTAGGCGCAGTCCGTCCCCGCGGGAGAGTGGTGGCAATCCCCACCCTCGCCCCCAGCCCCAGTTATTTTCTCCAGAACCCTCAGAGCTTGGGAGAATACGCCCGGGAAGGTTGCCCGGTTGAGATGGGAGTCCACCTTGTGCTTTTCGATGATCCAGTTTACTAGCTGCCCATGAGTGACGACCGTGCCGGTCGGCCATGAGATGAACGGGACCACGCTCAAATTTCTGCTCCTTGCCGTGATGTTTGTGGCCGCGGTCTGGATTTCTGTTGTGTCCTTTCTTCCAGAGAAGGAGGCGCAGCAAGCTGGGCAGGTTGAACCCTCTGTAGCGGCTGAGCACGGGGTGGAGATTCCGACCATGGTGCGCCTGGCGGAGCGCTTGAACGATTCCGAAGCGAGCGTGGAAGATGATCTTGGCGTGGTGGGGTTGTTGATTGAGAACTTCCTTCGACGATCGAGGGAAGTGCCTGCGGGGGGACGCAACGAGGAGATTGTGGGCGCTCTTCGCGGCCGAAATAGAGAGAAGGAGGTCTACCTTGGAAGGAGCAATGCGAAGCTCAACGAGAAGGGCGAGTTGTTGGATCGCTTTGGAACACCCTATTACTTCCGTCCCGTCTCAGACCAGCGTATCGAGGTCCGCTCAGCGGGTCCCGACAGGACACTTTGGACCAAGGACGATCTCTGGCTGGAGGATAAGGGCGAGTAAGGACGTGGGATGGCATGAGTGAGGTGGAACTGACCCGTGATTTCCTGATGGATGCAGGAGGATGGAAGGAAATGAAGGCGGCGCGCGAGATGCACCGCATCGGGCTCGTCAAGGAGGCGAGCTATGAAAATGGCTGGTTGGAAGGCATGGTTTCGATCGGGGGGAAGCTCACCAGGGTGCGCATGCAGATCATCTCGCGCAGCCACCTGGAGAACAAGTGCACCTGTTTCCTGGTACGTCGTGATGGGCGAGTGTGTGCGCACGCCATGGCGGTGGGGCTCGAAGTGATCGCGCCGACCGCACGAGCGGAGGAGCCGACCAAGGAGGAATCCGCGGTGGTGGAGGATCGTTGGCCAGCGATCACGGAAGGGCTGACTGAGGAGGCCTATTCGGTTCAGTGCCGGGTGATGTTGCCCATTCGGATCGAGCCCTCTTGGGAGCATGGCCAGTTGATGGTCGGAGTTGGGACGGAGTACGAGGGCGAGGAGCACTTGCTGGCGACATGGAACGGGGACTACACCCTGCAGGTGGGGGAGCGGGACGGCGCTCTGCTCAGTGCCCTGAAACGGATTTTTCCGGGTGAGCCGCCGGGCGTGGTCAACCTGAATCGCGCGCAGTTTTTGACCCTCTTGGAATCCCTGAGCGGACACCCCCGGGTTGCCTTTGGAAAGAAGGAGGCTGCGACGATTTCGTTCTCGGCGCTCCGGCCGAGGCTGGCGCTTGTGAACGATCGTCTGCGAGTGGATTGGCCGGCGGAGGTCGTTCCCTTGGTGGAGGAGGGGGAGGCCTGGGTTTTAGAGGGCACAAGAATTCGCCCGGTTGCTTCGGGAGTTCCACAGTCCCTGCAAGGGATCTTTGGGAAAGGGGCCCTGCTGAATCCGATCGAAGCGCCAGCGATCCTCGCGCTGCTGAGTCAGTGGTTCGAGATCGATGAAGAGGCGATCGCGGATTTGCCACAGCCTGCCCGGCCGGAAGTGGAAGTGACCTTTGAAGGGTCGCTCAATCACGTGGAGGGACGGATGGTGTTTCGCTACGGCGCGCGCCGGCGCCTGGCGGGGGTGGCGGAGAGGGAATTGCTGGAAGGAGAGGGTGGCGAGAGAGTCCTGGCGAGTCCCGAGCTTGAGCGCGCGGCGGAGGATGAATTGCGTCAGTGGCGATTTGATGGACCGGGGAAGGGCGGGGAGTTTGTCCTGCGTGATCAACAGGCGATTCTTCGCTTCCATGCCCATGGACTGGGACGGCTTCCCGCCGATTGGAAGATCGTGAAGGGAGAGCGTTTCACGGAGTTTGCCAAGGAGATCGTGCCCATTGCCCCGGTCTTCGACTTCCAGGGAAGCGGGGAAGATTGGTTTGCGGTGGAGATGGAATATCGCACTGGTGACGGGACGGAGATTTCGCGCGAAGAGATTCAGCGCCTCCTGCAAACCGGACGCCATGATCGTGCCTTGGGTGGTGGTCGGGTGGCGGTGCTTGATCCGGAACTCACCGGCGAGGTGATGGCCACCATTGCCGATTGTGATCCGGAGCAAAGCGCGCCGGGAGTGTTCCGGATGAATCCTCGGCAGGCCGCCTACTTGCGACAAGCGGCCCGGGAGCTGGGGATTCAAACCACGAACGATCACGAGGGGAGGTCGAGGGAGGATGAGGAACTGAGATTGGGCGAGTTGGAGAAGGTCCTGCGCCCCTACCAGCGGGAGGGAGTGGAGTGGCTTTGGCAGTTGGCTGGGTTGCAGATGGGCGGGATCCTGGCCGATGACATGGGATTGGGTAAAACCCTGCAAGCCCTGGCTTTTCTGAAAGCGCGAGGTGGCCCCTCGTTGGTGGTGTGTCCCTCCTCGTTGGTGTTCAACTGGATTGCGGAGGCGAATAAGTTCGTGCCGGACCTGAAGGCGGTGGCGATCGAGGGCCCAAGGCGCAAGGAGGTGCTCGCGAAGAGTGGCGATGCTGATTTACTGGTGACCAGCTACGCCCTGCTGCGCCTTGATATCGACCACTATCGCAGTCGCGAGTTTGAGGTGGTGATGCTCGACGAAGCGCAACACATTAAGAACCCGGACGCGCAGGTCTCGAAGGCGGCCTTTCGCTTGCCTGGCAAACATCGCTTTGCCCTGACCGGCACGCCGATCGAAAACTCGGTCAAGGATCTCTGGTCTATCATGAATTTCGCGATGCCGGGTTACCTCGGAGAGCGCACTCAGTTTGCGGAGCGCTTTGAGAAGCCACTCGCCAAGGGGGATGCCCCGGAATTGCAGCGGCGCCTCGCCCGTCGATTGAAGCCCGTTGTTAAGAGGCGGCTCAAGCAGGAAGTGGCGGCCGACTTGCCGGAAAAAATCGAGCAGGTGCGCTACTGCGATCTCACTGCCAAGCAGCGCAAGGTCTATGAATCGATTCTGCAAGAGAGCCGCTCGCTGATTTTTGATGCCGAAGGAGGACGGAAGCGCATGTTGGCCTTGACCTCCTTGCTTCGGTTGCGCCAAGCGTGTTGTGACTTGCGCCTGCTGAACCTTCCCGGGGTGGAGCAGGAGGATGGTTCAGTGAAGATGGAAGAGCTCGAGGGATTGCTCCAGGAGGCGGTGGCGGGCGGTCACCGGGTGCTGATCTTCAGCCAGTTTGTCCAGATGTTGCAGGGCATTGTCCCCATGCTCATGGAGAACGGTTTTGAGTTTTGTTATCTCGATGGCCAGACGAAGAATCGCGGTCAGGTCGTGACGCGGTTTCAGGAGTCGAGCATTCCGGTCTTTCTCATCAGCCTCAAGGCGGGTGGAGTGGGTCTCAACCTGACCGGGGCGGACACCGTGATTCATATCGACCCGTGGTGGAACCCGGCGGTGGAGGCGCAGGCTACCGACCGCGCCCATCGAATCGGCCAGGAGCGGGTGGTGACGTCCTACAAGCTGATCACCCGCAATACCGTGGAAGAGAAGATTCTCGCGCTCCAGGATCGCAAACGAGCACTCATCGCTTCCACCCTCGATGCCGAATTGCCGACCGGAGCCTCGAGCCTGAGTGAGAGTGAGATCTTCGAGCTCTTTGGCTAGGCTCGCGATGCACCGGGAAGGATCAAGGACGCCCGGTGAGGAAAAAAATGGCCGCCAGGGGCTGCTGTCCCCTGACGGCCGGAGTTAGAGACCTCGATGATCCACACTAGTAGATCTGATCTGATAACTGCTGGTCACCCTTGCATGAGAAGTCACGATGATCGTGAAATTCAGAGGGTAAGACTCCGCCGACAGTAAAGCGTTCGAAGTTTCTATGTAATTTTTACAGGATTCCGTGCGGGCCCTTATTTTGTGGGGCAATAATTCTCAAAGGATGGTGGTAATCTCCGTTTTCACAGAGTTTGCGAGAAAACATTCCTCATGAGCTTTGCGATGGAGCTCCTGCAATTTTTCCGCAGAAACTGTAACGCCCTCTGCCCAAACGGTTTTGGGATGGAGTTCGACGCGGCTCAAGATCGGCTTTTCGCGGGCTCCCTTTTCGAGGTAGCCGACCGCTTCGTCGGTGTAGCATTCAAGGGTCAGATTCTGGAGGGCGGCGAAGGCGAGGAAGGTGAGCATGTGACAGCTTGAGAGGGAGGCCACGAAGGCCTGCTCAGGATCGGGGCTCCCCGCGGTGCCCAGATACTCTTTGGCAGCGGAGGCGCGAACGGTGATGCCATGGCCGAAGTCGAGAACGTGATCGCGGGAGTATTCCTTGTAGCCGAAGCCCTTGCCCTCGCGATTCCAGGTGAGGTTGATGATGTGGGAGCTCATGTTCAGGATTCAGGGTTGGCGGCCAAGAGGCACAAGATGTTCAGTCGAGGGGAGCGGATTTGGGACAGAGGTGGGACTTGGGTTTTGGTTCGGAGATCGTCGCGGGGTGCCCCGGGGATCTCCTCGCGGCTTCTTGGTATTTGGCGGTGCGACGACGGCTCTGTATCTCAAGGCGGCAAACTGAACACTCTAATTCGGATTCAACTTCTGGTGAGCCTGCTGCCCCCACGCGAGGAACTTGTTGTAGTGGGTGAGTTCTTGGGCGGACTCGACGCGGGTGCTCACTGAGATGCGCTTGGCAATGAGTTCGCGGATCGGATCGGTAAGATCCGGTTGGTCCCGGATGACGAGATTGAGCTCGGCCGCCTTCTGGAGCGAGAAGATGTTCATGTTGCAGGAGCCGGTCAGGATGATCTCATCGTCAAAGAGGATGAGTTTGGCGTGGATCATGGTCTCGGTGAGGTAGAGTTCGAGGGAGGCCCTGGTGTAGAGATCGTGAATAGCCCAGTAGTTCACGTCGTTACCAATGTTGGCTTCCTTGGAGAAGAGGACCGTGATCTTCACCCCGCGCCGAGCGGCGGCCACGAGGGCATCGGCGAACTCGGGATCGCCGATATAGGCCACTTCGATGTAAATCGACTTCTGAGCCTGCGCGATGAGCCGGATCACCTCGGGCTTGATCTCGAAAACCGACTCTCCCTCCTCGGGATGAGTATTGCAAACGAAGTCAATGGAGCGATCCGGATCGTAGGCGAGATCGCCTGCCATGCGTTTCCGCAAGCGGGCGACGATTTCCGCATCGTCCAGAGCGATCATGTAATCGAAGTAATTCTGGTGGCGGTCTTCGATGTTGATGCTGCCCGTGACCAAGAGCCGTTCGTCGAAGATGTAGTATTTGGTGTGCGTCTTGTTGATCCACTCGACGGTCACCTTGGGGTGGGCGAGGATCTTTGCGCCCAGTTTCTGGGTGTGATCGTCTTCCACAAAGGTGTTGGGAAAGGTGGGCGCGATGAGCCGGTAGATGACCCGTTTGAGGAAGGGGATTGCGCGGGGCAAGAACGACTTCCGATTCATCTCAATCACCTCGCACATGATGGCGCCGATGTCCTTGATGATCTTGATCTCTACTCCCCGCTCCGCCGCGGCGAGCACCGCTTCGCCCACGTGGTTTCCGGCTTCATCCGAACGCCAGACGTACATGAAAATCTCGACGCTCTCCTGCGCCTTGGCCAGTTCCTCCACCACGAGGTCGAAGGTGGGTTCGGCAACCCGCTCCGGAGGGAAGGGGCCGTCGAGGGGGGGGTGAAGAAGTCGGAGAGCGGAAGGGTGTTCGGACACGGGGTGGGGAGGGAGGACAGGAGCGGGAGTTCGGTGTCGAAACGATGAGGCCGTCTTGGGTTGAGCGCTGCGCGTGGGTTACTTTTCCAGGGAAGTGAGTTCCATCTTGCGAAACTCCACCACCGCGCCTTCTGCCTGGATGGCGATTTGTCCTTCACTGACGGAGCACTCCTTCCCGTGATTCACGAGAACGCCGTTGAGGTGAACAATCACTTCCTTGCCCCGGCACTCGATGAGCATCTTGTTCCATTCTCCGAGAGGCTTCTCGGTTCCGTCGGTCAGATTGAGGATGCGGCGGGAGTCTCCCCGTTTGCCACCCCACTTCTGGTTCTTTCCGCGGGGACGCCGCTTCTCCATGTCGGGAACGACGATGTTCTCGTGAATACACCAGAAGTCGCCAGCGTGGCCGGAGTTCATCTGGACCTCAATGGAAGCGGGGAACATCTCGTAGAGGGCCCGGGGGGTGGAGGCGTGGACGAGGACGCCGCAGTTGCCTGGTTTGCCGGGAAAGCGATATTCCACCGCGAGCTTGAAGTTGGAATACTTCTTGTCGGTGATGAGGTGGCCGTTGGGCGATCCCAGGCTGACGACCATTCCCTTCCGGGCGACGAAACTGGACTTGAGGTCGGGCTTGTTGTCGGCGGCAGGGATGTCGGCGTGCCAACCGGAGAGATCCTTGCCGTTGAAGAGGGAGATGGGCTGTCCCTTGCCCTTCTTGTGGTGGTCGGCGAAAGCGGCGGAAGGGACGAGGGCTGCGAGGGCGAGGAGGAAGATCTTCATGGTTTGGAGTAGATTGAACCACGGGGAGCGGAGGGCACGGAGATTTTTTTGTGATCGGGAAAAAGTCTGGTCAGAGGGCAGGGGCGAGCGGAGGAGGGAGCTCGGTGGAGGTTGGAGCCAAGCCGTCCCCGGCAGGGCCCGGCAGGACGCGGGCTGTTCGAAGGTCACGCTCGGAGGAGGCGCGGGGCCGAGCACGCGCGAGATTGCGCAAATTCTGATTTGAGATTGGGGAGCGCCTGTCTAGATTCCGCCCGTCTATGGGACGTGCATTTGAATATCGAAGGGCCTCGAAAGAGAAGCGGTGGGATAAGATGTCGAAGGTTTTCCCTAAGTTGTCGCGGACCATCACGATGGCAGCGAAGGAGGGGGGATCGGATCCGGACTCCAATTCCAAGCTGCGCACTGCGATTCTCAATGCCAAGGCGGAGAACATGCCCAAGGACAATATCGAGACCGCGATCAAGCGGGCATCCGGTAAGGACATGGCGGACATCTCGGAGGTTTTTTACGAGGCCAAGGGGCCGCACGGAGTGATGCTGTTCATCGAAACCGCCACCGATAACACCAATCGGACGGTCACCAACATTCGCACCCCCATCAACAAGGCGGGCGGGGAAATGCTCAACTCCGGGTCGCTGCAGTTTCTGTTTGATCGCAAGACCGTGCTCCAGTTCGAGAAGAAGGAAGGACAGGAGCTGGATGAAATCGAACTCGAGCTCATTGATCATGGACTCGAGGAGCTGGAAGAGAATGACGGAATCGTGTTTGTCTACGGGGACTTCACAAACTTCGGTTCACTCTCGCAGGCCTGTGAGCAACTTGGGATCGAGCTCACCAAGGCCAGCCTGCAACGAATTCCAAATAACCCGCAGGAGTTCTCGGACGAGCGGCTGGATGAGATCGAGGCGCTCATTGACAAGCTTGAGGACAACGAGGACGTCCAGGCGGTGTTTACCAATATCGCGTAGGCGGGCGCTGGGCTACATGGTCACTTTGGTGCCGAGCATCTCAGTGTAGCGGTTGATGTAGGATCGTGCCGTGCGCTCGTGGTTGAAGCGCTCTTTCGATTCCGTCATGATGCGGGAGAGCTGCGCACTCCTGGTCCCGGCGGGGAGTTGATGAAAGCGGATTGCTTCGTCGATGGTCCAGCGCAGGCCGGCCGCATCGAATGTCTCGAAGAGAAAGCCGTTGCCTGTATTCCCGTCCACGTTGAGGTGATCGACGGTGTCGTGAATCCCGCCCGTGTCGTGGGCGAGGGTGAGGGTGCCGTACTTCGGGCTGATCATCTGGGGGAGTCCGCAGGGCTCAAAGCGCGAGGGCATGATCATGAAGTCGGCCGCTGCGTATCCGAGATGAGAGCGCTTCTCGGAGAAATCCACCACCGCGACGCGACCATTCAGATCGTGCTTCTCCACGAGCTCATGAAAGGATTGTTGATAGCTTCCGTTTGCGATGATGGCGATCTGCAGGCCCACGTTTTCATAGTCGGCAGTGATCTGGCGCAGGATCTCGGCGAGGAGTTGGGGGCCCTTCTGCACCGGGTCGAGGCGGGACGGCCAGAAAAAGAGCGGGGCGTTCGGGTCGAGGTGCAGACCGAGCTCCTTTTGAAGGAGGGCCTTGCATTCCCGCTTGCCCCGAGCGTGATCGGCGGGACCGAAGGGATGGTCGAGGTAGGGATCGGTTTGCGGCTCAAAGGCGCTGTCAGGGGCATTCAGAATGCCGGTGGCACACCCCGCCTTCGATTTTTGCCAGAGTTCGTGTCCGATGTGGTCGGGGACAAAGTCGTGTCGTCCTTCGATCATCTCTTCAAGGAAGGTGGTGCTAACGCTGTTAACGTGATCGGCCGCAAAGATACCGGTGGTGAGCAGGTCGACGGGATTGTCGGTTCGCATCTCCTGGTAGCTGTTCGGTTGCCCCTGAAAGTAGCAGTGGGTCCAAAAGTCTTCGGCATCGATGCCCTTGTCTTCGATGTGGGCGAGGGTGAGGCGCTCGGTATGAATATTGTGGACGGTGAAGAGGCACTTGATGCCGTGCTTCTGAGCGACGGCCGGGATCAATCCAGTCATCCAGTCATTGCAGTGAATGAGATCGGGCTGCACTTCGGGAATGATGTGATTGATCACCTCGCGTTGAAAGGCGAGGGCGACGTTGTGGTTTTCGGTGGCGTTGTAGACTTCCGAACGCCGGTAAAAGGCGGCGTCTTCTGCGAGATGAATTCGTTGTTCGGGGAGTGCACGATCGACCTTGTCGAAGGCATTCTGCCAGCGCTCCTTCATGCCAAGATCGAACATGCGCGCGTAGTTTGGGAGCGCGACATGAACGCGGGCACCCTGGGAGTGGAGGGCGTGAACAAGCGAAGCAGAGACATCGGCCAGTCCCCCCGCCTTGGCCGTCATGCGTTGGGCCAGGTTGCCCATGCCCTTTGGGAGGTAGGTAATCTCCGGCGTGACGATCAGGATCTTGGGGAGATGCTTGTCGTCGCGAAGGGGTTGGTCGGAATGATGATCAGGGACGTTCACAAGAAAGAGGACGGTTCCTGGCAGGCGCGCGGAGCTAACAGGGCGGCGTGCGACGGTGCAAGAACTAGATTTTCTTAGCGGCAGTTCCTCAGCTTGTGTTAATGAATTCGGTGATAAGTTCCTAATGTGTAGTCAGCTTAGTTCGTCACAAAATGGAATGGAAACGAACTTCGGAGAAGAGCTCGCTTCGTTCGGAATCCTCGTCGGAATGCGAATCTTAGGTCCAATTGTGGCGTTGCTCGTCGGTCCTGAATCTTGATTCAATTCTACCTCGCGCCGCGCCAATCGATCCAACGGGTTCCGCGCGGCATTCTCAAGAATTTCAACACCC